>Ga0307380_10001583_pt1 | contig 33151 bp, 28 predicted proteins | sample UN3MG_FD_202239 | JGI IMG/M metagenome (GOLD analysis project Ga0307380, IMG submission 202239) | Soil microbial communities from Risofladan, Vaasa, Finland - UN-3 | ecosystem: Environmental > Terrestrial > Soil > Coastal area > Acid sulfate soil | place: Finland: Risofladan, Vaasa | collected...
ATGCCGAGCGCGTCGGCCTGGGCGGCGGTTCCTACGGCGGTTACGCCGCGGCCTGGTTCGGGTCCTACTACACTCGCCTGGTGCGGGCCGCCGTCATGTTCGTGGGCATCAGCGACCTGACCAGCAAGCGGCTGAGCACCGACATCCCCTACGAAGAACTGTATGTCCATTCGGGCAAGCCGATCGAAGAGATGTGGGAACTGAGCCTGCAGCGCAGTCCCATTTTCTGGGCCAAACAAAGCAAGACTGCGATGCTGATCCTGGGCGGCGCCAACGATACGCGCGTCGATCCCGCGCAGAGCAAGGAGTTCTACCGCATCCTCAAGATGAACAATCATCCGGCCGTGCGCCTGGTGCAGTATCCGGGCGAAGGCCACGGCAACCGCCGGCAACCCGGCCGCATCGATTTTCTGTACCGCCACTTGCAATGGTACGACTGGTATGTGCGCGACAAAAAGGCCCTGGACGGCCCCCTGCCGCCGCTGGACATCAGCGACGCCTACGGCTTGAAGCTCGAATGAAGCAACCGCTCCCCGTTGCCGGCGAGACCCCCGAGCGCGAGCCCTACAACGGCTATTTAATATTCCAGGGCGGCATCCGCGAAGCAGAGGAGTTCATCAGGAAGTTTCATAAATAAAGCAGTTTTATTAATTACGACTAAAAACTTTCGAGATTGATCTGATGTAATGCCCGAAATGCGGGGCGCAGATAAGGATCATCACCTTCATCCAAGAGCGGAAGGAAGTCATCCGCATAATAAAACATCTGGCCATGTGGCCGATCGCTTACCCAGGACCTGCCGCCATCGAGGCCCGGGCCTCACCATTCGATTTCAAACTGTTGCGGAAATTATCTGATTAAAAATGACGTGGAATATTGAGGGTGGAGGAGCGTTTTAGTTTTGAGTTAAATCGCGCATCTTGTGGCCATTTCAGAATAAATTTAATAAAATATGAGTTGATGGCTGTAAGCAAATATTATTTCCACAAACAATCATAAAAAATTCACATCGGACTGTTGTAATTTCAATATAAGTCTCCTAAAACCCCATCAAGGAGAAAATTGATTTTCCTATTGTGTTGGTGTGATCGGAGTGCAGGTGGGTGAGAAAAGCCCGCTTGATGTTGGCAACCTCAAGGCCGGCGATTTCCCCCCCATACTGTGGTGACAGGGCCGCCGCTTTGCGGATCAGCCCCGGGCCGAAATCGACGATATAGGGGGTATCGTTCACCACGATGGCCAGCGAGTTGCCCGAATGCTGCGGGTCGGCGTTGGGCGTGTCGGTGCCCAGGAAAACCAGCTGGGTGACCGGCGAGGGCGCATAGGACTTTTGTGCATAACCCGGAAATCCGGCCGCTGTGATGAAAACAAAATTCATAGTAACCAACAGACATGCTTTCGCTTTTTTCATTAATCAAGCTTAGGAGAAAACATTTTCCCAGTCAAGTATCCGGGCCAGGGCAAGCCGTCTACGAAAAATCGATGCTCTGGCTTGCTTTTTTCATGTTTCATCTTTACAATCGGTTGACGGGAAAAACGATTTTTTTTCCGTTTCAAGGCTACAGCAATGAAGGCAGCAAGCGGCATGATCGAGAAACTCGCCAAAGAACAGTCCATGCTCTCCGACCGACCTTTCACCGCTTTCGTCAAAAAACAGATCTTTTTTTGGGGGACGCTGTGGTACTTCATCCTGGAAGAACTGAACAAAAAAACGCACTTGACCATGACTCATACCCTGAGGGCCTGGCGGCACGGTTTTTTGCGCTTCCACTACAAGCTCTACGGGCTCGACACGTCAGGCGATCCCGCCCAATACGTCTCGGATTTCGCCTTTTTAATGACCCGCGCCAAGATCAACGGACGTTTCAATGAGTTGCTGAAGAACAAGTACGCCTCCGGGCAGTTGATGAACCTGTTGGGAATGCCGACGCCAAAAATAATGGGATTGATCATGAAAGGCGTTTTTTATCCCGCAGGCGCAGCCAGGACATTAAAGGCGAGCGAATTCCTCCTGGCAGCAATCACTCCGGGCGAGCCGCTTGTCCTTAAACCCATTTGGGGGTATCATGGGTTCGGTTTCGTCTGTTTGGCCAGGGACGACGATGGGTATCGCTTGAATGGAGAAATCGTCTCCCAGCAGCTCGTTGCCGGAATGATCGACCGGCTGGACGAATACATCGTCACCGAATTCGTGGTCCAGGGAGAATTCAGCAGGAATCTGTTTGCCCCGACACCAAACACGGTCCGCATGGTCACCCTCTGGGATCGCGAGAAGTCGGAAGCCTTTGTCGCCCGCGCGGTCCTGCGCATCGGCACTTCCCGGTCGTTCCCGGTCGACAATTTCAAGGCCGGTCAGGGTGGACTGAGCGTTTTGATCGACCCGCAAAGCGGGGAACTGGGACCGGGCGCCATGGCCGGCGCCTTCGGGGAACCCATATGGTACCGATACCATCCCGAGAGCCATGCCCCCATCCAGGGGGTTGTCATTCCGTCTTGGAATGAGGTCCGGACAAAAATCCTGGACTATGCTAGCCGCTTGGCCTTCATCCCCTATATCGGATGGGATATCCTCCATACCGACAAGGGATTCTCGATTCTGGAAGTGAATTCCACTCTGGGAATGCCGGTTCTGCAGGTCCATGGTCCCTTCCTGGCAGATCCGAAAATCAAGCGTTTTTTCCAGAATATCTGAAACCCAGACAACCCCGGGCGGTCTTTCCACCCGGATCGATCAGCCTCCGAACGGGCGATTGACAGCCGGAATCATTCCGGTTAAGTTGCAGCCTGTTTTAATGGAGATGCCCATGAAGCGAACCGCGGCGAGACCATCAAGAAAACAAAATGAGTGTCTATGGGGAAATCGCGGCCGTGCTGACCGCCCTGTGCTGGTCGTTCAACTCGGTGGTCTTCACCCGCGCCGGGCTGAGGGTCGGGGCAGCCACGGTGAACGCTTTCCGCTTATGGATCGCTTTGCCGGCCCTGGCGTTGCCATTCGATTTCAAACTGTTGCGGAAGTTATCTGATTAATGATGTTGAATATTGACGGTGGAGAAGCGTTTTAATTTTGAGTAAATCACACATTTCATGGTCTTTTTTTATCCAAGTTTCGAAAAACTGAACCTTTCATGCCAAGAAAATTGAATTTTCACAAATAATCACAAATAATTCACAATCGTCTATTGTAATTTCAATATAAGCCTCCTAAAATCCCATCAAGGAGAAAATTGATTTTCCTATTGTGTTAAATCATGAACGTTACTATCAACCAGAATGTTCCATTCTTCCAGGCTAGCAGCAACAGCTCCAACCCAAAGCCTATTCTTAATCAACCAGTCTCAAATCTTGAAGAGTCTGTGATTAAGGCATCCAGACCAAACATCATGAAAAAAATACAGAAAGCCACAGCAGGACTAGTAGCATCAATCATGAGCTTCTTCCTAGCACCACAAATGATGTCAGGAGCAGAATACCAAAAGAAAATATTCGAAGGACTAAAATCAAGAAACAACATCTGCATGCTATCAGACTACGAAAGATTATCAACCCAAGACCGAACAAACCTAGAGACTGCCGTGGAGACCACCAACAGAGGCGCTCCAATAAGATCAAACACATCAAGCCCATACCCAGCAGAAGTAAACTTCAACAACGACTACAACACACCACAATTCCAAGAAGGAAAAGAAATAAAACAAGAACAAAAAAAGAAAAAATTCCCAATACTAGCAATAGCAGCAGGAGCAATAGGATTGACATTACTAGTCTACCTACTTACAAAAAAGAAAAACAACGACACAACACCACCAAACCCCAACACACCAATAGACATAAACTTCACAGTATACAACCACACACAAGGAAAAATAGGAACATACAAAATAAACACAACAACAGGAACAAAAACAGACATAAACATAGCAACAGTACTAGAATACCTAAGAACCCACGACGGAGACAACACAAAAGCAAACGTCGACGACAAAAGAATAGCAATAAGATACGCAACACAAAACAACAAAATAGGAAACTTCATAGCATACTCAAACACAGGAGCAGCAAGCATAACACCAACAACAAACATGACAAACATAGAAGCATGGCTAATGAACGCAAGCAATAAAGCACCATACAACTGTGTAGACAACGACACGTTCAATGGACCGGGAGGACAAATGTACCTAGGAAAAAGAAACTACACCGTCAAAAGAGAAGACAAAGACGGATACACAGGACCAGAAGAAGTATGGAGCGGAAAAATAGATGGCCAGGAAGGAGTATTCATACAAATGAGAAAAGCAATGAACCCATTCGGAATAACCTACAGCATATTCACAATAGACCCTAACAGCACAAACCCAGACTACACATACGGATACGGAAAATGCAATGGTTTTGCAGGAGTGCACCTAGGAAATCATATAGAAGTAAACCCGGTAGCACTAAACCAAAATCCCATAGCAATGATTCAAATTGGTGTGGCAGAGAAACACGAGAATGATACCATAGTAGATGATCTTTGTGGAAGAGATTCAAGCTGGACTATAACTAACACCGATGGTAATTTTAACTCTATTGGGAAAGATTTGTACGCTTACGTCCTAGTGAAAGACACCGCTAACTGGTAAAATTATTATTTTGGAAGAAATGAGGGTCAGGTCTTGAATTAACAGGTCAATAACTGATCTTTCTAATATCTGTGCAGTGCAAAAATGATGCGTGAATTATCGTAAACAACTCCGGGATACTCTGCCTGGAATGGATGAGATATTCCTTATTGGAACACTATAAAAAATGTCATTTCAAGACCTGACCCTCATGTCGCTCATGTCAACGGGAACAAAATCATAATTGGAACCGTTCACTGATATGCGGCTGTAACAGAAGGAGTAGAAAATGAAAAACATACCTATCTCTGCTGTTTTTATGGCAGCCCTGTTTTTATCCGGCATGGTTTTTCCTCAGCAGCGGGTGAGCGAAGGAGAAAAGAAACAAATCATAGAAGAAATTTGTTTCCTGCTTAGAGAGCATTATGTATTTCCTGAGATCGCAGACAAGATTATCTATTTGTTGAAAGGGAATCTTAAAAAAGGAAAATATGATAACGCACCAGATAATACTGTATTTGCAACTTTGTTAACCGAAGATCTTCGATCGGTGAATCAAGACCTTCATCTGAGGGTGGATCCCTTGGCCTCCAGAAAAGCCGAACCTCAAGATGAACCGGATTGGCCGGAAATTTTTCTCAATTTTATCTCCCGGGATAAGTCCAGAAATTATGGATTTGTTTCTGTTCAAATATTGGAGGACAATGTTGGCTTTTTGGAACTCAGGAAACTGGCGCCACTGAAAGCGGAAACAAAGCGGATATTGACCGGGGCAATGGATTTCCTGTCAAATTCCGATGCCGTGATTATTGATTTGCGAAAAAACACCGGCGGTTCCCCGGAAATGATTCAGTTCCTGACCAGCTATTTTTTTAAGGATCCGGTCCGGTTGACTGGATATTTTGAACGAAAAACGGGAGGTGTGTATCAGTCCCGGACGCTGGAAAAATTTCCCTATAAGAAACTGGTGGATATTCCCCTGTTCATTCTCACCAGCAAAAGTACCATATCCGCCCCGGAGTCATTTGCCTACAATCTGCAGGTTCTGGGCCGAGCAACGGTTGTGGGGGAGGTCACAAAAGGGGCGGCGAATCCCGGCAGGTTTTTTAGAATCAAGGAAAAGGTTCAGCTCCTGGTGGCGACCGGTTATGCGGAGAATCCCATCACGGAAACTTCATGGGAGGGGGTGGGGATCAAACCGGATGTGGAGACATCAGCAGAAACCGCACTGGATAAAGCATTGGTCCTGGCCAATGAACAGGCAAGGGCATATCGGAAAAAGAAGGATCTGATGGTGGCGGGATACATTAATAAACTGAAAACGCAAATTGCTGAAGCAGAAGTACTGGTTAAAGGGGACCTTCGAAAGGGGGAGACTTTTCTGAACCAGCTGGCCGATGAATGGTTCGGAAAAGAATTTATGAACCGCTATTTCTTCCTCTCCTTGGGGGACAGTTACCGTGACAAGAATGATTCCCGGATGGCCATTCTGATATATAAACAGGTTCCCCGGTTCTACCCGGACTATTCAACGGGATATCAAAAACTGGCGGATATATTCTGGTCGCTGGGAGACAGAAAGACAGCGCTCAAATATTTGGTCAAACTCCTGGAATTGAATCCGAATGATAAAGCAACACTTCATAGAATCACCCAGATCAATATGCCCAATTCAGATAAAAAAAATGAATGGAATATTGATAAATCTCTCGAAGAATAGAATCAGGACCTGACTCCATTTCCTCCGTGCGAAGTCACAAATTCAAGCACCATCACCAAGCTTCCTCTCGAAGTCGAAGAGTTCATCAGGAAGTTCCACAAATAAGGCAATAAAAGAATCGCCGCCAAGGTTGAATTTGCCGTCGGGCAGGGTGATAATATCCTTTTCAAAGGAGAATCAGACATGATGAAATCCAAGAATATTTTCGGCTTGTACCTGGCGCTGGGCGCACTTGTTCTCGCTCAGGGAAACGCTGCCGTGCCGCGAAGGAGCGGGGTGCGCGTGGAGAGCCACCGTATCGTGATCGAGCTTCTCCCCGCCGAGCACGGCCTGCGGGCCAGCGACGAGATGGCATTGAGCGGCAGCAGCAAGGAACTTTTCTTTTACTTGAACAAAACGTTCACGGTGCAGTCGGTCCGCGTCGACGGCAAGGAGGTGGCGTTCCGTTTCGATCCGGCCCCGGACCTCAAAGGCGAAGTTCTCGCCGCTGACCTTGCCGCCGGCGATTTCCGTCATGCCGGCCGCCTGCACATCCTGGCCGGGCTCCGCCGTGCCGGCACGGTGAAGGTAGCGTATTCGGGTTCGCTGAATGAAGCGCCGTCCGTTTCCCAGTTTTCACGCGAATACATCGCCGACCAGACAGCGGGCATCATCTCCGAGTCCGGCAGCTTCCTGGCCCCGGAATCTTTCTGGTACCCCCGCGCCGACGAGGAGATGAGCCGCTTCAGCGTGAAAACGCTGGCACCGGCCGGATACGAATCGATCAGCGACGGCAGCCGCACGCTCCATGAAACAGGCGACGGCAAGCTGGCGGTGCGCTGGGAAAACCCCCATCCTGTGGACGGCCTCTATGTGCAGGCGGCCCCCTACGATGTTCGTGAAGGAGAGATCGAAGGGATCAAAGTCTACACCTATTTGTTTCCCGGCGGAAACGAGTTGGCCGCCCTTTACATGGAAAAATCGAAAAAATACCTGGCTTTTTACAACAAGCTGCTCGGACCCTACCCGTACGAAAAATTCGCCGTGGTGGAGAATTTCTTCGAGACCGGCTACGGCATGCCCTCCTGGACCCTGCTCGGCCGCACCGTCATGCGCCTGCCCTTCATCCCCGACACCTCCCTGCCCCACGAGATCTGCCACAACTGGTGGGGCAACGGCGTGTTCGTCGATTACTCCCTGGGCAATTGGTGCGAGGGACTGACTTCCCTTTGCGCCGATTACCAAATGCAGAAACAACGTGCGCCCGGGGGCGATGCCGATTATCGCCGCCAGGTGCTGCGCGACTACGCCAGCACCGTGCGCGAAAACAACGATTTCCCGCTGGCCGCTTTCCGGGAGCGCGACAATCCCGCCTCGCGGGCGGTCGGTTACGGCAAGTCGCTGATGGTTTTTCACGAGCTGGAGCGTCGGGTGGGCGAGGAGGCGTTCTTTTCCGGCCTGCGCCGCCTGGCCGCCGAGTGGAAATTCCGCCGCGCCAGCTGGCTCGACGTGCTGGCGATTTTCGCCAGGCCGGGCGGGCTGCAGCCGGCGGCGTTCTACCGCCAATGGGTGGCGCGCGCCGGGGCCCCGGTGTTGCGCCTCGAAGACGCCCGCCTTGAAGAATCGGCCGGGCGCACCACGCTGAAGTTCGCCCTGAGCCAGGAAGGCGATCCATATGAACTGTCCGTGCCGCTGACGATCGTTTCACCCTCCGGCGCCAGCGAGCGCACCGTAGACCTCGCCGCCGCCCGCGGAGAATTCAGCTTCATCCTGGACCGGCGGCCGCTGCGGCTGGAGATCGATCCGCAGAACCATCTTTTCCGGCGCCTTTTCCCGGAGGAGATCCCCCCTTCCATCGCCAAGGTGCTGGGGGCCGAACAGCCGCTGATCGTCTGGCAGGCCGATAACGGGGAAACGGCCCGTTATCGTGCCGCTGCCGAGCTCCTGGACAAGAACCGCACGGCACTGGTCGGTCCCGCTGTCCCGGGCGACAGCGCCCAAAGGCGGGAGCGGGCGCTTATCCTGGTGGGCGGCGGCACACTACCGGCGGAATGGACCTCCCTGCTGGAGCCGGTATGGAAGCAGGCCCCGCTTGCTCCCGGCCAGGCGGCAGATCCCGCCCTGTGCACGGTGACGGCCCTGGTTCACCCCGACAATCCCGACCTGGCCGCGCTGCTGATACACGCCGGGGCCAAGGCCGACCTGGAAGCGGTCGTGCGCAAACTGCCGCACTACGGCAAGTACAGCTACCTGGCGTTTCTCGGCGGAACCAACATCGCCAAGGGCATCTGGGAGGTGACCGCCAGCCCCTTGATCGCAGACCTGAAATGAGCCGCGGTTTTTGTGATCGGATCCGGGACGGAAGGCAAATGAGGAAAAGTCGTCGATATATTGGATGGAATGGCCCTGCTCGCTGCAAGTTTGTTCCGATGAAATGAATTGTGCGGGGCGGTTTTTAGAAAACCGCCCCGGCACATGGTGAATTTCTTCTAGGGGCGTTCCGGTGTGCTCTCCGCGAGCTTGGTCTTCAGCTTTTCTTCGATCTCGCCGAGCTCGGCGAATTTCATCTTGAGTTCCTTGGCCTTTTCCTCGTTTTTTTCCTCGGCGAGCGCTTGCTTGAGCTTCAGGCGTATTTCCTTGACCTTCTGCAGTTTCTTCTCCAGCTCTTCCCTGCTCGGCTTCTCCACCTTGGCGACGCGGTAATCGCTTAGAAGGGCCTGGCGCTTCTTGTAGAACATGTTTAGGTCCTGCTTGATCTTTTCCTTCTTCTCGGGGGTGTCGGCGTCGGCGTACAGTTCCTTGAGGGCCTTCTCCTTTTCATCGAGCTTCAGCATCAGCTCCTTGAGCTTCTCCTCGTCGATGTACTTGACGCCCTTGGCCTCTTGCTTCGGGGCCAGGCCCAGCTCGGTCATCACGACCTGGCGCTTCTTGTAGACGTTTTCGAGCGCCTGCTTCAGCTTCTGCTTCTCCTCGGGATCGGTCGTTGAATTGAGCTTTTCCTCGAGAAACTTCGCTTTCTCCTCGAGCTTGACCTGGAGATCCTTGAGATCCTGCTCGCTCATGGCCGGCTTGTCCTGCTTCTGCGCGACTTCCTGCTTGTCATCCGCGGGGGCGCCCTTGGCCAGTATCAGCCGCGGCCTGGCCATGGCCAGCGCCAGCAGGGCGATCAGGGGCAGCGCCAAAATGATCTTGAACGGGGCTTTGCCCGCTCGGTGCATCCTGTTCATCATGAACATCCTCCTTTTGATTTGTGATTGTTTGAGATGGCTGGCAAATTCGAACAGTTTGGCGCCGAATTGCTGTTCGAACAGCAGCAGTCTATAGCCGTCCGCGTTGAAGCCTTGCGCAATGACTTCGCGGTCGGCCAAATACTCATGAGTCTCTTTTAAAGCTTTTCTATAAAACCAGACGACCGGGTTGAACCACTGCAGGGCCACTACCACTTCCATGACCAGGATGTCGAGGGAGTGGAGCTGGCGGATGTGCACCGATTCATGGGAGATGATCTGTTCGATCTCCCCGGCGTCGGAGTTTTTGGGCGTGTGCAGGAAAATGCGGTTGAAGAAGGAGAAGGGGGGGATGGGCGCCGCCACCCTGACCAGGGTGACGTTGCGCAGCCGTTCGCGGGGATGGCTGTGCTGCAGGCGGTAGAGGTGGAACAGGTGAAAGAGGATGCGCAGCATGAGGAGCGCCGCGCCCGCCCAGTATAAAAAAACAATGACCGAGGCGAACGACGGGGCCGCCGCGGTCTCGACCGCCGGCATGGCGGGCAGGGCGGCGAGCACGTCGGGGCTGATGGTCAGGGAGCGGAAGGGCGACTGCAGCGGGGCCAGGGGCAGCAGGAAGGAGAGGGGCATCATGAAGAGCAGGAACAGGCGGTTGCCCAGGAAGTTGACGTCGTCCCGCAGCAGGAAATGGTAGAAAAGGTAGCCGGCGGCGAGAAACAAGGCCACCTTGAACAGATAATCAATCAATTGTGTGCCCATCTTGTCCCACCTTTTTATGGCGTTCGATCTCTTCGGCCAGGGAGAACTTCATCTCCTCGAGCTCCTGGATGGTGATCTTGCGGTCGCTGGCGAAGAAGGAGACCATCTCCTGGTACGAATTTCCGAAAAATCGGTTCACGAACGACTTCAAAAAGCCGCGGCGGTACTCGTTCAGGGTGATGCGCGGGAAGTACTGGTGGGTCTTGCCGATGGCCTCGTGGTCGACGAAGCCCTTCTTTTCCAGGATGCGCACGATGGTCGAAACCGTGTTGTAGGCCGGCTTGGGCTCGGGCAGGAGGTCGAGGATGTCCTTGACCAGGCCCTTTTCGATCTCCCATAACACATGCATGATCTGTTCTTCGGCACGGGTTAATTCTTTCATGCAATAATTATGTAACTAAAATCTTAGTTTGTCAACTAAGAACTTAGTTATAATAAATTTTTTTACATTTAGTAAAATATAAAACTCGCCATATGGTGATGAATTTGAAGTCCTTGGAAGAATCATTTGCAATTTTGAATATAGTCCCATAAGATTCGATCATGGATTTAAAACTGAAAACCAAGTTCGAGGATCTGTTTGCCAAGTATTTTCCCGGTGCCGAACTGCCCCTGATCTTTTATTATTCCGATGCGCCGCCCGCGGAAGTGGCGGCTGCCCCGCCGTCAAAGGGCTGGCAGTGTTTTATTGCCGATCTGTCTGCGGTCAGGAAGGGAGATTCGCTGTGCGTGGACGAGCCGGCGCTTGGATGCGGCAAGCGCTTCTGCGGCTTCCGGGTGCCGCAGCGGCCCAATTTCGAATATTTCCTTTCTAGCGGAATCCCCGGCAAGCTGGAAGGGGAGCGCTACAAAAAAACACCGAAGATCGTGAAGCAGATCGTGGAAAAATGGCCGGATTGGCAGGCGCCGGCACGATACCTGGTCCTGAAGCGCTGGGACAAGATGGTCGAGAGCGACCGGCCCGAAGCGGCCGTTTTTTTCGCCAGGCCCGATATCCTTTCCGGTTTGTTCACCCTGGCCAACTTCGAGGAGACCGACCCGTATGGAGTGATCTCCCCTTTTTCGGCGGGCTGCGGCACCGTCATCCAGTACCCGTTTCTGGAGAACCAGCAGGAAAATCCCAGGTGCGTGCTGGGGATGTTCGACGTGTCGGCCCGGCCCTGCGTCCAAGCCGATGAACTGACCTTTGCCGCACCCATGAAGAAATTCACGCGCATGATCGACAACCTTGAAGAAAGTTTCGTGATCACCCGCTCCTGGGAAAAGGTAATGCGCCGCCTGGAAAAACCAGATTGAAATAAGTGAGCTGTCAGGGTCAAGCTCTGACTATAAATCGGAGGTAAAATGATCAAAAAGTTAATGACAAAGACAATCATTGCGGCAGCATTTGTTCTGCTGGCTTTGACAAATGTCAATGCGGAAGAGACATCGGCACTATCGCCGGGCCAGCAGTTCTTTTTCGAGACCGTGGCCGGGCGGCGCTCGGTGCGCAGCTTCAGGAGCGATGCGGTCAGCGACGCCCATTTGTTGAAGATACTTGACGCGGCGCGCATGGCGGCGAGCTCGGGAAACCAGCAACCCTGGAAGTTCCTCGTGGTCCGCGAGGAACAAAAGAAGGGTGCGCTGAAAAAAGCTTGCCTGGAACAGGGAATGGTGAGAATCCAGGCAAACGCCGGGCTGGACGCAACCCAAAAGCAGGAGAAGGCCAGGAAACTTCAGGAATACTATGACACCTGTTTCAGTGCACCGCTCTTCGTGGTCGTACTGGTCGACAAGCAATCCAAGTACCCCGACTACAACCACTTCGACGGGCCGATGGCCGCCGCCAATCTGATGCTCGCGGCAAGGGCGCTGGGATACGGGACGGTTTTTTACACCGACACCATTCCCGATGATGTAACGCGTCGGGTTTTACAAATCCCCGAGCGTTACGAGCGGGTATGCATCACCCCGATCGGAGTGCCCAGCGAGTGGCCCAAGGTTCCCGCCAAGAAAGAACTGAATGAGTTCATCGTCTACGAAAACTTTCCCGAAAAATAGACCTTGCATTTTTGAATTTATAAATACCTGATTTTTCTTTCATTTCAAGCAGGCCGGGTTTGCGCTATAGGGATTTTTTGACCTCTTGCTGGACGCGCAGCATGAGCTGCATGCGGCTGTTGACCTTCACTTTGCGGAAGATGTTGTGCACGTGGTTCTTGACCGTGGCCATAGCGATGAACAGCTCGTCCTCGATCTCCTTGTTGCTCTTGCCGGCCAGCAGCAGGTGCAGGATCTCCACTTCACGCTTGGACAAGGCGAACCGTTTCGTGAACTGGTCGAGGTTTTCGGGAATGGCGGCATGCGCCATCCAGCGCCGGCGCTGGCGCCGGATCCATACCAGGTAAAATCCCGCCCCGGCGAGCAGCAACCCGGCCAGCAGGGCGATGCGCCAGGGGCGCCAGAACGGCAAGCGCACCTCGATCTCCAGGGCCATCCCGTTCTCATTCCAGACACCCTCGTTGTTGGCCGCCTTGACATACAGCATATGAACGCCGACGTCCAGCCCCTGCAATTCGACCACGCGATTGGTCCCCTGGTAGATCCAGTCGCGGTCGCGGCCCTCCAGGCGATAGGCGTACTGGTTCTTTTCCGGGCGCACGAAATCGAGAGCGGCGAACTCCAGGCTCAGCGAGGCCTGCCCGCCGGTGGTGAAGACGCGAAGCGTACGCCCCGGCGTCAGTGGGAAGAATGGATACTGGGCATCGGCATTGCCGCTGCCGCCGCCCTGGAAACCCGTCATGATCACCGGCGGCGGGTGGTGATTGAGGGCGATCTCGTCGGGGCGGAAGACGGTGAAGCCGCCGCGGCCGCCGAAAAAGATCTCGCCATCGCGGCCGCGCATGAAGAAGAAGACCTCGTGCAATCCGTCGGCCTCCACGCCGTCGCGGCGGTCATAGAAAGTGAAGGTGCCGCGATCGCTGTCGAAGCGCGCCAGGCCGGCGCTGGTGCCGGCCCAGAAGCGGCGGCTGTTCTCCTCGGCCAGTGAACGGAACAGGTTCTGGTTGGGATCGTCCCCGGGCGCACGGAAGTGCCGGAAAACGATCCGGCCGTCCTTCCTTTCCACAAGGTCGAGGCCGCGGTCGGTGCCGATCCAGATGCGGCCCCGGCTGTCCTGGAGGAGGAAGTTGATCTGGTTGCCGGCCAGTCCAGCCGGGTCGGTGCTGTCGTTCCTGAAAACGGTGAAACGATCCTCCCGGGGCCGATACAGGTTCAATCCATCTTCGCTCCCCACCCAAATATCCCCCCCCGGCCCCTCCATGACGGTGTTGACTCGGTCGCTGCTCAGGCTTTGCGGGTCGAGGTGATCGTGACGAAAGCGGCGCAGGGCGCCATTGACTGGATCCAGGCGCACCAGGCCGCGGTCGGTGCCGATCCAGATGAGTCCCCGGCTGTCCTGGATGAAGGCGAAAGTGAGAATATCTTCGTCCTTGTCGGCGCTGAGCGCATGAAGTTCCTGAAGGCGCCCGGCCGCGGAACAGCGGGCCATTCCCTCGCCGGTCGCGAACCACAGGCTGCCGTCGCGAGTGAAACGGGAGTCGGTAATGAAGCGATTGAGCTTGCGATCGGGCCGGCCGGGATCGAGCAGCAGCGGGCGAAAAGCGCTGCGCTGCCGGTCGAAGAACAGGGCGCCGCCGCCGTAGGTCGTGAGCAGGATCTCGCTGTTGCCGAGATCCTGCATGGATGTCACCCAGTTGGCCATTGGGCTGGGCCTGGTCTCTCTGAAAGGGAGAAAGCTGGAGAATTTCTTGCGCAGCGCGCTCCACTTGAAAAGGCCGTCATCGCGCGAGCCGATCCAGTAAATGCCATTGGGGTCGAGGTAAATGAGCTGAACGACCCGGCCGCCCTGGACGAAATTGCCATCGATTAGCAGCGGCACGCGGCTGCAGCGGCCCGAAGCCGGCTTGAAACGGTACAGGCCGGTCGCGGTGCCGATCAGCAGGTCCTCGGCTTCACCAGGGAAGGGGGCAATGGCGTTGATGCGTACGTCCTCGTCGGCGGGCCTGGCGAAATCGCCCGCTTCCTGGCAGTGCTGCCATGCTCCCGCCGCCGGCAGATAGCGCAGGAGGCCGCTGCTCTCGCTGCCGAGCCATAGGAGCCCGGTCGACCCGGACTCAGCAAAAATGGCCCTGACGGCAGCAGGCTTGCGCGGCGCGGTTCCTGCCGGCGGCAGCGAGCAGGGCTGCAGCCGGTCGTCAATGGGCAGAAAGCGATAGAGGCCGGTTTCGGAGCCGATCCACAGGACGCCGACCGCGTCGCTGCCGAGGGTGTGGATGCGGCCCGGGCGCAGGCGGGAATAGGGGCCGGGCGCAGGAAGGCGGCGGCTGACGCGACCGCTGGCCATCTCGATCTCGTCGAGGGTGCCTGCAGCCGAGGCGACCCAAAGCCGTCCGGGCATCGCCGGCGCCACGTGGAGGCAGGTGAGGTCGTCCGAGCTGATGGTCCCGGGACGCTCGGCATCGTGGCGAAAACGCACCACGGTTCCCCCTGTTGGGTCGTAGCGCCTCAGGCCGCGGGGCGTTGCCAGCCACAGCCGGCCCTCCGGGTCCTGGCACAGGCCGCGCACCGGCAGACCGCCTTCTGCATCATCAGCGATGGGGAAGGAGACGACCCGGTAGCCGTCGTAGCGCGCCAGCCCATTTTGAGAACCGATCCACAGGAACCCGGTCTTGTCCAGCAACAAGGCGTGGATCTCCTTCTTTCCAGAGTCGTCGTCAATGGGGATTTGGTCTACGATCAAGGTGACCGATTGGGCTCCGAGCCGCAGGAGCGCCGTCAGCAGGAGACTCAGTGTCAATCCAGGTTTGCGAAGCTTCATTATGGTTTGCCAGTCGGAATGAGGGGGCTTCCTCTCCGGCCGGGAATTCATTATATTGAATTTCGTTCCCAGTTGCAATATGCCTTTTTTTTATCGTGCCTCGACTACCGCGCCGGCATCCCCGAGGTCGAAGAGTTCATCAAGAAGTTTCATGAGTAGGCCTAAAACCGTCTCCCTTTGGCATTGCGGTTCTTTTTTTTGATCGGTCCAGCGAGCCATCGGAAACAAATTTCAGTATCCTGTTCGGCATTCAGTCCCCAAAATGCTCGAGTTATTTATGTTTTATCTTCTTCGACCTCGGTTGCCGTCTCGGCAGGCAGGCCTTTTTCCTTTTTCCAGCGCGCCGCGCAGGTTTTGCAGAGTTCGCTGATGTTCTTCAGCTCCCTGGCTTGAGCGACGGAGCCCTCGAAGATCTCGTCGGTCTTTTTGGTATTGATGTGCTGGCAGTCGGATAACAGGTGATACTTCGTTCCTGACTTCGTCCAGAAGACGTGGTTTTGGCCGGTCAGCTGTTCGACCTGCGCCGTCTGTGCCGCGTACTGTTCCTGGGACGGCGGGTTGAAGTCGATGCCCGTGAAGCCGGCGATCAGCAGGGCGATGACGGCGATGGCGCCGACCAGGCCCTTCTGCTTCCCTTTCAGGTCCTTGTTGGTGAAGATCAGGATGACCAGGGGCAGGAAGGCGATGACGGCGATGATCGCACCCAGCTGGTTTTGGACGAAGAACTTGAGCTTTTCCTTTTCCGAGGCGGGATCGAAGCGGTTGGCCTTCTTCCAGAGCAGGTTGCCGATGACGGCGAAGATAAGATCGGCCACGATCAGGGCAATGAGCCACGTGGTCTGGATCGGAACTTTTTTCAGCATCAGGATCGCGCCGATCTCGAGGCCGATGGCCACGATCCAGGAAAGGATCGAAAATAGGCGGAACTTTTTTGCCTTGGCCTTGCTTTCCGGAGTCGCGACGAAGGGCTTCGCCTCCTGGGCCGCGGCCGGAGTCTCGCCGCCTTCTACATGGGTCAATTTTTTCTTCGTACCTTTGTCCGGCATTTCATTGCCTCCTATTCGATTTGTTTCATATTATATATTGTATGCCAGATTTTTAATATAAGGAATTGCTTAAAAAAACATCTTTTTATCGTGCCCCCTGCGACTCAATCTACTGCCGGCAAAAAAATGAAAACCGGGACGGTTGACCGTGCCCGATTATTTGTTTACAATTAACGTTATGAAAAGTATGCGCTTTTTGGGTAAAGTTGAGCGCAAGGAGAAAAAAACATGGGCATGTTGATCGGTGGTTTTCTTTTTCTGTTCGGTTTGATCTTTTTTCTGGTCGGCGGCGGGATCGCGCTTGTCAGCGACCTGCTTTCAGGGAACCTGAAAGTGGGGCTGGCGAATTTGAACATGGTCGTCTTCGGGGGCCTGGGCCTGGTCTTCATGATCGTCGGCGCCTTCCTGTTCATCCGCAGCCGGATCAAGGGGAAGCAAAACAAGGCCCTGGCCGAGAAGATATTCGCCATGGGCGTGCCGGCCGAAGCGACCATCACCTTCATCGACAAGAATTACGGCATGCTGGTCAACAACAAGCCGATCTATTCCATCGTCGAGTTCAAGTTCCGCGACAGCAGCGGCAGCGAAAGGGTGGGGCGCAAGAATAACGTGAGCTCCGACCTGGCCATTCGCCTGAAATTCGAAGTGGGAGCCAAGGTCCAGATCAAGTACATGAACGAGAATCCCGACCAGAACATCCTGATCATGAAGGACCCTACGGCCCCCGATTGAACGCTATTGTGCAATGGGGTCGGGTTTTGTAATCGAGGTTGATGATTCGTTTTGTTATCTAGAAAACTTTAACACATCGGGGCCGTTCATCCCGTCTGCATATTGCCGCAACTGAAAATCAGACTTAGCGGCCATTGACATTTCAGGCGGCTATGCTCAAAATGCCGGCATGGGAAAAATTGATTTCGAGCAGTTCCACCGACACCTTCTATCGTTACTTTATGGTAAAACAAGGGGATAACAAATGGAGCAAATTGAACCGAAAATCACTGAAGCCGTCAATCAGAAATTGGCCTGCAGGAAATGCGGCGCTACCGTCAACTTCGCCCCCGGCACTTCCTCATTGAAATGCCAGTATTGCGGGACGGAAAATCCCATTGAAAGGACCGGGGAAACAGTAGAAGAGATCGATCTTGAAAAATTCATATCTCAACCAGCCGAAAAATCGGAACAACTCATCATCCGCACCGTCAAATGTCCGGGCTGCGGCGCCCGGACAACCCTTGCCGAAAAAGTGACGGCCGCCGCCTGTCCTTATTGCGACACCCGCCTGGTGGTGGCCAACGGCGGCGCTCAATCCATTATCAAGCCAAAATCTCTTGTACCATTCGTGATCGACAAGCAAAAAAGCAGCCAGTTTTTTCACAAATGGATCAAAAAGTTCTGGTTTGCCCCGCGTGATTTCATGTCGCGCGCGGCCTGTGAATCGATGGATGGCATGTATGTGCCGTACTGGACCTATGATGCCCGAACCTTCAACCAATACTCGGGATTGCAGGGCACCTATCATTATGTCGCCGAGCACTACGACAAACAGGAAAACGGCCGCACGGTCAGCAAGACCCGGCAGGTACGAAAAGTTCACTGGTCCCCGTGCGCCGGCAACGTTGACGTCCTGTTTGATGATGTGCTGGTCCCGGCTACTCGGTCTTTGCCGGAAAAAATTATTAACCGTCTCAATCCCTGGAATCTTAGCCAGCTCACTGCCTATGATGATCGCTTTTTAAGCGGATTTCGTTGCGAGGCATATGGTGTCGATGTAAAGTCCGGATTGGATCAGGCCAAGGCGGTGATGAAGCGTGAGATCGATAATCGTGTCCACCGGGATATCGCTGGGGATGAACAGCGCATTCTGAGCCTGAATTCCCGATACGAAGGCGTTACCTTCAAGCACATTCTTTTGCCGGTTTGGATCAGTTCCTACCGCTACAATCAGAAGGTCTACCGTTTCCTGGTCAATGGTCAGACCGGAGAGGTGCAAGGTGAACGTCCGTACAGTGTTTTTAAGATTATCACCGCTGTCTTGGCAGCTTTGCTTGCTGTCGTAGTACTCTTTTTCATAATATAGTCCCAAGCCATTAATAGAAGCTAGCGGGGTCGGGTCTACATTCTGAAGTTCGCAAGGGAAATTGAAGAAAACAAGCAATATGACCGTCTGACCAAGATCCCGGACCGGCAGGTGAACCAGCGCCGGATATTGCGATCAAGATAGTCGACCGCAGGCATCTCCGGAATATAATTTTATGATTTGGACTTGAGCCCGGTATCCTCACTGTTCATAGTATTTTGTTTCTCGAATCATTGCTTGAATTTATTTTTTTTATCAATAGAATATCTTCGTGTCAATAATGGAGGGAAAATGAAAATCGTAAGCAATCCTGTACAAACATTTGTAAGAAATTTTTTCAGATGGGGCATTGCCATACCATTGTGGTATTTGATAGTCTGGCCGATATTCAGGGGATCGGCGGCTGATCTTCACTCACCTCTTTATAATCCGCCGGAACCGGGACAGGTCGCAATCGGGGTCATTCTTACCGTCTTAATACTCTGGTTTGCCAATACAATAGCCAAGATGTTCAACATCATCCCGCAGTGGGAGCGCCTTGTACTTCTGCGTCTGGGAAGATCTGTCGGTGTAAGGGGGCCCGGGTTTTTCCTGATCCCGCCCTTTATTTATTCGATCGCCAGGATAATCGATATCAGGATATCTACCTATGAAGTAAAAGCAACACGGACGCTTACCAAGGACAATATTCCCATTGATGTGATCGCGGCCGTGGAATTGGAGATAGAGAATCCCGAGAAGGCGGTCATTGGGGTCAAGGATTATTGGAAGACCACCGAATGGGCTTCCATGGAGGCACTGAAAAGCTCGATAGGGAAAAATGACCTGAGACCTTTACTTAGTGACACTGAAAATATCGCCATCAGTGTGAAAGCCGAGATAGACGAAGCGGCAAAGGATTTCGGAGTAAATGTGAGAGCGGTCAGGATAACCGATATCAGTGCTCCGCCGACACTGATCGAAGAACTGGCAGTGATTGCCAGGGCGGAAAGAAGTGCCAAGGCAAAACTGATCGAGGCAGAAGCAGAGAAGGCCGTAGCCCAGTATCTGGCCGAGGCAGCCCAAACCCTTGCCACGCAACCGGGAACAATGGAACTCAGGCAGATCCAGGCACTGTTGGAAATTTCAAAAGAGGAGAGCTCCACAATCATTATCTACCCGATGGACAGCTTTGCAGGAGGGAGGATCGCGGCTGCGGCAGCTGGCAGTCAGTCGGTCTCACAAGGAAATACAGGACCGATAACCGTTTCGGGCTGATCTTTGCCAAAAGCCTGAAATTCGCTTTTTATCGGTTGCTCTATAAAGACTCTCAAAGACCCTCAGGGTCGAATTTTATTTTTTAGGTTTGCATTGGTTTTTGCGGTGCATGCATCCGGGTTTACATGAAGCGGGGTAATTGCCGAAGATGGATCAGGGGGAGGCAGTGGTGCCGGTCGGCATCCCTTTGCCGGGAATAATCTCCAAGCTGAAACCCGCTGAAAAAGGCCGCATAAAAAAAATCTGCTCGCCGGTAAATTTCATTGGCGGATGCTGGAAATTGACAATGATTGTCTGTACTATTATTGCATGGGGCATTTGCTGCAAAAGACATACGAAACGGAAAGGCTTTTATTGAAGGTTTTGGACAGAACATATGCGGAACCGGTTTTGGATTACTTCAAAAGAAACAGGGAATTTTTACAGGAGTGGGAAACCGCGAGGGATGACGCGTTTTATACTAATGCGGGTCAAGAGAAACAATTGGCGAATGATTTGAAAAGGTTCAGGGAGGGCAGCCTGCTTAGACTCTGGATTTTTAAAAAAGACGATGCCGCAAGAATCATCGGATCGGTGGCGTTCGCCAATATTGTCAGGGGAGCTTTTCTGTCCTGCCATCTCGGCTACCGGCTGGATGCCCTGGAATTGAACAGGGGATTTGCCGGCGAAGCCGTCCGCAGGGGGATCGACACCGTATTCGCTGACTATCAATTACATAGAATCGAGGCCAACATCATGCCCCGAAACAAGCGGTCGCTGAGGGTTGTGGAAAAGCTGGGATTTTATAATGAAGGCCTGGCAACCAAATATCTGAAAATCAACGGCAACTGGGAAGACCATATCCATATGGTGCTGTTGAATGAAGAGGTCTAACCGGCAATGAGCGGTGTCCATGCGCTCGTCGGGGTCTCGATAGGGGGTGTGCGCCATGGAAGAGCTTCCGCTTTGTAAGGCGTTTCAACTGATCGAACCGGGCCCGGTCGTCCTGGTGACAACGGCCTCCGGCAGGAAGAAGAACATCATGACCATCTCCTGGCACATGGTCATGGACTTCACGCCGCGGATCGCCTTCGTTACCGGTCCCTGGAACCACTCTTTCAAGGCCCTGATGCAAAAGAAAGAATGCGTGATCGCCGTCCCCGGTGCCGACCTTTCCGCCAGGGTGGTTAAGATCGGAGCCTGTTCCGGTTCCGATACCGACAAGTTCAGGAAGTTCGCCCTGACTCCCGTCAAGGCCATATCGGTCAAGGCCCCCCTGATCGCCGAATGTCTGGCCAACATCGAATGCCGCGTCGTCGACCATATCAAAAAGCACGACATCTTTGTCCTGGATGCCGTACATGCCTGGATCGATACAGGACGAAAAGAGCGCCGGACGTTCCATGCCAACGGCGACGGGACCTTCGTGATTGACGGAAAAGCCATCGATCACAGGGAACTGATGCGTGCCAAGATACCTCCAGGCGTGTAGGGACGTTCACGCTACTTTGCATTACGGTTGCTTTTCAATTGCCGGATGATGGCGGCGCTCACCCAGTAGATGTCCTGGCTGCCGTTGCCGGGACCGTATATTATTTTCGAAAAGGCTTCATAGGTGGGATGGTCGTCATCCAGCTTCTGCTGGGGGTTCGCTCTCATGCTGCTGAAAAACAGATATCTCCCGTCCGGGGAGACAAAGGCTCTCATATCCGAACTTTCGCTGTTGATCGTTTCCCCCAAATTGACGGCTTTGGACCAGCTACCGTCGGGTTGCTTGAAACTGATGTACAGGTCGTTGCCCCCGAATCCCTCCGGGCGGTTCGCGTCGAAAATAAGGTAATCCTCATCCGGGGAAATGAACGGGTGAAATTCCTGATGTTCGGTGTTTACGGCGGCGCCAAGGTTGCGGATCCTTCCATAGCCGCTATCTGTCTTTTCCAGGAAATAGATGTCCGATCCGCCCAGACCATCATCCTCATGGAGCAGAGCCGCTATGTCCCTTCGCTGGCCCTGGCCTTCCGCATTGCCGGGGTGTTCAAGGCCGGGATCGAAGACATCTTCGAGTACGTCGGTGATGGCCATGGGGGAGAATAGTAAAAAGGGCAAGTCATTGGGGTATGCTCTCCATATCGGCTATTCAAAATTCGCTGTTGACTATTTCTTCGCGTTTTCATACCATGGTCATGATGTTGGCACAGAGGGGGTCAATGCCGCATCGTGCCTACTTATCGAGTAAATGGAGAGCAAGATCAAGGCAAGGCGCCGGCGAATGATTTTTGCTCTTCAATTGAACGGTAAAATCGGAACTTGACCCCGAATGTCAGCGAAAAACAACGGAACCGGAGGTTTGCAATGAGGAAAAAGACATGCCTGCTGGCCTTGGTGGCGTTTTTGGCATTTGCCGGCCTTGCATCCGGACAGACGGTGGAATCCCTGCTCGATCAGGCCAAGGAGCAATATCTGGCCGCCGCCCATCAAAAAAGCATCGGCCTGCTCTTTGAAGCCCTCTCCCTGATCAGCAAAGAGATGCCCCTGCAGATCAACCATTTGTACCTGTGTGACCGGGTCGATGGCCACCGCGACTACCAGGCCAAGCCCGATTTTACGTTGGCCAAGGGAGAGCCCTTTCTGCTCTATTTCGAAGTAGAAGGCTACAATACGCTGAAAGACGGTGACAAGTATTGGATTTCCCTGGCGCAGGATGCCCAGGTCGTCGACAAGGAAGGCAAACTGATCTTTGACGAAAAGGACTGGGTTGTGCTGAAAAATGACTATGACTCACCCATTGTACCGGTCTACTTCACCAACCGCCTGACCGGGATGGAGCACGGCACCTTTACCGTTACCATTACCGTGAAGGATGAATACAAGAAGCAAACCATCCAGAAAGTGTTTGACTTTACCGTGCAGTAGCCCGGGCTGTTGCCGGGAGTTTGCCAGACGACGGAGTCTTTCCTTATTACATTTAATCTGAAAATGTAGATCCATGGCCAGGCCGCGGCCTAGCGGATTCCCCGGGACAGTTCATCATATCACCGCCTGGGGCAACGAGCGAAAGAAAATATTTTAGATGACCGCGGCCGGGAGATTTTTTCCCAACCTGCTTATTTTATGCCTTGAATCCTGCTATAATTCGGATTCCAGACTCTTTCCTCCAGGCAAAATAAAATGACAAGTGTTTATGGTGAAATCGCGGCGTTGCTAACATCGGTTTGCTGGGCGTTCAACTCGGTGGTGTTTACCCGGGCCGGGAAGCGGGTGGGAGCGGTCACCGTCAACTACATGCGCTTATGGATCGCGGTCCCAGCCCTGCTCCTAATTCACTGGCTGCTATTTGCCACCCCGTTCCCTTTTGCCATCGAGCCGAGCCGCTTTCTTTACCTGGCTATTTCAGGCCTCATTGGTTTTGTCATCGGCGACACCATGCTGTTCGAATCCTTTCTGCTGATCGGCCCCCGCCTGGCCATGCTGTTGTCGCTTCTCGTACCGGTTTTCAGCGCCATACTGGCCTGGGTATTGCTGGGAGAGAATCTGCTGGTACTGGAAATCGTCAGCATTCTGGTGACCATCGGCGGTATTGCCTGGGTGGTGGCGGAGAAGAGGGCTCCGGTCGATGCGTTTGCTTCCAGAGAATCGCGAAAATACCGCCTGGGCATCCTGTTGGCCGTGGGCGGAGCCGCAGGCCAGGCGGTGGGGCTGCTGTTCTCCAAGCGGGGACTGGTGGGCGGCTATTCCGCCATTTCCGCCACCCTGGTCCGCGTCAGCGCCTCCGCCCTGGCCCTGGCGGTCCTCAGCCTTTTCCGGGGAAAGATTCATGCCCACCTAGCTAAAATGAAAGACAAAAAAGCGCTGCTGGAGATCACCGCCGGGGCGTTGACCGGGCCGGCGCTGGGAGTCGTTCTGTCATTGGTGGCCATCGCCCACGCCTCTATCGGCGTCGCCTCCACTCTGATGTCCCTCTCTCCCGTAATTTTGCTGCCGGTGTCTTATTTCCTCTTCAAAGAAAAAATCACTCCCCGGGCAATTATCGGGACCATGATCGCCTTGTTGGGGGTTGTCCTGATCTTCATAAATTAATTCGCCGTTTTCCCAAGGCGGAACAGGGATAGAGTAAAAAGAGACCGGGGAGTTTGGGCTTATGGGACGAGCTACAGTATGGGACTTTGCGGCAGTTGTAGCAAAACGCCGCAGGGATTTAAGCAGAGAATAGCGAGCTTTTGCCTTTTTCAATCCCTACCCGATATTGATTGCAATTTCAGTCTATTCCCCATAAAATCCCATTATGAGTAAAATTGATTTTCCTAAAAATGTTTTTCCAATGGTTTTCATTCTCTTGCTGACCGCCAATGCACAATTGCAGGAAGCATCCCTTCAACCGAAAGGATCTTATTTGGGACAAAAACCACCTTCTTTGGAACCTGAAATTTTTGCACCTGGCATTATCTCAACCGCTAGAAACGAAGTGAATTCCGTGTTTACTCCCGATGGAAAAGAATTTTATTTTTCAGTTTTAAATCCTGGCAGAGGTTATACCATTATGGTCATGAAGGAACGTAATGAGGGTTGGAGCAAACCTCGGATCGCGCCTTTTTCGGGCGATTACAGCGAAGTAGATATGTTTATTACCCACGACGGAAAAAAAATGTTTTATGTTTCCAAAAGACCAATTGAAAAAAACGATGCACCTTCTCGAGGGTATCAGATATGGGTAATGGAGAGGCGGAACGAAGAATGGGACAATCCTACGCATCTCGGACTATTGATTAATTTTGGAACAAGACAACTTTATCCTTCGCTCGCAGACAATGGGACATTGTATTTCAATTCGGATAAAAACGGGTATGGCCAGGGCGATTTTTTCAGATCAAGATATGTAGATGGAAATTATACCAAGCCGGAAAATATCGGCGGTTCGATAAATACTGAATATGATGAAACCGATCCTCTCATTGCAGCCGATGAGAGTTTTATCATCTTTACCTCTGTGGACAGGCCTGATGGATTTGGTAGTGGGGATTTGTATATCAGCTTCCGCAATGAAGACGGTTCTTGGGGAATAGCCAAAAATATGGGAAAGGAAATCAATACCCTTTCGTCCGAGTACGCGCCGGTGTTTTCGCCTGACGGGAAGTATCTCTTTTTTACAAGCGACAGAAGAGGCAACAGCGATATTTATTGGGTGGATGCCAAAATAATTCAATTTTATAAATAAAACAGGAGAAATTAAAAAATGAAAAAAATAAAAATCAGTACATTTTATTTTGCATCGTTTTTTTGTTTAATAATTAATGGCGTTGCCCAGGATAGTAATAAATTAATGACAGGTGAATATCTGGGCCAAACGCCTCCGGGTTTAGCCCCTGAAAAATTTGCAAGCGGATTGGTATCAACTGGAGAAAACGAACTGAATTGTACGTTTACGCCTGATGGCAACGAATGTTTTTTTACGGTATGGAGAAACGGCGTAAATACCATCCTGACGATTAAAAAAGAAAATGGCCAATGGACCAAAAGATCGGTAGCCCCATTTTCAGGTGTTTATAGCGATGTTGATCCCTACATTACATCTGATGGCAAAAGACTTTATTTCTCTTCAATGAGGCCTTTGGATGTCAATGGTGAGTCTAAAGATTCAGATATTTGGTATGTGGAAAAAAACTCACACAATTCGTGGGGAAATCCAGTCCATATTGAAGATTTAAATACGATAGGAAAAGATGATTATTATACATCTATCACTCGTGACGGCACAATGTATTATTCAAAATTCGGAAACCATGGTAGCCCTGGCGACATCTATAAGGCCAAATTAGTAAATGGTGTTTACACAAAACCCGAGCTCCTTGAATCTCCGATCAACACTCACTCAAATGAACACGATCCATTCATCGCTTCAGACGAAAGTTATTTGATTTTTACTTCCGATCGCCCCGGAGGATTTGGTAGGGGAGATCTTTACATTAGTATTAAGAAAACTGATGGAACATGGAGCGAACCAAAAAACATGGGAGACAAAATCAATTCGGCAGGTTATGACTTTTGTCCGATGTTGTCCCATGATGGTAAATATTTATTTTTTACAAGAAATGTCAATCGAAACGGCGATATTTATTGGGTAAGTTCAAAAATTATTGACTCATTTAAATCCGATCACTGACGGGTAAAGAAATCGTTAAGCCTGATCTTACGCTTGAAAATATTTAAATGGCGATACATGAAATGCGATTGGAGCGTATGATTTTTTTGGTTGATTTTTTAAATCAATACATTAAGCTAAACCATGAAAAAAAATAGCGTAGGTTTGTTTGATCTGATGCTTGCAATTTCAATTTATTGCTTTTTGTTTTGCACATCTTGCATCGCACAACAAGACAAGGAACAAACAATCAAACAAAATTTTGTCGGATGTTGGGTCGACTCTGATACGCTGGGGAAATCCATCGAAGATTTATCGATCCGAAAATTTTCCTTTAATTCGAAAAATCAGTTGACCCTTTCTCAATATGAGCCCAGTATTCAATGTAGAGCATGGACAGGTATTAACGAGTTTAAAATAAAAGGCGAATATCTTTATTGGTATGAATTCAGAGCAAAAGTCGCTGCTGATAAAAAAACAATCCAATTGGAGTACATCACGTCTTCAGGTGCAACAATCCCTTTCACGCTAATCCGTTATGATCAGGCGAATGATTTTATGACAAAACTAGAATCGTCTGAGGGGGAATCATATTCATATCAAATACCCAAAACCACTTATGATGGCTGGGAGTGTGCTGATTTATCAACCGTACAGATGGGCAACAAGCGAATAGTTGATCTAATGAATGATATTATGAATGGAGAATATGATGATATTCATGGTGTTTTAATTGTAAAAAATGGAAAATTGGTTGTAGAAGAGTATTTTAATGACAAGGGAAAGTTGCATGGTGATTTTGTTAACGATTTGTACCGCGACAGATTGCATCACCAGTCTTCGGTTGCAAAAAGTGTGATCAGCGCTCTTTTTGGTATAGCAATAGATAATGGATACATAAAAGATATTAACGAACCTTTATTTAAATTTTTCCCGGAGTATTTTTCATTATTTGACTCGGCCAAAAAATCAATTTTACTAAAACATGTTCTAACCATGTCGACTGGACTTAAGTGGAATGAATTTGCTTATCCCTTCACCGATCCGAGGAACAGTGCGTTCCAATGGAAATTGAGCAAGGATAATCTAAAATTTTATCTTGAAAGAGACATGATGTCTGTCCCGGGGACTGCTTTCAATTATAGTGGCGGTTGTATGATGTTATTGGCGGAAATTGTTCGTAGGGCCACCGGTTTAGCAATTGACAGATTTGCTGAAACGCATCTATTTAATACAATTGGTGTCAGCAAATACAAATGGTTAGGAAATGATACTCTGGTTACAAATCATTCGGGTGGAATCGGTTTGCGTGCCCGGGATATGGCAAAGCTGGGATTATTGTTTTTAAACAATGGTAAATGGCAGGGCAAGAAGGTCGTCTCGGAAGATTGGGTGCTTCATTCTACAGATAGCAAAATTAATACCGGCTATACTGGGTATGGCTATCAATGGTGGATCCGCTCGTTTCAAGTCAATGATAAAACGCTGACATCATTTTATGCAATTGGATTAGGCGGACAGTTTATTCTGGGGATTCGCGAGTTGAATATGGTATTGGTATTCACCGGTGCAAATTTTGGAGGTGATTGGTCTTCCAATGTTTATAAAATAGTTGAGGAATACATTCTTCCCAGTGCGTCGTAATATAAAAAGAACTGGGAAAGGATTGCATTTGGCGTAGAGCGGCGGGATAATACCCACCGATAAAGGAGAATCCAACATGGTAGAATCAAAGAATATCCTGCGAATTTGGGCTGCACTGGGAGTACTGGCTCTCGCGCCGGGAATCGCTGCCGCGCCCCGAGAGCGCGGTCCACGCGTGGAGAGCCACCGTATCGTGATCGAGCTTCTCCCCGCCGGGCACGGTCTGCGCGCCAGTGACGAGATGACGCTGAGCGGCAAGACAAACGAACTTTTATTTTATTTGAATAAATCTTTTTCGGTGCAATCGGTTCATGTGAACGGTAGAGAGGTCGGTTTCCGCTTCGACACGACCCCGGACCTGGGCAGCAAGACTCCCAGCGCTGACCATGCCGCCGCCGATTTCCGCCGCGCCGGCCGCTTGCGCGTTTTGTCCCGGCCCAGCCGGGCGCGCACCGTGACGGTGACCTATGCGGGCACGCTCAACGAGGAGCCGGCCGTTTCCCAGTTTTCGCGCGAGTACATCGCCGACCATACGGCGGGTATCATTTCCGATGCCGGCAGCTTCCTGGCCCCGGATTCTTTCTGGTATCCCCGCGGCGACGAGGAGATGAGCCGTTTCAGCGTGGAAACGCTGGGACCGGCCGGATACGAGTCGGTCAGCGACGGCAGCCGCACGCTCCATGAAATCCGGGACGGCAAGCTGGCTGTGCGCTGGGAAAACCCCCATCCGGCGGACGGCCTCTATCTGCAGGCGGCCCCCTACGAGGTCCGTGAAGGGGAGAGCGGGGGGATCAAGGTCTATACCTATTTTTTCCCGGGCGGAGACGAGCTGGCGGCGCTCTATATGGAAAAGTCGAAGCAATACCTGGCGTTTTACAGCGACTTGCTCGGGCCCTATCCCTACGAAAAATTCGCGGTGGTGGAAAATTTCTTCGAGACCGGCTACGGCATGCCCTCCTGGACCCTGCTCGGCCGCACCGTGGTGCGCCTGCCTTTTATCCCCGACACCTCCCTGCCCCATGAGATCTGCCACAACTGGTGGGGTAACGGCGTGTTCGTCGATTACGCGCTGGGCAATTGGTGCGAGGGATTGACCGCGCTCTGCGCCGATTACCTGCTGCAGAAGCGGCGCGCACCCGGAGGCGATGCCGACTATCGCCGCCAGGTGCTTCGCGACTACGCCAGCTACGTGCGCGGGAACAACGATATTCCCCTGGCCGCTTTCCGGGAGCGGGACAATCCCGCTTCGCGGGCGGTGGGCTACGGCAAATCGCTGATGGTGTTTCACGACCTGGAGCGCCGGGTGGGGGAGAAGGCGTTCTTTTCCGGCCTGCGCCTCCTGGCCGGGCAGTGGAAGTTCCGCCGCGCGAGCTGGCTCGATGTGCTGGCCGTTTTCGAGAAACTGGGCGGGCCGCAGCCGGCGGCGTTCTACCGCCAGTGGGTGGCGCGTTCCGGAGCCCCGTTATTGCGCCTCGAGGACGCCCGCCTGGAAGAGGAGGCGGGGCGCACCGCGCTCAATTTCGCCCTGCGCCAGGAAGGGGCTCCCTATGAACTTTCCGTGCCGCTGACAATCGTTACGCCCGGAGGGACCCTCGAGCGCACCGTGCCGCTCGCCACGGCCCGCGGCGAGTTCCACTTTGTCCTGGACCAGCGACCGCTGCGGCTGGAGATCGATCCGCAAAACCATCTTTTCCGCCGCCTTTTCCCGGAGGAAATTCCTCCTTCCATCGCCAAGGTACTGGGGGCCGAACGGCCGCTGATCGTCTGGCAGGCCGACAGCGCCGCAGCGGAGCGTTTCCGATCTGCGGCCGAGCAATTGGATAAAAACCGGACGGCTCTCATTCTCTCCGCCGTTCCGGGCGACAGCTCGGAAAGGCGGGGCCGGGCACTTGTATTGGTAGGCGGCGGTTTTATTCCCGGTGCATGGACCTCTTTGCTGCAGCCGGTCTGGAAGCAGATCCCTCTCGCCTCCGAGCAGGAGCAGGATCCCGCTCTATGCACGGTGACAGCTCTCATCCACCCCGATAACCCGGACCTGGCCGTGCTGGTGTTGAACGCCGCGGCCGGGGCGAACCTGGAGGCGGTGGTGCGCAAGCTCCCCCATTACGGCAAGTACAGCTACCTGGCGTTTAGCGGCGAAACCAATATCGCCAAAGGCATCTGGGATGTGACCGCCAGTCCGCTGATTGTCTCCTTTGCACCCTTGAAAAATGAAGAGAAAACGGGTATTAAGAAAGAAAAATGAAGGCGGGGATTGTTTAAATTGTAAAAAGAGAAAGTCATCAAAGGCACAATGATCGCGCAGTTGACCCACAACCAAAGCGGCTTTAATTTTTACACACAAAGCGACTCATGGCTTGCCTCTGTGACCAATGATGGTTACCTGGTTTCAGCAGACCTCATAAAATGGAAGATGTTGTGGAAAAAATCCCTTTCCCTCGACTTTGCAGAAAAGATCGAAAATATAGCGGACATCGCTCTTATTGACGATATAATCGTGCTGGCGAGTGACCCTGGAAGACGTATTTTCCTGATTGAAGCACAAACTGGCAAACTGCACAATATCACGCGTAACGAAACCAGAGATAACGCGGCAAACGGAGGCAGCAAACTTCGCTGACGATTTCAATGAAGAATGGGATGAGGCTTGCAGACACGAGAAGAACTATACTCATGGGGGCAAAAAGGGTCCCACTGTTCGCATCCGGCATTCAGAAGCAGTTTGTTTTTCACTGCGGTTGGCGGCCGTGTTTTTCAATTGTGATTTTTTTTTTTGTTTTTATGATATATTTTCCCTTTAGCGGAGGAGGGGACGCATGAAAAAATTTGGAACCATGGTTTTGCTGGGACTTTTTTGGGTCACGTTTTTCCAGTTCTCCTGCAAAAAGGCCAAAAGCCCGCAGGACCAGGCGTGGTACCGTTACATTAGCGCCTACACTTCGGGGGATATTTCCCGCAAGGCCCAGGTCCGGGTCCTTTTCGTGGGCAACGTCGGCACTGAGGGCCAGGATGCGGCTGAACTCGAAGACTACCTGGAATTCAGCCCGGCCCTTTCCGGGAAAACGGAATGGAAATCGCCCCGCGAACTGGTCTTTACCCCGGACCGGGAACTGGTGCCGGGCATCCTGCATCGCGCCGTCCTGAACATCCGCAAATTCATGAGCCTGCCGCGCGAATATGCGCGCTTCGAGTTCACTTTTTCGGTGATCCGCGAGTCGCTGGCGATCAACCTGGAAGGACTCGCTCCGCTCGACGAGATATCGCCCAACCGCTTCCTGCTGCGCGGCATGCTGACCAGCCGCGACAGCCAGGAGGGCGTTGCTGTCAAAAAGATCCTTTCCGCCCGGCACGCGGGGAAGGCCCTGGCCATCGAATGGGCGCACGAGAACGAAGGGCGAAGCCACAGCTTCGTCATCCGGGCCATCCAGCGCCTGGAGCAGCCCAGCCAAGTCGAGGTGAAATGGGACGGCTCTCCGGTCGGCGCCGAGCAGAAAGGCTCGCGCCAGGTCGATGTCCCCTCCCTGGGCCAATTCGACCTTCTGGATGCCGAGGCGGTTCTCGAGCCGGCCGCGAGCGTCCTGCTGCGCTTTTCCGATCCCCTGAAGAAGAACCAGAACCTGCGCGGGCTGATCACCATCCCCGGGCACGAGCCCACCTTCGAGATCGACAACAACGTGGTCCGCGTTTATTCCAGCAAGGGCTTCGACACTGCGGTCGACGTCAGCATCAACCCCGGCGTCCGCAATTTCAACGACCGCAGGCTGGAGAAGCGTCTCACGCGGACGTTGGCCTTCCAGCGGCTGTCGCCGCAGGTCCGTTTCGTGGGCAAGGGCGTTATCCTTCCCGAAAAGGAAAAGCTGACCATTCCCTTCGAAGCGGTCAGCCTCAGGTCCATCCAGGTGACGGCGTTCCAAATCTTCCAGAACAATATGGCGCAGTTTTTCCAGCAGAACAACCTGGAAGGCAAGGAAAATCTCTCCATGGTCGGCCGTTTCTTGTGGCGCAAGACCGTGCCCCTCACCGATCAAGCCGGGGACACGGGCAATTGGCGCCGCTACAGCCTGGACGTGACCCAGCTCCTGAGTGAGAATCCGGGAAGCATTTTTCGCATTATCATCTCCTTCAACCGCGGCAATTCGGCCTATCCCTGCACCAACAACGATGCGCCGGTCCTGGAACCCTCCCTGCAGAACCAGGACGATGTCTCCTACCGGGACTATTCCAATTGGGACTACTCCTATGAGTATTATTACGAAGAGGGTAGGAACGGCTGGGCCGACCGCAGCGATCCCTGCAAAGACGCCTATTACAACCCGCGTTTCAACAACGGAGCGGTCCAGGCCCGCAACTTCCTGGCCTCGAACCTCGGGCTGGTGGCCAAGCGCGGCGATGGCTTCGACCTGCATGTGGTCACGACCGACATTCGCACAGCCGAGCCCCTGGCTGGGGTCCTGGTCCGCGCTTTCAATTTCCAGAACCAGCTGCTCGGCGAAGGCAGCAGCGACGGATCGGGGTTCCTCACCCTGGGGCTCCCCGGCCAGCCGTTCTTCATAGAGGCCACGCAGGGGAAGGACAGGGGATATCTGCGCCTGAGCAAACAGGGCGCCCTGGCGACGAGCCATTTCGATGTGGGTGGCGAAAAAGTGCAGAAGGGAATCAAGGGGGCCATTTACGGCGAACGGGGCGTCTGGCGCCCCGGCGACGACCTGTACCTGACGTTTGTCCTCTTCGACCGCGAGCACAAACTGCCCGCCGAGCACCCGGTGCTCCTCGAGCTGTACAACCCCAAGGGGCAACTGATCCAGACCCGCAAACCGGCCCGGTCGCTTGACGCCTTCCATTCCTTCCGCCTGCGCACGGCCGAAGCTGCCCCGACCGGCAACTGGAAGGCCCGGGTGCGGGTCGGCGGCCTCTCTTTCGAGCAGAACGTCAAGATCGAAACCGTTGTACCCAACCGTCTGAAGATCGATTTTCAACCGGGAGCGGAAAAACTGGTCAAGGAAAAGCCAACGGAAGCGGCTCTCCGCAGCCAGTGGCTGCACGGGGCCGTGGCCGCCAACCTGAAGTTCGACGCCAGGGTGCGCCTGGCGCCGCGGCCCACCAGCTTCCCGCGCTGGCCCGACTACATCTTCGATGACCCGGCCCGTGTGATCACCGCCTCCGAGCAGCAGGTCGCCGACGGCCGGCTGGACGCCAATGGCGTTGCCAACTTTCCCATCAAACTCGAGATGGAGGAGGCGGCGCCGGGGATGATGGACGCGCAGTTCACGGTCCGTGTCTTCGAGGAGAGCGGCGATTTTTCGAGCGACGCCGTGACCCTGCCCTTTTACCCCTATAAAAGTTTCGTCGGCATCCGCGTCCCCAAGGGCGATGAGATGCGCGGCATGCTGCTCACCGACCAGGAGCATCTCCTGCAGATCATCACCGTCGATCCCGAGGGCAAACCCGTCTCGCGCGACAAGCTGGAGGTCAGCCTCTATAAAGTCGAATGGAAATGGTGGTGGGACAGGAGCGGCGACTCGCTGGCCCAGTACATCGCCAACACCAGCCATGTTCCGTTGCTGAAGGGCGAGGTCGAGACCCGCGACGGCAGCGGGCAGTGGAAATTCCAGATCAAGTACCCGCAGTGGGGCCGTTATTTGGTGCGCGTGGTCGATCCGCAAAGCGGCCACGCCGCCGGCAAAGCCATCTACATCGACTGGCCGGGTTGGGCGGGCCGCGCCAGGGAAGAGAAAGGCAGCGGCGCCACGCGGCTCAACTTCAGCGCCGACAAGGAACGATACCAGGTGGGGGAAAAGGCGACCATCTTCCTCCCCGACGCCCCCCAGGGGCGGGCGCTGGTCTCGCTGGAGAACAACTCTC
>Ga0307380_10001584_pt1 | contig 33139 bp, 33 predicted proteins | sample UN3MG_FD_202239 | JGI IMG/M metagenome (GOLD analysis project Ga0307380, IMG submission 202239) | Soil microbial communities from Risofladan, Vaasa, Finland - UN-3 | ecosystem: Environmental > Terrestrial > Soil > Coastal area > Acid sulfate soil | place: Finland: Risofladan, Vaasa | collected...
ATCAGCAGGCGGGTGTCGAGCCCGACATCATGACGATGGCCAAACAGTTAGGCGGCGGCGTGGCCATCGGCGCCATCTCGGCCAAGCCCCAGGTCGCCGAGCATTTGAAGCCCGGCACCCACGCCTCAACGTTCGGCGGGAACCCGCTGGCCGCCGCCGCCGGCTGCGCCGTCTTTGAAATCGTCCGCGACGAAAACCTTCTGGAAAACGCCAACCGGATGGGCGCCTATCTGCGCCAGCGCCTGCTGGAACTCAAGCAGGAGACGCCAATCATCGCCGAGGTCCGCGGGGCCGGGCTGATGGTCGGTGCGGAACTGACCGAGTCGGGGTCGGACATCGTGGCGGAGTGCCTTGAGCGCGGCCTGCACATCAACTGCACCAACACGACGGTGCTTCGGATCATGCCGCCGCTCGTCATCACCGAGGAGCAACTGGGCGAGGGACTGGGGATTCTGGCCGACGTCCTGCGCCGGGCCCGCAAGGCAGGGAATTGACCCGGGCACGGCCGGCGCCTTAACATGGTTGTCAGAGGGTGCGAGCCTCAATAGCCGCGACCCGAAGGGGAGTGCGTCTGATGCCGACAAAACAGGATGCCACGGCAGACGAGGGCGGCGCGCCGGGCTTAGGAGACCGGTCATGAACTTCCGAAATCGCAAACGGGGGCCCAGGTTCGTTGCCGCAATGGGTGCGGGCCTCGTGGCGGTGGGCCTTCTGGCCGCGATGGGAGGGTGCGAGCCAACCGCTCAGCAACGTGAACTGACCATCCTGCTTCTGGAATATAAGGGACCGGAGGCCGTGGACAGCGCTTACCGCCTCGCCCGAGAACTGACCGAACAAAATCTGCCGGATGTGTTTGTGGTGGAAGGGCCACAGTACGGGGCCGTCTGTGTCGGTCGGTACGGGGCTCTGAAGGACCCCGCGGCCAGGAAGATGCTGGCGCGGGTGCGGGGGATTCGCGACGCCCGGGGCCAGTACCCCTTTGTCGGCGTCGTGCTGATGCCGGTGCCCGAGCCCGCTCCATCGAGCAAGTGGCCTCTGGAAGAGGCGCCGGGCGTGTTCACGCTTCACATCGCAAGTTGGGAAGCGCCCGGCCGGAAGGACGCCGCCCAGGAGTATGCAAGAACGCTCCGGGAGAAGGGATACGAGGCCTACGTTTATCACGGGCCGCGACTGAGCATGGTGACGCTGGGGGCGTTCGGGCTGGAGATTTTCGACGATCCGAGCAAGGTGGGCCGCCCGGGCCAGAAGCCCAGAATCGTCGGCCCCACCGTTCTTGGGCTGAGAAAAGAGTTCCCGCGGATGCGGCTCGAGGGCCAGTTGGCGCCGATGGCCAAGGGGAAGGACGGCAAGGAAGTGCCGCTCGTGCCGACGGGTCTGGTAAGAATCCCGGGCCGCGAGACATCTCCCACAGGGGGAGTGGTCATCCCTTCGGCACTTTACCGGGTATCGCTGCAACTGGTGAGCACGGAGACGGGCCTGGCGGAAGGTCTCGGGCGTGCGGCGGGCGTTGCCCAGGCCCGGCGCGAACTTCCCGTTCTTGTCGAGGCGCTGACGAAGCAGTTGCTCAGTTCCGTCGAGAAGGGCAAGGCTGCCCGAATCGGCATTGCCGGCATTCAGGCGACGGGCCGCGAGGCCGTCGAAACGCGGGCGGACGAAAGTGTTCTTCAGGCCGTGACGGCGGCCCTGAGCCTCGCCGCGCCCGCCGCGCGCCTGACCGTCCTCGGGCCGGAGACGACTCGCCAGATTCTGGACGCGGCCGGGCTTTCCGTCCGGGGGGTGCTGCGCGACCCGCGGCTCGTCAAGGGCCTCAGGGAGATGGACTTTGTTCTCGTCGGGGGCGTGACCGTCGTTCCGACGTAAAGGGGGCCGGATGGCTCGCACGCTGGTCATCGCAACGCGCAACCGCAAGAAGTTCGAGGAAATGGCAGCCATCCTCGCGGGGCTGAATGTCGCACTAAAATCGCTGGAAGAGTTCGGCGATGTTGCAACCGTGCCCGAAACCGGTGGAACATTCGAGGAAAACGCCCGCGCCAAGGCGCTCGGGTACGCGAAGGCGACCGGCGAGTGGGCTCTGGCCGACGATTCGGGCCTCGAGGTGGACGCGCTGGGCGGCAAACCGGGCGTCCTGTCCAGCCGATGGGGCGGTCAGGAAGGCAACGATGCACGGAACAACCGTGCTCTGCTGGAAGCCCTCGCCGAGCACCCCGAGGAAACCTGGGCGGCGCGCTACCGCTGTGTGGCGGCCCTGGCGACGCCCGACCGCGTGCTGCTGGTGACGAAGGGCTCGTGCGAGGGTCGAATCACCGACCGGCCCGCCGGGTCGAACGGCTTCGGCTACGACCCGTACTTTTGGGTCCCCGAGTATGGCCGGACGATGGCCGAGTTGGCGCCCGAGACCAAGAACCGGCTGAGCCATCGCGGCCAGGCCCTGGAGGCGATGAAGGAAGGCCTCCGAAAACTATTGTAGAAGGGGAACGAAATGGCTCCCAATCGCGTGTTCTTCACGAAAGGCGTCGGCGTGCACCGGGAGAGGCTAACCAGTTTCGAGTTGGCGCTCCGCAGCGCCGGAATCGAGAAGTATAACCTGGTCCGGGTGTCGAGCATCTTTCCGCCCGGTTGCAGGATTGTTCCACGGAAGCGCGGCCTGTCGCGGCTTCAGCCGGGCCAGATCGTTTACTGCGTGATGGCCGACGCCGCTACCAACGAGCCGAACCGTCTCGCGGCCGCTTCGATCGGCCTGGCGGTTCCGGCGGACGGGACGCAGTATGGATACCTTTCCGAGCACCACAGTTTCGGTCAGACCGGCCCCGCGGCGGGCGACTATGCCGAGGACCTGGCCGCCACGATGCTCGCGACGACGCTCGGCTTGGAATTCGACCCGGAGTCGGCCTACGACGAGCGGAAAGAAATCTACCGGATGAGCGGCAAGATCGTCCGCAGCCGCAACATCACTCAGAGCGCCCAGGGCTGCAAGCGCGGCCGCTGGACGACGGTGCTCGCCGCCGCCGTTTTCGTCATGGGGCAACCGGATCTGTTCGAGTAGCCCCGGCCGGCTCCGAGGAATCCCGCATGGGCGAACCGGAACTTATCCCACACAACTTTCTGGGTCTTGACGCCGACGTGTCCGGCTACGCCGACGCCCGCGTGGTCGTCCTGCCGATCGGCTTTGAGGCCACGGCGACGTTCGGCGCGGGGACACGCGGGGGACCCGATGCCATTCTCGCCGCCAGCCGCCAGGTCGAAACCTACGATCCCGACCTGGACATGGACCTAGCCCGGGCGCCGATTCACACCTTTGCTCATGTGGCGCCCGACCTCTCGTCGCCCCAGGCCATGGTTGAGCGCATCGGCGCGGTGGCCGGCCGCTTGCAGAGCGACGACAAATGGGTGCTGGGGCTGGGCGGCGAACATTCGATTACCCTCGGTTTGGTGCGCGCCGCGGCGGCGCGACATGGGCGGCTGTCAATCCTCCAAATCGACGCGCACCTGGATTTGCGCGCATGCTGGGAGGGCACGCCTTACAGCCATGCTTGCGTCATGCGTCGGATCGTCGAGGACGGGCACCGCACCGTTCACGTCGGCATCCGGAACGCCTGCCGCGAGGAAATCGAGTTCGCCGGGGCGCGGGACCTCCCCATTTTTTGGGCGCGCGATTGCGCCGGATCGAGCGCCCTCCTTGAGGCCGCCGACGCCCTTGAGGGCCCGGTCTATGTGACGGTGGATGTGGACGGCCTGGACCCGAGCGTGATTCGCACCACCGGGACGCCGGAGCCGGGCGGCCTCGGCTGGTGGGAAACGGTGCGCCTCCTTGACCGTGTCTTCTCGCGCCATTCGGTGGTCGGGGCGGACGTGGTCGAACTGGTGGCAGGGGGCGATGCGGCCGGCGAGTTCGCCGCGGCACGCCTGGCCGCCAAACTCGCCGCTCTGGCACTTAGGGCCGGGTGAAGTCTCGGCTGCCGCCTTCCCCGGAACCGTCGGCGGGTCGCAAGGTTAAGAGCCTATCCGAGTAACCCGTTCGTCGCGAGTCTGAGCGAGAAGGCCGAGACCGAGGCGCCAAGCCCAAAATGCCCGGAACGGTGGAATCGGCATTTTGACAGAGGCTTTGAAAAAAGCTACAGGTCTTTTTCGGGCGCGACGAGGTCGGCGTAGGTGCCGCGACGGCGGATCAGGCGCGCCTGGTCGCCCTCGACGAGGGCCTCCGCCGGCCGCGGGAACGAATTATATTCCGACGCCATCGTCATGCCGTAGGCGCCGGCGCTGAAGACGGCCAGCAGGTCGCCGCGCTCCACCGGCGGCAAACACCTCTCTTTGGCGAGAAAATCGGTCGATTCGCAGATCGGCCCCACGACGTCCACACACTCGGCGCCGGGCATCTTTTCATCGCGAGTTCGCCGGCGAGGCACAAAGTCGGCGCCCGGCTCGACCGGCCAGATGTAGTGATACGAGCCGTAAAGGGCCGGCCGGATGAGGTGATGCATCCCGGAATCGCAGAGGAGGAACTTCCGGTCGCCGCCCGCTTTGATGTACTGGACGCGGGTGACGAGAATCCCCGCGTTGCCGGCGATGAAGCGGCCGGGCTCCATGATGGTCCGAAGGTTCGTCCCCTTCAGGAGGGGAACAATCGCGCGGGCGAACGCGTCGGCGCCCAGGGCCTCTTCGCCTTCGTAGTGGGCGCCGAAGCCGCCGCCGATGTCGAGTGTGGTAATCTCCAGGCCGCGATTCCGCAGTTGCCGCACCAGTTCGAGCACCTTTTCCACCGCCTGGACATACGGTTCGACCGTGACGATTTGCGACCCGATGTGAATGTGGATGCCCGAAAGGGCCACGTGCCGCGCGCCCTCGGACGCATGGAAGTTCGAGAAAACGCGCTCGGCGCGCTCCAGGTCCACGCCGAACTTCGTTTCTCTCTTGCCCGTGGTGATATAGCGGTGGGTTTGGGGATCCACGTCGGGGTTGACGCGCAGCGCGGCCGGGGCCGACCGGCCCGCCAGCGCCGCCAGGCACGCGAGGTTCTCCAGTTCCTCCTCGCTTTCGACGTTAAAGAGGTGGATACCCCGCTCAAGGGCGTAGCGAATTTCGTCGTCGGTCTTGGCCACGCCCGCAAAGCAGCACCGCGCGGGGTCGCATCCCGCTTCGAACACGCGGTATAGTTCCCCGCCCGAAACGAGGTCGAAACCGCTTCCCTCGTCGGCAAGGAGCCGCAGGATGTGAATATTCGAGCACACCTTGACGGAGTAGCAGATCAGGGGCTCGAGCGGCGCGAAGGCCTCGGCGATTTTGCGGTAGTGGTCGCGAAAGGTTCCGGCGCTGTAGATGTAGAGCGGCGTGCCGAACCGCCGCGCCAGGTCGGCGACCGGCACGTCTTCCGCGTAAAGCCGCCCTTCGCGATAGTCGAAGCGATCCATCGGGTTTTCCTCAAACACGGAAGTCGGCCTGCGCTGGCTCGCCCTGGCCGTGGGCTTTACGGCTAGGGAACGTGGAGCCCGAGTTCCGCGTTAGGGAAAGTCTAGGGAGCGGCGGCAACGGTGTCAAGACGGACGGAACCCAGCACGGCGGGTGGCTCGCTCCGCCCTTGTCGCCTCCATGCCGACCCTCGGTTGGCCCCGGATACGTGCCCCCCGACTTGTCGGGGGCGAAAAAGCACTTGACATCAATCAAGCGCTTGGCTATAATACCAAACAGCCAAGGCTTGGAGGGAGAATGCCATGGACGCACGGACTCGGCGACAATTCGAAGCTCGGGCCCAGATTCTGAAGGCCCTGGCGCATCCGACGCGGCTCTTCATCGTGGACCAGTTGTCCGGAAAAGAGCGGTGCGTCTGTGAACTGACGGATATGGTCGGGGCGGACACGTCCACCGTGTCGAAGCATCTGGGGATTTTAAAGGGAGTGGGCATCGTTCTGGACGAGAAGCGCGGGACCCAGGTCTTCTACCATCTCCGGGCGCCATGCGTATTGGGCTGCCTGGATTGCGTCCAAGACGTCCTGAAAGAAACCGCCAGGCAGCAGGCGGAAGTCGTTTAGCCACGAGGAAAGCCGCGTGAAAAGGGAATGGAAAATCCTGGCGGCCATCGTGGGCGCGTTCCTCCTGTGCTACTGGCTGCCTGTGGGCCGCGCGCGGTTCGACCACGCCTTGATGGAGTCGCTGCACCTTGTGAAGGAATACGCGCGGGCGCACGTGCTGTTTTGCCTGGTGCCGGCGTTTTTCATCGCGGGCGCGCTTGCGGTTTTCGTGAGCCGGGCCTCCGTCATGAAGTATCTGGGAGCCCGGGCGAACAAGGTCCTGGCATATGGTGTGGCCAGTGTCTCCGGGACGATTCTGGCGGTGTGCTCGTGCACGGTTCTCCCGCTCTTTGCAGGCATCTATCGGATGGGCGCCGGGCTGGGCCCCGCCACAGCGTTCCTCTACTCCGGCCCGGCGATCAACGTCCTGGCCATCATCCTGACTGCCCGCATCCTGGGCCTGGAGTTGGGCATCGCGCGTGCCGTCGGCGCCGTTCTCTTCAGCGTCGTCATCGGTCTGCTGATGCATCTCATCTATCGGAAGGAGGAGGCGGCCAAAGGCCGGGCGCAGGCAGACATGCCCGAGCCGGACGTGAAGCGGCCCTTGTGGCAGGACGCCCTCTATTTTGCCGCCATGATCGGCGTCCTGGTCTTTGCCAACTGGGGCGAGCCCCACGAGCCGACGGGCCTTTGGCATGACGTTTATTCGGCCAGGTGGCTCATCACCGGGGGGTTCGGCCTGGCGCTGGCGATCATGCTGGTCGTGTGGTTCACGCGGCCGGAACTTCGGGAATGGGCCGGCGCGACGTGGGGCTTTGCCAAGCAGATTCTGCCCCTGCTGTTCGTGGGCGTTCTGGCGGCCGGTTTTTTGCTGGGTCGGCCGGGCCACGAGGGAATCATCCCGTCGGCGTGGGTGGAGGGCGCGGTGGGCGGCAACTCGCTCCGGGCGAACCTTTTCGCGTCGGTCGCAGGGGCGCTGATGTATTTTGCGACGCTGACGGAGGTGCCTATTCTTCAAGGTCTCCTCGGCGCCGGGATGGGCAAGGGCCCGGCGCTGGCGCTCCTGCTGGCGGGGCCAGCGCTGTCGCTGCCCAACATGCTCGTCATCCGCTCCGTCCTGGGGACGCAGAAGACGATTGTTTACGTGCTGCTGGTCGTCGTCATGGCCACGATTTCGGGGGTGGTCTTCGGCGTCATTCGGGGATGAGCCCGGGTGAAACGCTTCCGGACCGCCCTTTTCGGGGACAGGGATGAAAGTAACCACGACGTTTCCGAAAAGAGAGGAGTTTGAACGAGCCCGCGCACGGCTCGACGTCTTGTCTCTGCCCTATGAGGTCATCTCGCCCGACCCGGGCTTTGCCAGGGTCGGCGCGCCGGCGCTGGTCGTGGAGACCGAGGCGCGGGCGGCCTTGACAGGACGGGACGCCGATGGGTTTCTCTGCGCCGGCTGGGTCGAGTACCGGCCCGCACAAATCGATGTGCCGGACGAGGCGCCCCCGGCGTTCGAGGAGGACGTGTTCGGGGAGGTGCGGATCATGGTCCTGGCTCCTTGCGTGGCGGACGCAACGAAAATCCGACTGATCGCGCACCTCGGCGGCGACTTGACAGAAGCGTTCCCTTACCTGAACGCCGAGATGGGCGAGGCTTCGTATAACGCGAAGGGCCCGGCCTTCACCTTCATGGACCGCTACCGGCTGATCTCGATGTATCCCCGGCGCATCGCGGTGGCGAAGGCCGACGAGATTGTGGATGCTTGGCGGACGCTCGAAGTGCTTCGCCGCGGCGCGAACGAGGTGTGGGCGCGGCGGGCGGAGATTGAGCCGTCGTATGAAATGCGACAGAGGCCCCCCGCCCTGGAGATCTTCAAACGCTTGCCGGGCATCAACTGCGGCGCGTGCGGCGAAAAGACGTGCCTGGCCTTTGCCGTCAGCCTCTGGAACGGTGCGGCGGCCCCTTCGCAATGTAAGCCGGTATTCTCGGGTGAGTATGGGCGCATGAAAGAGGCGCTGCTGCAAGTCTGCGCGGGTCTGGGCGTGCTGGACGGAGTCCATGAATAAGAGCCAAGACGAACAGGTTCCCGCCGAACGGGCCTGCGCATCCAGGTGCGTATTCAGGAAAGGCAAACGGACGCGGAGGGGAAAACCGGTGTAAGTGCTGTGGTCGCAGCGGCGCCCCCGCCATACGTTTTCAATGGAGGAACAATCATGAAAAAAATTCAGATTCTTGGAACCGGATGCCCGAAGTGCAAGGCCCTGGCCGAGAACGCCGAGACCGCCGCCGAGGCCCTCGGCATCGAGTATGAAATCGAGAAGGTCACGGACATCAACGAGATCATGACGTTCGGCGTGATGATGACGCCGGCCCTGGCCGTTGATGGCAAAGTCAAGGCGGCCGGCAAGGTGCCTTCCGTGGACGAGATCAAGGCGCTGTTGGCCTGAGGCCGCGTAGAAACCCAGGGCGTTTTCAGGGATCATTGGGGTTCGTCCCGGTCAGCAGACAATCGGAGGTACGCGATATGAAACCCAGAACCATCCTCACGGCCGTGCTGCTGGTGTTTGTTGCGGTCAGCGTCGGTTACCTTATCGCGAAAGAGGCTGGCAGGAACCCACCCCCTGGGCCGGAGGATCAAGCACCGGCGGTGAGTCGAGAGACGAGCGACCAGGAAACCGCGCCCGCCTCAACGCATAAAGTCCTGGCCTACTACTTCCACGGAAACGTCCGGTGCTCGACGTGCCGCAAGATCGAAGCCTACACACAGGAGGCCATCGAAGGCACCCTCGCCGAGGCGCTCAAGGACGGGCGCTTGGAGTGGCAGGTCGTCAACGTGGACCATCCCAGCAATGAACACTTCGTCCAGGACTATCAACTCTTTACGAGGTCGGTGGTGGTCGTGGGCACCCGGGACGGCAAGCAGGTGCGGTGGAAGAACCTGGAGAGAATCTGGGACCTCGTCCACGACAAGGGCGCCTTCGTGAACTACATCCAGGACGAGGTTCGCGCCTATCTCGGAGGCGAGGAATGAATGCGCTGGCCCTCGGGGCGGCTTGGGCGCTTTGGCTGGGCATTCTGACGTCTATCAGCCCCTGCCCGCTGGCGACGAATATCGCCGCCATCTCCTTTATCGGCAAGCGGGTTGGCAGCACGCGGCATGTGCTCCTGTCGGGTCTGTGCTATACACTGGGGCGGGCCTTGACCTACCTCGGCATCGGTGTCCTTGTGGCGGCAGGGCTGTTGTCGATTCCGGGCGCGTCCAATTTTCTTCAACAGTTCGTGAACAAACTGCTTGGCCCGCTGCTGATCCTCGTTGGCATGTTTCTGCTCGACCTAATTTCGTTGCCTATCCGCGGCACGCTGGCCGGCGAACGCACCCGACGCCTCGCCGAAAAGGGCGGCGTCGCGGGGGCGGGGCTTCTGGGAATTCTCTTTGCCCTTTCTTTTTGCCCCATCTCTGCCGCGATCTTCTTCGGAAGTCTCATCCCGCTGTCGCTGAAACACGAGTCCAGTGTGGTCCTGCCCTGTCTGTACGGCATCGGAACCGCGCTTCCCGTCGCCGCGTTCGCAGTCTTGATCGCCTTTGGGACAAGAAGGGTCGGCCGGGCCTTCGACCGGCTTACTCAGATTGAGCGGTGGGCCCGACGCGCGACGGGCGTTGTCTTCATTCTGGTAGGCATCTACTACTGCCTGACCTACATCTTCGAGGTGTTTACGTGATACAAGAACGCCTCGCCGGGCGCCCGCGGTCGAAGCGGGTAAGGTCCGGGCCATCTCGCAAATGAGTCAGCGGGGGCGAGTGGAGGGCGCGAAGTCCGAGGAAGAGGCGCTCGCACACTACCGGCGCGTGCGGGACGAGACACGGGCATTCGTGGAGACGTTGCCCGGTGCCTTGAAAAAGAACCGGAAATCATGAGGAGCAAAAACATGGACTGCGGATGCAACAAAAACGAAAACCGAGACGTGCGCAGCACCGTCCGCGAGGAATACGGCAAGATCGCGCGGCAAGGTGGCTCCTGCTGCGGACCGTTATCCTGCTGTGGAAGCCCCTCCGCCGATTCCGTCGCGGAGACCGTGGGCTACAGCGACGAGGAGCTTGCCGGACTTCCCGACGGAGCGAACATGGGACTCTCCTGCGGCAATCCGACCGCGATTGCGTCGCTCCGGCCGGGGGAAGTCGTGCTCGATCTGGGCGCGGGCGGCGGCTTCGACGTCTTCATCGCCGCGCGCAACGTCGGTCCCTCGGGGCGCGTCATCGGCGTCGACATGACGCCGGACATGGTGAACAAGGCCCGGCGCAACGCGGAGTCCTTCAAAAGATCGACAGGCCTGGATAACGTGGAATTCCGTCTGGGCGAGATCGAGCACCTTCCCGTGGGGGACGCAAGCGTTGATGTGGTGATCTCCAACTGCGTCATCAATCTCTCGCCGGACAAGGCTCAGGTGTGGCGGGAGATCGCGCGCGTCTTGAAGCCGGGCGGACGGGTGTCGGTTTCCGACCTGGCCCTCCGGCGGCCGCTGCCCGACACAATCCGCGAATCCGTGCAGGCGCTGGTGGGTTGCATCGCGGGAGCCGTGCTCGTGGACGAGACGTGCGAGATGGTCCGGGCGGCCGGGCTTGTCGAGGCCGTCTTCGAAACCAAGACGGACTACATCGACCGGATGGCCGAGTGGTCCGATCCTCTCTACCGCGAGATCGCCGGGAAACTGCCGCTCGAAACGAAGCCGAGCGATTTCGTGACTAGCCTGGACATCACGGCAAGTAAACCGAATACGGAAAGCGGAGCGTGACTATGGCAACCGAAGCATGCATCAAGAAAGAGGCCAAGGGTCTCAACGTTTTCGAGAAATACCTGACGGTGTGGGTGATCCTGTGCATCGGCGTTGGCATCCTGCTCGGGAAAGTGGCCCCGGGCATGGCTCGGTTTCTGGACGGCATTGCACTTTCCGTCCGCGGTGCGCCGGTTGTTTCGATTCCCATCGCCGTCTGCCTTTTCTTCATGATGTACCCCATCATGGTCAAGATCGACTTCGCCGAGGTCCTTAAAGCCGGCAAGAGCGTCAAGCCCGTGGGCCTGACCCTGTTCATCAATTGGGCCGTCAAGCCGTTTACCATGTATGCCATCGCGTTGTTCTTCCTGGGCACGCTGTTCTATGGCTTCATCGGACCAGATGCCGTGGACCTGGTGAAAATGCCGTTTGGTCTGGACCTACCCGTCGGAGCGACCCACGGCGCCGGCACGGTCGTCCTGGATAACGGCGTCAAAATGCTCGAGGTCCCGCTGTGGCGGAGTTACCTCGCCGGGTGCATCCTTTTGGGCATCGCACCCTGCACCGCCATGGTGCTCGTGTGGGGCTATCTGGCGCGGGGAAACGACGGCCTGACCCTGGTTATGGTCGCGATCAACTCGCTCACGATGCTTCTTCTCTATGGCATACTGGGCGGCTTCTTGCTGGGCGTCGGCCGGCTCCCGGTCCCATGGCAGGCGTTGTTCTTGTCGATCGGCATCTACGTCGCCCTGCCGCTGGCCGCCGGTTACTTCTCACGGAAATGGATTATTGCGGCCAAGGGCGAGCGGTGGTTCGAGGAAAAGTTCCTGCCCCTGCTGACGCCCGTGACCATCGTGGCATTGCTCGTCACGTTGGTGCTGTTGTTCTCCTTCAAGGGCGAGATGATCCTGTCCAATCCGCTGACGATCCTCTGGATCGCCATTCCGCTGTTCATTCAGACGAACGTGATATTCTGGCTGGGCTACGGCCTGGCGCGGCTGCTTAAACTTTCGTATCGCGACGCAGCGCCCTCAGCGATGATCGGGGCGTCGAACCATTTCGAGGTGGCCATCGCCACGGCCACCATGCTGTTCGGCCTGTCCTCCGGGGCCGCTCTGGCTACGGTGGTCGGCGTTCTAATCGAGGTGCCGGTGATGCTGATGCTCGTGCGCATCTGCCTTCGTACGCAGCATTGGTTTTCAAGGACCCCGAAAGCGGTATCGGAGTGCTTGGTCAGGCAGGACTGACAACTCCTCCAAAATGCGCCGGAAAATTTTCCGCAGCCACGGTAGCGATTTCGCTTGCACTTCACCCTGCGCGTCACTATGCGTATCCCTTCCAATTGTCACCGGAAAAGGAAAGGGAGAGTCATGGAAGTCGGATTTCTGACCGCATGTATGGGCAGGGAACCTCTGGAGGACGTTATCGCGTGGGCGGGGGCAAACGGTATCCGCCTGCTCGAGGTCCCCACGGGCCACCTCGGAGAGGACACGCCCGAGCACCACGCCGGAACAACCAAGGCCCTCCAGGCCGCCGGCGTCCACCTTTCGAGCGTCGCCCACTACGACGCGAACATCTGTAACGATCCACAAAAAGGCCTCGCGGCGCTCAAGGCCGCCATCGACCGGTGCGTCCGGTTCGGGACCGACGTCTGCTGCTCGCTGGCCGGCTTGCCGCCTGAAGGCATGAAGAAAGAGGAGGCGATCGACGGTCCGTTCACGGACATCTTCGGGCCTGCGGCCGAGTACGCCGCCTCAAAGGGCGTCCGCATCGCGCTGGAAAACTGGTACGCGACGCTCATTCAGCACTTTGACCAGTGGGACCGGGTCCTGGAGCGCGTGCCCGCCGAGAACCTCGGCTTCAACTACGACCCGTCGCACCTGGTGTGGCAGGGCATTGATTACCTGGCGGGCGTCGAACGATATGGCCCGCGGATCTTTCACGTCCACGCGAAGGACGCGGAAATCCGCGAGGAAGTCCGCCGACAGGTCGGCGTGGACGGCAACGGCTGGTGGCGATACTGCATCCCCGGCCAGGGCCGCGTCCGGTGGGGAGAGTTTATCGCCCGCCTGCGGCGGATCGGCTACGACGGCGTCCTCTCGATCGAACACGAGGACGGCTATATCAGCGCACAAGAAGGCGTCCTCCTGGGCAGGCGCTATCTGGAGCAGTTTATTTGACAACGAACATCCAGTGTCGGATATTGAACCCTGCCTGTTGAAGCAAAGCGGCCGCCGGAACGGCGGCGTCGCCCGGTCCGCCGCCCCAGCCACCCGCGGGAACATAACGACGGCGGCCGGTATTGGAGTAAGATGCTTGGACCGATATACTGTGATTTGATGTCAACTCATTCCCTGTGGCTTGAGGAGGTTCAAAATTGGCAGGAAAACCTGTTGTAATCAAATTTTTTGCGCCAGTTATCGACGTTACCATCAACGCCCTGATGAGCGCCGTGGATCAAAAAATGAAGTGTGGAAAGTCCGATTTTATCATACTGATCTCATCCCCTGGAGGATCCGTTTTCCACGGCCTCAGCGCATATAATTACTTAAAGGGATTACCGGCCACAATCACCACGCATAATTTCGGTAGTGTCGATTCGATAGGCGTGGTCCTTTATTGCGGTGGATCGCGGAGATTCGCCGTTCCGCAGTCCCGATTCCTGCTCCATGGGGTCAGCTGCAACTTCCCGGCAAAAGTGAGCCTCGAGGAGAAGCAGCTGGAGGAAAGACTTAAGGGCCTACAAATCGACATTAAGAATATCGCCAAAGTGATAGCGGCAAACAGCGGGAAAGATGCCGAGGAAGTGGAAAGAGCAATGCTAGATAGAACAACCTTAGACCCAGAGCAAGCAAAGGAATGGGGGCTTGTCCACGAGATCAAGTCTGAGCTTTTCGAGGCGAGCAGTGAGGTAATACCCATACAATTTCAACAGTCGCAGCAGCAGAAGTAGGGACAAAGCGCCTGATTTTACCTTGGAAATGCCTCGCTCCTATTCCTCGTGGCCCGGGATGATGACGCGGCAGGGGGGGAGGGCGCGGAGGAACATCTGGCCGTAGCGGCGGCGGAGGATCCGCGAGTCCAGAACGACGACCATCCCTTTGTCCTCGTGGGTGCGGATGAGGCGCCCGAAACCCTGCTTGAACTTCAGGACCGCCTCGGGCAACTGGTAATCGTAGAACGGGTTGCCGCCCGAGGCCCGGATGGTTTCGATGCGCGCGGCCACGAGGGGCCGGTCGGGGACGGCGAACGGCAGGCGCGTGATGATGACGTTCGAGAGGCTTTCGCCGCGCACGTCCACACCTTGCCAGAACGTGTCGGTGCCGAAGAGGACCGAGTGGGTGTCGCGGCGGAACTCGTCGAGCATTTTTCCGCGCGGCAGGCCGCCGCCCTGGACCATCAGTCGCCAGCCGCGCTTCTCCAGGTGGCCGCGCAGGGCGTCGGCGGCGCGCGTGAGCATCCGGTAGGACGTGAAGAGGACGAAGGCGCGGCCTTCGGAGAGGTCGAGGTACTTTTCGATGGCGGGGGCGACGGCGTCGAAGTAGTCGGCCTCGGTCGGTTCGGGCAGGTCGGCCTCCACGTAGAGGCGGACGCGGTTTTCGTAGTCGAAGGGCGAGCCGACGCAGAGCGTGTCGGTGCGCTCCAGGCCGAGGCGCTCGCGGACGTAGGTAAACTCATCGTTCGGTGCGACCGAGAGGGTCGCGCTCGTCAGGACCGCGCTCGGCACTTCCTGCCAAAGAAGCAGATCGAGTATCCCGCCGACGTGGACGGGCGAGGCACGCAGAGTGAGGCGCGGGCGGCGCCCCGATGTCCATCGGGGCAGCTCGCCCCAGCGAGTCGCCTGCGGAGACCGGCGCTTCCCGAAGGGACCTGTGGTCGGCGGAGCGCCCGGCTCCGGATTCACCTCGCCCTCGGCGGACTCGAAAAGCGGTTTCGTTCCCCCAGGGGGCTCAGCGGGTTTACCGCGCGGCGGGCCTGAAACCTCGACCCAATAGACGGCGTCGGAGCCCCGGCCTTCGCCGCCGTAGGTCTGACTGATGAAGGATTCGACGGCGCCGGTGAGGCGGCGGGCGCGGTCGGCGTAGGAGGCGAGTTCGTCGACGTCGCCTTCGTCGCGGGTCCGTTTGGCGAGATGTCCGATCTCGCGGGCGAGTTTCCTGAGGGCCGGCGAGAGCGGGTCGGCGACGATGTTCGGCCGGGTGATGCGGCCGTTCTCACCGCCTTCCGACTGGAGCCACGCGAGGAGGCTTTTGAAGAAAGCGTCGGCGGCGCGGGCGGCGTCGTCGCAGGCGCGCCTGGCGGCATCCGTTTCCTGGGGCATGGTCGCCAGGAGGCCGCGCTTGCGCTTCGGCTGCCAGAGGGAGCCCAGGAGAAAATTGACCTGGCTCGAGGTGACGGTGATGCCGAGTTGGTCGCAGGCGACGGTTTCGAGGTTGTGGGCCTCGTCGAAAACGAGGCAATCGAAGGCGGGGAGGATTCCATTCGAGCCGCTCGCCCGGATTGCCAGGTCCGAGAAGAAAAGGGCGTGGTTGACGACGAGCAGCCCGGCGCGGTGGATGCGGCGGCGGGCGCGCTGATAGAAGCACTTGCGGTGGTGTGGGCACTTTCGTCCGCGGCAGTTGCCGCGCTCGCTTGAGACGCGGGCCCAGACGCGCATGTTGGGCTGGGGCGAGAGGTCCGACAGGCTGCCATCGCGGGTGCTGTAGGCCCATCCTACGATGCGATTGAGTTCTCGGTGTTCGGCCCGGGTCGAGAAGAGGCGTGCGGCCAGGGCGCTTGCGCGTTCGAGGCGGCGGATGCAGAGGTAGTTGGCCCGCCCCTTGACGAGGACGGCCTCGACGTCCACCCCGAGGGCTTGCTTCAGCAGCGGGATATCCTTTTCGGTGAGTTGTTCCTGGAGGCTGATGGTGTAGGTGGAGATGACGACGCGGCGTTTTTCGCGTGCGGCCCCTTCGACGGGCCCGGGGCAGGCCTGATGGATGGCAGGGACGAGGTAGGCGAACGATTTGCCGACGCCGGTTCCGGCCTCGACGATCAGGTGGTGGCCGTCGGCGAAGGCGCGACGGACGGCCTCGGCCATCGCCATCTGCTCGCCCCGGTGCTCGTAGCCGGGCAGCGCCCGGGCGACCAGACCGTCCGGGCCGAGGGTTTCTTGCACAACGTCGGCCATGCGCGTCTGTCTCCAAGGCGGACCGTACGGTCGCTACGTCAGGCTCTCGACGGCCGTGAGTGCCTCGGCCGACGCCCATCGCACGCACGGCACACACTTCTCGGCTTTGACGTTCTCGCGCCGGAACCGTTCGATCGCGCCCGGCTCGGACCAGTCGAAACCGATGATGGATCGGCAGGCCGCCGCGCCAAACCGCTCGGCGAACCGGGCCACCAGGTCCCCGGCCAGCCGGTTGGCTTCATCCTTCTTCGCCCGCACGGAGCCGGAGACCCTCCGGTCCGCCGCCAGGCCGATGGCCATCGCAGCGCCCGTCAGCGCGCCGCAGATGTGGCCCGTGTGACCGACGCCACCTCCCAGCGCCAGCGCGATGCCCGGCACGCACGCGGGGCAGGAAAGCCCCGCCCTCTCGGCCACGGCCCTGAGGACCGACATGGCACAGTTGTGCCCTTCGTCAAAGTATCCCTCGGCCAGGTCGGCGACGGCCGCCTCCGTCTCGGCCACGGTCGGCCCTCCCTCTACGGACTCGGTGCGATGGTTCCCTCGGTCGGGCTCGACGGCGCACCGAGCGTCCGCTTCGGGATGCGTCCGGCCAGGTAGGCCAACCGCCCAGCCTCGATGGCGCGGCGCATCGCGCGAGCCATCTTGACGGGGTCCTTGGCCTTGGCGACGCCGGTGTTCAACAGAACGCCGTCGGCCCCGAGTTCCATCGCGACGGCGGTGTCGCTGGCGGTTCCGACGCCGGCGTCCACGATGATGGGGACTTGGGCCCGCTCGATGATGAGGCGGATGTTGGCCGGGTTGAGGATGCCCTGGCCCGAGCCGATGGGGCTTCCGAGGGGCATGACGCTCGTCGCGCCGGCCTCTTCGAGGCGCTTCGCAAGGACCGGGTCGTCGTTGGTGTAGGCCAGGACCATAAAGCCCTCCTTGACAAGGATTTCCTGGGCCTTGAGCGTTTCGACCGGGTCGGGCAGGAGCGTCTCGGGGTCGGCGAGAACCTCGAGTTTGATCCACTCGACGCCGAGCGCTTCGCGCGAGAGGCGGGCCGCTCGGACGGCGTCCTCGGCATTGAAGCAGCCCGCCGTGTTCGGCAGAATCGTGTATCTCTTGGGGTCGATGTAGTCGAGCAGGCTCTCTTTGGACTTGTCGGAGAGGTTGACGCGGCGGACGGCCACGGTGACGACCTGGCAACCGGAGGCTTCGAGGGCTTCGGCCATCAGGGGAAACGTCTCATACTTGCCGGTGCCGACAATAAGGCGGCTGGTGAACTCGTATGGGCCGAGTTTCAGGGTATCGTTTTCGAGCATGCTGGACTTTCTTCGCCTTACCCCCCGCCCACTAACGTCACGATTTCGACGGCGTCGCCTTCGGCCAGGGCGCGGGCGCCATGCCGGGAGCGCGGGACGAGTTCGCGATTGACCTCGACGGCAATCCGCCGACGCTGGACCTCGAGCAAGTCGAGCAAGCGCTCGACGGTCGCGCCGTCGGGGACGTCTTGCGGTTCACCGTTAACGCTTATTTGCATGCCTTTTGCTCCTTTTCGGCCTTTTCCAGCCCGTGGATTATAAGCCTGCGGCCTCGGTCAATCAAGGCGCGGTCATCAGGTTTGCCGCCGCAAGAAATTTTATCGCCGCGCCAACTTTTGTGTTGACATCGGCGCCCGGATGGAATAAAGGAAGGTGCCCATCTGCTTGCCTGCCCTCCGGATCGCGTTCCCCGCTTGCTGACTCGCCACGTTCCTGGCTGCCCGGTGCCTCGACTGCGCCCAAAGAAGGAGGTCCGACATGTATCGTCACATTCTGAGGTTGTTGCGGGAGTTCGTCGGGGACAAGGCCGAGATGGTGTTGGTTGTCGGGCTCTCGGTTCTGGCGGCGGTGGTGTTGCTGCTTTTGTCGCGGTCGTGGCGGCGCGGGGTCAAAGAGGCGCTGGCGCGCGGCGGCTGGCGGGCGGTTGTGCTCGGTCTGGTGAACGGCCTGCTGAACCTGCTGGTTGGGGCGAGCCTGATTGCGGCTCTTGGCGGGGCGCTGCTCGTGCAGTCGGGTCTTTTTCGGGAGCATCACGGGCAGGTGACGCAGCGCAACTACGGCGCCGTCCGGACCAACTGGGGCCCGCCCCACGAGCAGCGTGAACTTTCGGTCGCGCACTACATCACGGAGGAAGAGACGGTTCTCGTGTTTCCGGACGGAAGGCGGATTGTCGAGAAGGAAGGTGAGATCGAAAGCCTGCCGACGGGTGAGAAGGCCCCGACCCGCATCAAGCGCAAGGTCCGCAAGCGGGTGCCGCAGAACTCGGTCGTCCGCGGCAAGGTGAGCATCGACGTGTGGATGGACTACCGACCGAAGGGGTCGGCGTATTACACCTGTTATAAGGATGAATGGACGTTCGACTACACGGTCCGGAACCGGAGCGACGAGACGACCGAGGCGGAGTTTACCTTCCCCATGCCCGCCAAGCAGGGCGTGTTCCGCGATTTTACCATCCGGGTGAACGGCCGGGACTGGGCGGAGCACCTCATGCGAAGCGACACCTCCCAGACGTGGAAGATGACCATGGCGCCGGGGCAGGAAACCCGAGTCCAGGTCCACTTCACGTCGCGCGGGATAGACCATATTCGTTACACACTGGCGTACATGTCGCGGCGGGACGATTATCAGGTCACGATGCGCCTCTTTCCGGACCCGAAACGCGGCAAGCAGCGCCTTGTGTGGGTGGAAGACATGGCGGTGCCCATCGGGTGCATGACGCCGCTGGTGCGGGAGGACTCGCCCACCGACGGCGAACCCATGGTTCTGAGATGGGACTTTAACTCCCTCGTCACCACGTTCGGCATGGGTGTGATTCTCCCGAAGATCACGCAGCCGGGCTACTATGTGACGCGGTTGCTGCACGAGGCGCCGCTGGGATTGTTCCTTCTGGCGGCCTCGTTGGTGGTCACATGGATGCTGCTCGGGAGGAAGGCGGACCTTTTCAGCCTCGGCGTCCTATCGGTGGGTTACTACCTGTTCTACACCCTGCTGGCCTATCTTTCGGACCATCTGGCGTCGTTTGCGGGCTGCTTCGCACTGGCGGCGGGGGCGACGCTCCTTCTGGCGGCGCTGTATCTCTGGCTCGGGTGGGGCCGCACGTTTGCAGCCAGCCAGACGGTGGCGCTCATGGTGGCGTTCGCGGTCTATTACCCCCTTGCGGTCGTCCTGGACGATTACACGGGCCTGATGACCCAGATCCTGTACTGGTCGCTGGCGGTGTATGTAGCGATGCTTGCGGTGGCAAGGCTCTGGCACGGGAGGCGGGCGGTGGAGGCGTAGGCAGGGCTGGGCGAAGCGTTGCACAGGGCCAGGGGTCTTCGAGGCAAGGCTCCCGGCCCTTTTTTTATTCGACCTGCCAGGCGCTTGCAGATTCTGCGGATTGCAGGTAAAGTGCGGCCATTCGTTCTCGGTCCCCCAGCCGGATAAGGAACGCACCATGGCACGAAGCCGCAGACCGCGCGCCGACCTTTCCAAGTTGCCGGACTGGATCCGCCGGAGGAAGTGCCCCCGCAAGGCGCAATATCTTTCCGGCAGGCGCATCCTGCCGAAGGGCATCACGGGGAAGGAAAAACTCGGCGACCTGATGGAAGAGACGTTCCTCGCGTATAATGCGGCGCGGCTGCGCGAGGGGTGCGAACTGTTCACGCGGAAGATGCTCGAGCCGGACGTGACGGTCGGCATGAGTCTGGCCGGGGCGCTGACGCCGGCCGGGCTGGGGTGCTCGTGTATCGTCCCGCTCATCAAGGCGGGGTTCGTGGACTGGATCGTTTCGACCGGCGCGAACCTTTACCACGACCTGCACTTTGCATTCAACTGCCCGCCGCACGTCGGCAGCCACCTGGTGGACGATGCGGACCTGCGGAAAAACAACGTGGTCCGCATCTACGACGTTCTCCTGGATTACGTCGATTGCCTGATAGCGACCGATGAGGTCTTGAAGGAAATCTTCGTCCAGCCGGAGTTCCAGAAGGAAATGGGCACGGGCGAATTCCATTATCTGCTGGGCAAGTATGCCGCCGAATGGGAGAAGAAGACGGGGCTGGAGGGCGTTTCGGTGCTGGCGGCGGCTTATCGGGCCAAGGTCCCGGTTTACACATCCAGCCCCGGCGACTCGGCCATCGGGATGGGCATGGCGGGTCTCGCCCTGCGGGGGAACAAACTTCGCATCAATCCGTCCATTGACGTGAACGAGACGACGGCCATCGTTCTGGCGGCCACGCGGTCGGGCGGCAAGAGCGCTGTCGTCCTGATGGGCGGCGGCAGCCCGAAGAACTTCATGCTCCAGACCGAGCCGCAAATCCAGGAAGTGCTCCACATCAAGGAGGCCGGCCACGACTACTTCTTCCAGGTGACCGACGCGCGGCCGGACACGGGCGGCCTCTCGGGCGCCACGCCGCACGAGGCCGTCAGTTGGGGCAAGGTGGACCCGAACCGCCTGCCCGATGCCGTCGTCTGCTACACCGACGCGACCATCGCCCTACCCATCCTCACGCACTATGCCCTGGCGAGACACAAGCGGCGGAAACCGAAGCGCCTGTACAAGCGGCGTCCGGCCCTGATGGAGACCCTGGCGCGGGAATACTTCGCCCACAACAAGTGATGGGGGGTTGCGAGGGAGGCCGGCAGGGGGTATATTCCTGCCTCTAAGTGCCGTTTTCCGGCCCCGTTTTGAAAGGCCAGGCCGACCCCGGCGAGCCGATAGGGGGACTGAATGGCCCTAAGGCTTCTGCCGAAGGTGGAGTGACTTGATGCGACGATACGGGTGGCTCCTGATGATGGCTGCTGCGATGCCTGCCTTGTGCGGGGCGGCCGGGTGCGGGCCCAACAGAAACTACACCGCGTCGGAACGCTACGAGCGCGGCTTGGTCGTCTGCCTGAGCGGGGCCGGCGGGATGATGGGTGAAGTGGACCGCGTCCGCGAGGGCCTCGCGCGCGGCGGAGTGGACCATGCGATTGAGGTGTTCCGGTGGTCGCGCGGCAGAGTGTTCGGCGACCAGATGGACGTGGCGGAGAACCGCCGGAAGGCCGCTCAACTCGCCCGCCGCATCGAATCCTATCAGCGTCTGCATCCCGGGCGGCCGGTTCATCTGATCGGCGTCTCGGCCGGAACGGGGCTGGTCGTCTGGGCGCTCGAAGACTTGAGGCCGGGCGCCCGGGCGACCGGCGCCGTCCTCATCTCCTCGAGTCTGGACGCCTGGTACGACCTGACGCGGGCGATGGAGAAGGTTCGGGGGAGGATTTACAGTTTCCACAGCATGGCCGATACGGTGCTCGTCCTCGGCGTGACGTGGACGGGCACGGTGGACCGCAATGGGGGCATCAGCGGGGGTCTGGCGGGTTTCAGCCCCCCCGGAGACGCCTCGGCCCACACCCGGGCCCTCTATGAGGACAAACTCGTCCAGTTCGGATGGCATCCGGGCGAGGTGCTGCTCGGCCACCTCGGGGACCACCTCGGCGCCACCAACCCCACGTTCGTCAAGGAGCGGATCGCGCCGCTCGTGCTCGGGGAATATGACGAGAAGAAACGCGCCGAAGCCGAGAAGGAAAAACAGAAGGCCGCGCCGACCGAGAAGAACGCGCCGCCCGGGGCCGCGGAGTCCTGGAAGGAATCGCCATGAGCCCGCAGGGGACGCAGTACCGCAGCCCGGTCATGGCGCTGGTGCTAGGCTGGGTGATTCCCGGCGCCGGCCACGCCTATGCGGGGCGGTGGGGGAAGGCGGTCCTGTTTGCCGTGTTAATCATCGGCCTCCTGGTCGCCGGTTTTGCGCTGGGCGGGGGGACCAACATTCAGCCGAATGAGTGGTGGTTCGGCGCCCAACTGGGGGCGGGCGGACCCCTGCTGGCCCTGACGCCTATCTCCCAGTACCTGATGGTCCACGGCGAGCCGGATTACGCCGACCCGGTCCGCGAAATGGGAACTTTATACACGGCCATCGCGGGGCTACTGAACCTGCTCGTGATGATGGACGCCTATGTGAAACTGGCGTATCCGTCCATCGAAGGCCCGGGCAAGGGGCGCGATGCGAGCCGGGCGATCCCCGAACGGGCGCGGGAGGGCGCGTGATGTGGGAGGCGGTCGGCCACTTCTTCACGTCGCTCTTTAGTCCCGAGAACCCTCTGTGGCTTTACTGTCCGCTCTGCGCCGTCGTCGCGGTTGTGTATAAGGCGACGAAATTCGACGAGCCGAAACAGATTGCCCTGGCGGCCCTCCACTTCTTCATCTCGGTCACGCTCGGCGTGCTCGTCCTGGGTTTCATCCTCTACGCGGTTTCAAAAGTCCTGTAAGGGTGTTGAATAACCTCGCGTCGCAGCAAAACTCCGTTCGACTTTCGCACTTTTTCGGGGCGACTTCCGACCTGTGCCTGCCACGGCGGCGTGGGCCGATGGGAGCGTGCTCGGACGAGACGCTGGTCGGCCACGCCCGTCAGGACGCGGCATCTCAAAAGGCAAGAGGGCTGCTGTAGCCTTTTGTGTCATTTCGAGCGAGTCCCGACGTGCCGGGACGAGTCGAGAAATCTCGCTGTGCAGGGATTGCGGTTTCGCCTGCGGGCGGGTGCCACTGGCAGTTTACCCGCCGGTGTATGGGCGGGCTTGTCCGCCAGTGTCACCTGGTCCGTGCCGAGCCACACGTTGGAGGAAGTGCCTGCATCATCCGCCCTATACACCCACACGAGAAGTGGGACGCTGAAACTGGTGTGACGGGCAGATTGTTCCGCATCTAGACATTAGCCGCGCGGTTCACTGCGTCGTCTCAACCCCTTGGCTCGAGACTCCTTCTTCTATCAGCCTATGTATGTACTCCTCAGCTCCGCTGTCACGCCCGGTGTTCTGCCAGAGCGCAAGAATGGTTTTCGCAATCTCACGCTTTCGCTCTGGGGCGAGGTCATGAAGCGTACAGATCATGTTCATCTGGTTGGCCTGGTACAAGGCGCCGTGGAAAACGTAGTGCGGGGAATAGTGAACTCCCGGAGAGAAGGTGTTAACACGATGCCACGGTTTGATGTCGGCGACGTCAACAAGTTCCCCTTGGAGGGCCGCGGACAACGGCGTGTCCTTGGTCTCTTCTGATATCTTCACAAACCATAGGCATCGGGAGTAGCGGGCCTGTCCAGTCTTGATGTTAATGTCTTGATGCTGGCAGTTGATGGCCGACCATGGGACAAATACGGGCACAATGAGAGGTGCCAAGAGCAGGCCTGCCGCGACGACACCGATCATAACCCATGGTTTCTTCATTCGTGTCTCGAACGGCAAGCTCAGGGGCTGGCGCTTTCGCCGGTCTCCTACAGCGATTGATTAGATCCCTCCTCTATTGACTGCCGGACTCCCCTTCAGGATACTCAATGTTGATGTGAACTGGCGTGTCCGGATCCGGAAATGCAATGACGTCAAAGCCAGCAGAATCAAATATGGTACCGAATGTGACAAACGGCACTTTGCCTTCAGCCTCAAGCAGATCTGCACTGCGCAATTCCTCAATCCAGCCATCTCCGTGGAGAAGATTGGCCCCGGGCTGCGGCCCCTTCTCTACGAAATGAGCAGGGGCATCTGGGGACAGTCCAGATTTGATGAGGCCGCCTATGATCATTTCGTTCGTGTCGTGCACAATGCGAACAAGATCTTTGACCTGCCTCAGTTCCTCCTCGAAATCAGACTTTATCCGGTTCAAGGCGGCCAGAGCTAATTTGGCCGGTCGCGATCTGTTTTCATCGCGCGCGATGTCGCAGTAATGGTTAATCTGGGAATTCAATTCGGCGATGGCTGCCTTCAATATCTTCTGGCGGAATTCCAAACGCATACATTCATTAAGCAAATGCTTATGCCACCCGTGTATGTCGCCGAGGGTCTTCGGCTTTCGCCTAGGGAAGATGAAGTCGGGGTCTTCCTGTTTCATATATATTCTCTGGCGTCTAACGTCTCCCTCCTCAGTTGCGCACCGCCCGCGGGAACAGGCAGACCGCTTTTTCGCGGTTAATTTCCACCCATACGTTCATCTCGGCAACGACGTCGCCCTGCGAATCCACGATCTTTCCAGGAAGCATTGGCATGTCTGGCACCTAACTACTGATTATCTGTTTCCGTATAAGACCCCGTGCCGCCCGGAAGCCAAGACAGCCTGCCGTTGGCCATTCATTGCAATTATAAGGCAACGATTTCCTGATCTCAAGGCAAAACGAGCGGTACGGTGTTTTCCCTGCGAAAGGTTGTTTTCGTCGCGGCGAGGGGAGAAAGGGGCAAGAAAAGCACGGCAAGACCCCCCGGCTCGTTCGCCTGCGGCGGACTGCGCTCGGCGTGACAACGGCGCCGCCCTCACTCCACCAGCACCAACCCGAAGTAATGTTGCGGGTCGCGGCGGGCCCGGACCACATCAATCGTAAACCCGTGTTTCCGCGCCGTGGCAAAAACGTCTATCCCGCACGCCTCCATCGCCGGCCGCGCCTCGTCCGGATGGCGGCAGCCCTCGTCGAACGCGCACGATTCGCATAACGTGCACGGCCCCGCGCCGAGCCCCAGGGCCTTGTAACGGCCCGCCAGAAAGAGTTCCCGTTCCACCTCGGCCGCAATCCGCTTGGCTTCGCCGTCGGGCGCCTCAAAGAGGATCCCCGTCTCGTACCCGTCGAGCATGGCCCGAGTTTCCGCGGGCCCCGGCGCATGCGGCGGGCAGACCAGGCTCGACCCGTACCCGCCGCAGCCGAACCGGCACTTCCACCGGACCCACTCGGCCGTCTCGACCGTGCGAGGCGAGACGACTTTCGCCCCGAGCGCCCCGTGGTCGAGTACCAACCGGACAAGGTCCCGCTTTCGGCCCCCGCGCTTTCGGTTGCCGGACGGTCGCTTTCGCGCCATGGCTTTCCTTTCTCGTAGAGGCCCGCCGGCGGCCGGGCCCGCCGCGCTCCATCATATCCCTCCGCCACCCCTGCGCGCCACGCCTGCCTGCGGGCCGTAGCCGCGCCGCGGCTGCGCGTTTTCCACAGGGCGAAAAAGTTATCCACAATTTCCACACCACAAAACGTGCGTCCAAAAACGACCGAAAAAGGAAAATTACCGACAGGTTCCGACAAAAAACGCGAAAATGGCGCCCGATTTCGCCTTGCCCATCTTGACATTTTGCCCAACGAACCGCTCTGGCGCCCCCGAAAACGGGGGTTGCCCCCTCAAAAGAGGCTGTTTTCGCCCATTCCGAGCCCCGCCCTAAGTTATCCACAAACACCCTGCGCGGCCCACCGGGCGCACCGATTGACAAGCAATCGGTGGCACCCCTGGACGTAGCCACTTTTTTGTCTGCACCCCCTACGCCCCCGACTCGCTACCCCCCTGCACGGACTTCCACAGGGCCGGGTCGAACGCAGCCCTCCGCGACGGACAGCCCTCGCGACGGCACAACTGGCAACTCTGGAACTCGATCTCCGTGGGAAAGCGAATTCCCGACACGCTCTTGATCGGAATCATCAGAAAACTGTCCGTCAGTTCCACGCCGATGAGGTCCTCCACGTCGCCGAAGAGCGAAAACAATCGGCCCTGCTCCTCAATCGGCCACACCGCCACATCCCCCGCCCCCGGGCTCATCGTGGAGGTCCGGCCCAGCCCGAACCTGCGCTCCAGGTGGCCGCCCAGGCGCCTCAGGCTCGCCCCGAGAAGGTCGGCCTTGATGGTGTCCAGCCAATACTGCTGGAGGAAGTCCTCGAGGCCCCGCCCGGCCGCGTCCACTTCTCTCCCGCATGTCGCCACATAGGGAAACACACGGTGCACCCCCTCCAGGTTCGCGCGCAGCGCCCGGCTGGTGAACGTGACGCCGTCCACCGTCACCGTCTCGTCCCCCCGCGCCTCCACATAGGACTCCTTGTAAACGGCCTTCGGCCGGGCAACCTCCAGGGCCGCATCGAGCAGCGCTCCGAACGCCCGGGCGTCGTCGCTCCCCGGCAGGATATGCAGCCGCTCGAGAAGCGTCTGCCTGTCCAGGTCGAGCGGGACGTCTCGAAGAACTTCCGGTTTCACGGCTCCATCCTAAAAGTGTATTCCCCGATTTTCGCCCAAGGCCGCGCGGCCTCACGGCCACCAGTATAAAGAACCCCGAAACCGCTGCAATCCACTCCCCGACCGGAACCCGCGACATGCTCACGGCTGGGCTGGGGAGTCTCTGGCTGCTACGTCGGCGACACACTGGTTTCGCTTGATCCTTCTGAAAGGCGGCCGGTCTCTACCTCCCCGAGGCAGTCCTTGGAGGCGCACGACGCGCTCCCACGCTAAGCGATGACGCGGGAGGGTTTTTACCCACCGAAGGGGTGGTCCGTATTCGGCTAGGCGACCCTTTTGCGGGCCGCAAGGAGCAGGCCGGCAAGGCCCGCGGTGAGGAGGGAGAAGGTGACGGGTTCGGGCACGTGCACGATCTGGAAACCGTTAATCGTCGCCTCGACACCCTGTGAGACGGCATTGAGCGTGAAGGCGGGAGCGGTCAGCCCCTTGAAGCGGACGTAATTGCCGGAGGTGGCGCCGGCGGCATCGCTGCCGACGGCTTCCAGGAACGATGCCGAGGTGCTGTCGCCGTCGCCGCCGAAGTCGCCCCCTGTATCGCGCCCCCAGATGGTCTGGTCGCCGATGGTGAAACGGAAGGCGGCACTCTCGTTCCGATCGAAGTACACAATCACATCATAGTGCCCACTTGTGAACCAGATCCCGAGCGCCGAGACGGTCACCCACAAAGGCTCGTCATCCTGGAGACCGGGATCCTGGATGAGGCCGCGCATCATGCACTCGTTGCCTGCCGCGTCGGTGATGCCGCCGTTGTACCAGGCCTCTCCTTTCCATTCTGCGGAGACGCCGGTCGCGAGGCCGTCGGCATCGCATAGGTTAGAAAAGGACCCGCACCCGCTTGTGGCATTGTTCCAGTGGGCCTGGGTGTAAGGGGCAACGCCGGCGGACTCGCCGGGCCCCATGGCAGGCGTATCCTTGCCGACGAAGTTGATGCCGATCGCGGCAGCGCAGGCTTGCCCTGCCGGCAGACAGATAGCGCCTGCGCCAAGCGAGACGACAACCAGAGCGGCCAAGACATGGCGCGCCAGGCGCACTGACTCCCCCTTCGCTGGACGTGGTGCATCTTCCTGCGCAATTCGGACGCTGTGGACCCCGGGTGTCTGGAAACAATCCCTACGTCGCGTGATTATACCTCAGATTCCGGTCAAAGGCAAATGGATTTCTCCCGTGCCGCGAAGGGGCAAGCGGCTTGATGCACGCCCGCGGGTCGGCTATAGTGCCCGCCTCGGGCGGGCTTTCGGCCTCTCCGGCTCTCCGGCTCTCCGGTTCACAGGGGCCGAGCGGTTAGCACAACTCCAGACTCTCTGGCGGCCCAAGGCGAACGCTTCTCGGAACGCCGCCTTGGCGATGCCACCGGAGGACGGTGTCGGGCTGGGCGATGAGGAGGGCGGAGCATGCCCATCGGTGGCCTTTCTGACTCTGAAAGAGCCAGGATTCTACCGCTCGTAAGGCAGGCCTTGCAAGAAATGTAAGTCCTTGTAGATAGAGTGGACGGGATTTTCGGGAGGCACAGGCGCCGGCGGCTTCAGGAGGAGCGGAACGCCGGCCGCGCCATGACCTGAAAAAAGTCCGATTTCCGGGCGATTGGCTGAAGCGGATGCCGCGCGGCAGCCGATACCGATAGTGCGAGAGTGTGTCCATGCTTCAGCCTGTACCCCGCCCGGCATGATGCGCCGGACTTGGCGCGCCCGCTGGATGCCCACCGCCCGCCGTTGGAGTCTGGATGCGCCTCACGCCACACAGTGGAAAGGAAAGTCTCATGCGGCTCAAGGGAACGATCGGTGCGCTGGTGACGGTCCTCGGCCTCGGCCTGTGGTCGGCGGCCGGGGCGGACGAGGCCGAGGTCCTCAAGACCTATGCCCGCGGCGACTACGAGGCCGTCGTCCGGATGCTCGAGGGGCCCTACAAGGAGGGCCAGGCCAAGATCCAGGAGCGCCTGATCCTGGCCCGCGCCCTGCTCCACCTCGAGCGCAGGGACGAGGCCCTGAAGGTCCTGCGGTCGGTCCTCGACAGCGACCGCGAGAACCCCGAGGCCAACGCCCTGACCGGCCGCACCCTCCACGAGTCCGGCAAGGACAAGGAGGCCCTCCCCTACCTGAAGGACGCCCACCGTCTCAAGCAGGATGCCGTCACGGCGAGCACCCTCGGCAAGTGCTACTACGCCCTCGGGGACCTCCCGAAGGCCAAGGCCTTGCTTGAGAAGGCCCTGGCCGAGGACATCCGCGACCCGTCCAACGCCCTGCTCCTGGGCAAGATCTGCCTGGCCACCGGGTTCGGGGCGCTGGCCGAGAGGTACCTCCTCCAGGCCGAGGAGGCCGGCCTGGACTCGGCCGAACTTCACCTCCTGCTGGGCCGGGCGTACCTCGCCCAGCACAAGGAGGTCGGACCGATCCTGACCCTCAGGATTCCCGGCGGCGCAGGGCCCGGCCAGGTCGTCCATGGCCACGTGGTCCTGGGGCCCGCAGAGGGCGCCCCGGACCGATACAGGGTCTGCACGCGATTCTCCGCCCTCTACGAGGGCTACTGGTTGCTCAAGCGCGAACCCCAAAGCGCCGACGCCCTCTACATGCTGGCCGCGGGATGGCTGGCCGCAGCCGACGTTGACGAGGCGTCCGACCACGTCCGACGGCTGGAGGCTGTCGAGCCCCGCAGCCCGCGCGTCCTCGAGCTGGAACTCCGCATACTGATTGCCAAGGCAGCCTTCGACGGTCTGGAGAGCGTTCTGACGGCGGCGCGGTCCGAGAACCGGGTGAGCGCTCGCGCGGCAGCGGAATACTATTACCAGGCGGCTCTCGTCTGCCGCGCCCAGGGCAACCGGCCCGAGGCCGTCCGCCTGCTCAAGAAGGCCGAGGAGCTCCACCCGACCTCCTCGAAGGTGCTGCGGTCCCTGGCGGACCTCAGCCTCGCCACCGGCCGGCCCAAGGAGGCCCGGGGCTATTACGCCCGCATGGTCGAACTGTTCCCCGACGCGCCCGACATTGACGAACTCAGGAACGCCCTGAAGGTCCTCCAGGAGAAGCGAGGGGCCGAGAGAGGAGCCGAGCAATGAGACCACTCGCGCAGACGGCGCGGATTGCGGCCCTGGTGGCCCTGGCCCTGGCGGTCGCCGGCGCGGGCGCCCAGACCGTCGAACAACTCGAAAAGCAGGTGCGCGACGACCCCACCTCCATCCAGTCCAGGGAGGCCCTCGCCGAGGCCTACCTCAGGCAGTGCGAACTTGAGAAGTCCCTGGCCACGTGGCGGTGGATCCTCGAACAGGTCCCCGACCACCCGCGGGCCAGGCTCGTCGTCGAGCGGCTCACCCTCCAGAAACTCGACCTCGACAGCCACCTGGACGTCCTGGAGAAACTCATCCGCCAGGGCATCGCCGAGGGCACCGCCCAGATGCTCGACGCCGCGACCCGGCGCGCCGCCACCGACGACCAGAAGGCGCAGCTGCTGGCGCTGCGTGGCGGGCTGGCGGCGCTCGAGGGCGACGAGGCCGCCGCCCGCGCCGCCTATGAGGCGGCCATGAAACTGTACCCGGATACCGGCGGCGCGGCCCGCGCGGCCGTGGCGCTGGCGAGGCTCCAGGCGGCGCGCGGCTGGCGCGACGAGGCCCGGCGGCTGCTGCGCGGCGTCATCGACAATAGGAAACTCCAGGACCGGGCCGCCCGCGAGGAGGCCGTCCTGGAACTCGCGTCCTTGGATGTGGCCGGCGCGACGCGGACCGAAGCCGCCGAGGCGATGAAGGGCGTGGCGGCAAAACTCGCGGTGCCCGAGGTCAAGCGCGAGGCCTTCGCGCGGCTGAAAGGGCTCCTGGTGGCGCCCTCCGAAAAGTGGGTGCCGGAGGCGGTGGACGCGGCCGAGGCGATCCTGCGGACCGACCCGCCCTTCGAGGCGGCGATGGCCGAACTGCGGGAACTTGCGGCGGCGGTCGCCCAGGGCCAGGACGCGCCGACGCTCGACCGCGTCCTCCAGGCCCTCGGCGCCTTGAAGTTTTCCGACGCGGCGCTTGCGCGCGAGGCCCAGTTCCTCCGCGCCGAAACCCTCCTCGCCCGTGCCACCATCGAGGAGGATGCCAAGGCGATGGCGGGGCGTGTGGGCGCGGCCCAGAAGGCGATCGGCGAACTGGTTGCGGCAGAGGCTGCCGTCGCCGACCGCCGCCGCCTCGACTCGCTGCGCGGCCGGGCGCACCTCGTCGAGGCCCAGAAACTCCTGGCCCTCGAGGGGCCGACCCAGGCGCTGCCGGTCCTCCTGGAGGCCAAGGCCTGCTATCTTGAGATGCTCCGCGACGACCCGAAGGAGGCGCTTGCGCGACTCGGGGGCATCGCGACGCTCCTCGAGCAGGTCCAGGAATGGGAAATGGCCGCGTCGCTCAACCGCGAGATCACCGTGCGGTTCCCCCACCGGCCGGAGGGGCGGGACGCGCTCCTGCGCGTGGCGCGGCTCTATGAGGAGCGTCTCGACGCCCCGATGGACGCCCTCCAGGTCTACGCCGAATACGCGGCCCGCTACCCAGCGGAACTGCCCTACCGGCAGCGCAAGGTGGGCGCGCGGCTCCAGCGGCTCGGCTATGCGAACGTCCTGGACTTCCAGAAGCGCAACCGCCTGAAGCCGGACGGCCTGTTCGGCCCGAAGACCCGGTCCAAACTCGAGGAGGTCGAGAAGGCGTTCAGCGAGATCCGCCTCCGCGACGTCAAGGAGGAGGTCCTCAAGGGCGAGTTCGTCCACCCGAAGATGTTCGCCATCGCCCGCCGCCTCGAGGACGCCGGACGCCATCACGACGCCATCGTCGCCTACCGGCTGTTCCTGAACCTCTTCCCGACGAAGAAGGACGCCGACGACGCGCTGCTGCGCATCGCGCGGCTGTTTGGGGACAACCTCCTCTTCGACGAGGCGCTCGGCGCCTACGCCTCGCTCATGGAGGACTACCCCGACGGCGACAAGACCAGCCTGGCCTACGTCGAGGCGGCGGCCTGCAACGAGAACCTCGGCCGCTGGGACAAGGCCAGGGAACTCTATGAACTCTACGCCAAGAAGTTCCCCCATTACAAGCACGTCGGCCTCGCCAAGGACCGCCTCGCCCTCCTCGACGAGATCCAGCAGTACGCCGACTTCATCGCCGACAACCCCGAGAACCCGAAGGTCGCCGAGGCCCAGTACCAGATCGCCACCATCTTCTACAAGCAGTTCAAGAACTACGCCAAGGCGGCCGTCGAGTTCGAGAAGGTGGCCGAGAACTACCCGAGACACGTCCGGGCGGCCGACGCCCTGTTTACCGGCGGCACGGCCCAACTCCACGCCGAAAACTTCCCGGCCGCGCGGACCCTTTACGAGCGGCTCGTCAAGAGTTACCCCGACAACCGCCTCGCGGACGACGCCCAGTACTGGATCGGCCACACCTACGAGTACAGCGCCCGGGCGGTCGGGAAACTGGACGAGAGGCGGATCGTCCTGAAGCGCCGAAGCCTCCGGGAACGCGAGCGCCTGGTCGCCGACCTGGACCTTCGGCGCCTCTACTCGCCGGCCGCACAGCCCGGCCACGAGGTCAGCGAGGAGGTCTGGGGCGGCGACACGCTCGGCGTCCTTACGAGCGGGTCGAACCGCGACCGCGTCAACGCCGACCTGTTCCGGGCGATCCGCGCTTACCGCAAGGTCGTCGAGAACTTCAAGATGGGCGACATGGCCGGCGAGGCCCTCCTTCGGATCGGAACGATCTACACCAAGTACCTGAAGGACCCCGAGAAGGGCATCGAGGCGTATCAGGAACTCCTGGCCCACTACCCGGCGAGCGAGCAGGCCGTCGACGCCCTCTTCGAGGTCGGCGGATACTACCTCAAGAACAAGAAGTACGACGAGGCCGTCAAGGCCTACCAGCAGTTCACATACAACTACCCGCAGAACCCGCGGGTCGAGGACGCCATGCTGGCCATCGCCCGGTGCTGGGCCGAGCAGAAGGCCTGGGACAAGGCCCTGGACGCGTACCGGAGTTACCTGAGCAAGTTCCCGGACGGCAAGCAGGCCGAGTTCGCGAAGGCCCAGATCGCGTGGATCCGGATGTACCACTTCTGAGGGGGCCGCAGGGCGGACCGACATTGGCGTCCAAGCGACATCCCGGCCGAAGAAAGGTCGCCCTGGCCCTCGCGGGGCTGGCGGTCCTTGCCGCCGGCGCGGGCGGCTGGCCCCTGGCACGGTGGGTCAATGAGCGGCGCATCGAGGCCCGGATCGACGCCTACTCGGACCTGATCTGGCGGGAGGCCGAGGCCAGCGCCCTGCCGCCGGACCTCGTGCAGGCGGTCATCCGGGCCGAGAGCCGCGGCCTCGCGGGCGCCGTCTCGTCTGCCGGCGCCAAGGGCCTGATGCAGATCACGCCCCCGGCCGAACGCGAGGCCCGCGACCTCCTGGGCCTCTCGGAGGGCGACCTCTTCGACCCCGAGTACAACATCCGCATCGGCACGGTCTATCTCCGGCGGCTCGTCGAGCGGTTCGGCGGCGACCTCCACCTCACCCTGGCCGCCTATCACTGGGGGCCGACCCGCGTCCAGACGCTTCGCGACGAGCACCCGGGGCTCTCGGGGCAGGAACTCGTCGAGCGGCACGGCCCGCGTGCAACCGCGCGCTACTGCCGCGAGGTACTCGGGGGGCGGGCGCTGGTCCTTCCGAGCCTCTGAGCGGCGCTCTGAAAGTGGAGCCTTACCTTCTCAAGGACACACTGGTATATGCGCCCTCAGAAGCCGCCCCTGCAGAGACGTATGCCCGAATCTCAAGATCAATAGCGGGCGGCAACACTGCGGGAAGTACGCCACAGGCGCAATGGTGTCCGACAAGCAGATGCGGAGGGTCGCTGATGCCTGAGACTGGCGGTGTGGTGGCTGGCTGTGAAGGGCTGTCCCTAGCGAAAACCTCTTCCGGGCACTAATGGGAACTTCTACTTTCCGCACGACGACCTACCCCCTTACACCCCGGAGCATGATGCCGCCAAGTCCGAGTCACACGCAATTCATCACGCTGCGGTCCCGTGCGGCGCGTGAAGAGATGAACGCCTTGACGGCCGGCCGACATGACCCCTGCTCTCGCTCCGGGCCGGCCTATTTCGACGGAAAGTACCCGATCCGTTCCGCAATGGACACCGCCCCATAAGGATCGCTCCCACCGGACCCCAGATACCA
>Ga0307380_10001585_pt1 | contig 33120 bp, 31 predicted proteins | sample UN3MG_FD_202239 | JGI IMG/M metagenome (GOLD analysis project Ga0307380, IMG submission 202239) | Soil microbial communities from Risofladan, Vaasa, Finland - UN-3 | ecosystem: Environmental > Terrestrial > Soil > Coastal area > Acid sulfate soil | place: Finland: Risofladan, Vaasa | collected...
TCACGTGTACGGAGGGCCAGTATTGGTTGGATGTGTGCAGCGGGACAGGAGAGATGACCCATAATCTTTCCAAAAGAGCAGACGCCTCAACGAAAATTTATTCCGTAGATTTTAGTCTCCCGATGTTATCCCGAGCAAAAAAGAAAAATTTTAAACATCACGTGAATTTTGCTATTGCCGATGTGGCCCAGCTTCCTTTCCTAGATGAAACGTTCGACCTTGTAACCATTTCTTTTTCGATACGCAATTTAAACTTGAATCGCAACGAGTTACTGGCTCATCTTGGAGAATTTTACCGCATCCTTAAACCTGGAGGACAATTTCTCAACCTCGAAACAAGTCAACCCCCATCAAAATTTCTTCGAAAGATATTTCATTTTTACATCCGAAAGGTTGTCCGGCCTGTAGGTTCATTCCTATCGGGATCGAAAGCAGGGTATGGCTATCTCGCCTATACTGTTCCCCGGTTCTATCCTCCTGAGGAATTCTCTTCTTTGCTCCTTGAGGCTGGATTTCTAAGGGCTAAGCATCGCTCAGCTTTTTTGAGATTTGCCGCTATCCATCTTGCCACAAAATGACTTTGCAAACACACTCGCAAAAGGTTTACGCAATAAGCGATATTGAGTATGATATAAGGCTCTCTTAAAGGAGAGGAAAGGAATGTTCAAAACTGCGCTCAAAATACTAAAAGCGACCGTTGGGATCGAGACGAACAAAAAAGAGCTTCTTCCTCCCTTCCCGTTTCATATTGAGGTGAAATCACTTCTCACAGATTTCCATCGGTTAGATCGAATTCCCTACACAGAAGATCTTGACGGTTATGTTCGGATTCTTGATTCACACGAGGCCCCACACTATGAAAGGCATGGGAACGAATATGTTTTCTCTGGTCCATTCGCGAGACTTTCCCGAACGGCTTCTGACCTAAGGTTCTCCATATGGGGGAATCAGGGTTTTTTATACCGTTATGCCCTGTATCTTCTCGAGAAATACCACAAGATCTACAATCTCCATGCTTGCGCTCTTTTTGACCAGAAAGATCAATTCCTCTATCTCATCATCGGAGGTGCAGGAAGCGGGAAGACCGTCTATCTACTCAGCGGATTGGCAAAAGGTTTGCGGCTTTTTTCCACTGAAACAGTGCATTTTTGTATAAAGAACAATCAGATCGAGTGGTTCAAGGGCTCTCTAATAGACAATGTCCGATTCGGAACTCTTGTGTACGATTTCCCCCAATTTATCCCTGATGTAAAGGTGCCAGCACCGGATAAGCTATGGCAAAAGAAAATTGCCCTTGACCTGTCTTCGTATGCCACTGACTTTGAAATTCTCAAAAACACTGAAGCAGTACACATCCTTTTCCCTCATATCGAGGAAGGACGGAAAGAATTTATCCAAAACACGATCAGCGACGCTAATAAATCCAGTAAAATTCTATTCGATAACATCTCCCAGAAGATCGCGGAAACCACAATCCTGTATGACCAAGTTCCCGTTTTAGGTCTAGACGATAAAGATATGGCGCGATTGAGATTAAAGAGTGTTATTGAGTGCGTAAAACATCCTTCGATAACTCAGATAGTATCGATCCTATCGAATCCTAAGGAATGCTGGGGTGACCTTTTAACCTGAATTATTCATAAAAAAATGTCGAAACCTAAATTTTATAGACAGCTAATACTATTGATAAGGAGATAGATATGAACAAAGCATGGGAAGAAACTATCGAAATGCCAATATCTGATAGGTCAACCAAGCCCAGGTCAACAGGATTGACCATGGTCATCGATAAAGGCATGGGAATTCATCGTATTGAGGATTTGATCCAATCCGCATCGGAATACATCGACATCGTCAAACTGACATTCGGGACTTCAGCTTTTTATGATAAAGAATTTCTCAAGGAAAAAAACACAATCATCACCTCCGTCGATATCGATGTGATGCCAGGAGGAACTTTCCTCGAGATCGCCATATGGCAAAAGAAACTTGATGAATACCTCGACCGAGCAAAAGAGCTCGGATTCTCAGCTATCGAGATATCGGATGGGACGATCGACATGGATCTCAATACCAGAAAGAACGCCATTTCAACGGCTCGCGATCGGGGTTTTAAAGTAATCACGGAGGTGGGAAAAAAAGATCCCAAAGAAGCTATTCCGCTCTCCCAAGTTCATCGACTCATCGAGGAAGACCTGTCAAACGGTGCCGTGAAAGTCATCATTGAAGCGAGAGAAGCAGGAAAAGGAGTGGGCATTTTTGATGCAGATGGAAAGATCAAGCAAGACGAAGTCGAGGGGATCATTTCAGGCGTAAAAGATATAGACACAATTATGTGGGAAGCTCCCATTAAAAACCAGCAGCAGGCGCTGATTATCCGCTGTGGCACCAATGTTAACCTCGGAAATATCCCTCCAGATGAGATACTAGCCCTAGAAGCCCTTAGACAGGGTGTTCGAGGAGACACTCTCAAGCGTGCCTATCTCGATAATAAAGATTGGAATAAATAAAACTTGATTAGTCGGCGAGATATTGGGCGATAGAAGGAATCCCGTCTTTTCGGGGAGTCTGATTCCACTTGGCTATAAGATAATATTTTTCTTCTTCCATTTTCCGGCATTCAATATCCAGATAGTCTTCGGCCTCTTTTGTGTCTAATTCCCGAGTTCCGTTAATAAAGCCAAGAGTGCGCAAGAAATAGATCGGGATCAAAGACAGAAGGAGCTGATTCCGTAAATCCGATTCATCTCGATAAGCAACGATATAATCAAACAGGATCCTCGCCCAAAGATCAGCTGGAAGAATTACATCCTTGACCTCTCTATTTATATTTTTCAGCAGGTCCTCCAGGTTTATCTCAGCAATAACTTTGTTCCATATTTTCCCATATCGCCGACTGCCTTTTTTGAATTGCATAAGAAGTTTTTTTTCATTGACATCGACGATCGGCGGGTCTTCTTTGACTCCAAGGCCAAACCCGAAAATACTGGTCGGACGGCTGGCTGAGGTATCCTTCCACAAGTATTCAAAATCAACTGCCAAATCGAAAAGAGTTCCGACTACTTGATAGAACATAGGACCGAGGTGTCCGCTGGGATCTTTCGTCCGATGGGATTTTGGAGCCCCAAGGAATGTCTGACACACATTAAATCCTCTTGCGATCGCAATTGTCGTCATCCAGATATCTATACCGAATTCGGATACGTTTCGATTCCACGTCTTCTCAGTTAAAAATGCTCTTGCTAGCCTTCCGGAAAAACAAAAATCTCCAGCTATAGGTTGCCTGGTTCTCAGTCCATAGAGGACACGGGTCAATGGATAAGTAATGTTATTCGTGATCGTTCCATCATACTTATGGCGCACATAAATGGGGATCACATAGTCATATCCCATGTAGATAGGCTCAGTAAAATACTGAACCCACTCGGGTGTTATACTTTTTAGATCTGCGTCTACCATCAAGATCGCTTTAGCACCGAGTTCTACTCCCGCTTGGAAAAGATTCTTAATGTTCCGGCCTTTCCCCCGCACTCCTTTTGCCGTAGAACAGTAGAGTTTAGGCGTCTTGGACTCTGTGTTAAGAAAGGCATCCTTTGTTCCGTCGGGTGAAAAATTGTCCACATTGATGATAACAGAGTTCTTTTTCTCAAAAAATCGCATCAGTCCTTGATCGACCTTTGAGACAACATGTCCGATGGAATCCGCCTCTTGGAATGATGGGATCCCCACCACAATCTCTGCTCTTTTGATCCGTTCAGGATTTTCTACTATTTGAATCACGCACTACCTCCAAAAATTTAGCCCGTTTTGAGGCTTTCCAGGGCACCCTCTTCAGATTTATGTATTTCAAAGACTTCATCCAAGCGGGTCAGCTCAAAAATGGATCTCACGCCTTCATTTAATTTACAGAGTTTGATCCTGCCGTCTGTACCGATCTTTCTCAGTATCAATACCATTGCACCCAAGCCAGAGCTGTCGATAAAATCAACCTCTGATAGATTGATCACAATAACTTTGTCTCCGTTATCTAAAAAATCTATCAATTTTGATTTAAAATCCGCAGCCACGCTCGCATCGATCCTTTTGACTTTGGGTGTAATGATTAGGATTCCATCTTTCCTGGTAACGTTCAACTTCATCCCGTTCCTCCATTCATGTGTTATGTTCTCCTTTGAAGGATTTTATCATAGTTAAAAAATTCCCTTTTTCTGTCTGGGAATACTGCACATCATCCATTTTGCTCCGGATAATGTAAAGACCGTATCCCCTATCAGGAAGGCTTTCTATGTCCGGATCAGGAAGGCTATTCAGGTTGAATCCACTCCCCTTATCCTGCACTTTAATGATGAGTTTGTCCGCATGGATCTGAAAATACAGGGAAATCACATCCTCTCTCTCACTGCTCCGACCATATTTGATGGCGTTTGTGCATGCTTCGCTCACACAGAGTTCTACATCAGCGGTAAATTTTTTGTCTTCACGGCATTCTTGGATCTGCTGGCAGATCTGCTTGGATATGCTTGTAGCAAAATACAAATAGGAGACTTTTCTTGGGAAGGTTAGACGAATTTCTTCCATCAGTTCACCCTGCTTCCCAGCCATTTGAATCCGATGATGGAGATGTCATCAGAAAAACCGTCCTGTCCTATAAATTTCTGGACATCAGAAATGAGACGGTCAAATGACCTCTCCAGTGATTCTGGATAGTGTTTAGTGAGAATCTTTCTAGCTCTTTCCAATCCATATCTCTTCCTGCTCCTGGGCGAGAACGCATCATTGATTCCATCAGAAAAAAATATAAGTTGATCTCCTGCTTCAAGTTTTATGTCTTGCTCCCGTTTTTTGCTGAGCGATATGCCCAGGCCGATAGGAGGTCCTCCTCCTTCGATATAACAGGAGTTTTTTTTGTTATGGATCAGCAGGGGATAATTGTGGCCTGCTCTGTAAAAAGAAATTCCTCCTGTCTCGACATTTACAATGGCATAGACCATAGTAAAATACCGGCCATATTTTCCCAACATATCTTCCTCATCCAGCGAGGTCACAACTTTGACGGGAGAGTTTATGCGATAAAAAGGAGGGGCAGTGAGAGGAGCCTTAACTAGGCCAAAAGATTGAGGGCCTTGACTCAGGCGCTGATTGAGACACACACTGAAAAGTGCTGCCGACACGCCATGGCCGGAAACATCGATGTTGTAGAGTCCGATGTTTTTCTCATCCAGCCGAAAAATATTATAGATGTCCCCCGATCCGAATGCACTGGGTATGAAACTGGCCGCAAACTTCATATTAGAAACATCGGGAAAACCTGAGGGAAGGAGGCTTTTTTGGGCCTCTTGACCCGAAACGAGATTTCCTCTCAAGATTTCATTGGCCATGTGAAGCCTTTTGTTCTTTTCGATAAGATCCTCTTCAAGATGGACGATGCGCTCTCCTGCCAGGACCCGGATCTGAAGTTCATCCGGATCGATCGGTTTTGTGAGAATATCATCAGCGCCCTCTTTAATCCCTTTGATCACTTCAGATTTGTGATTCTTTGAGGTCATCAGTATGATGTAAATGTAGTAAGGAAACTCGGCACTCCTGATTTGTTTGCACAATTCTATTCCATTCATTCCGGGCATGTTTAACTCAGCAATAACGATCCGAATATCCTTTCTTTTTTTAATTAAACGCAATGCATCGTTACTATCTGTGGCAAATGTCAGCTCATTCTCTTTTTGACCGAGAGTTTCTAAAAGCAGATTTTTTATTGCAGGGGTGTTCTGGATGACAAGGATTTTCATGACCTCATACTCTCTATATTTAACCTGGATTAATCTACTTCTCAGAGATCAGAAGAATAAGCACAGAGTGTTCTCCCTCAGGAATACGGATTTTTGTCGAATTGCCTTCGAACAGATTTTCAACACGGTCATCCAGAAGGAGCTCGTATTTTCCTTTTGTGAGAAAGCGGACTCTTACCTCTCGGGGCTCCAGAGTTTTTATTTCAAAATACACTTCGTTTTTCGAGTATAGAAAATTCCTGAACACAGCGCTCCCATTACAATTGATGATTTCTTTTCCTTCCTCCCACAGCTTGATCGAAGACTTGTTCACCTCCACATCGTAGTGCCTTCCCTGAACAGCTATGCGGGAAAGCCTCCCTTTCTTTTCCGGATTGATCATCCCAAACCGGAATCCCTCCCATGGAGTGACGTCTACAAATTCTTCCATTGCGATCAGAGCAAAGAGAGGTCCCCAACTCTGGTATCTCTGCCCGCCTGCCTCACCTGTCCTTGAATCATAATTCTCCGGACAAAGTCCAAAATTGTTCCAACTCCGGAGGAAAAGAGATGAGCTTTTGCTGGCGAATTCAGAGGCCACAGCATCAAAACCATACGCCTTCAATCCTTGATATATCAAATAATTTGTCGGAGGCCATATGGTCCCTCTCCAGTACTGCTGATCCTTAAAAGCCGGATCATCTCGAGATATTGTGGGCAGAACATAGTCTCCCCAGAATTCGTTTTCATTCAGCAAACGTCTCAACATCCTCAGAGCCTTGCTTTGATCGGGGATTCCGGCAAGAAGAGGATAAAAGTTTGAAGCCGCCTTTCTTCTTGAAAATCGTCCATCCCAGTACCGGTCAAAATAGAATCCTTCCTTCTCATCCCAAAAGGTTTCTTCGAACAGTGACTTCATAGTCTCATACTCTTCCATGTATGTCTTGTAGTCCTCAATCTTTTCGAGGATCTGTGCCATCTGGGCTAGACACCAGCAATCGAGAGTATAGAGAGAATTAAGATCAACGCAGTTCATCGACAGTGTTCCCGAACTCTCATCAAATATCGTATCATCCCAGTTCGGCAGATCATCCTGACCGGATTCCCACATAGCGCGGGTTTTCCCGGGTGCATTTTCCTCCCAACTGGGCACACTTTGCGCTAGAAGCTCTTCATCTGATCCCCATTCCAGTAGTCCATCATTGTTGCCGTCTCTTCGGGGAAATCCGTTGGATCTCGGTTCTTTCCAGAATGCGTGCCATTTCACTAGAATCGGATAGGCAAATTGTAGAAGCTCCAAGTCTGCAGTCTTAAGAAAATACTTCAAGACGACAAAGGAGCCGACAGGTGGTTGTGAGCGGTCACTCGATCCTCCAAAGCGCCCTCTCCAATTGGGAATATTGCCGTTCGTGTACTGTGTCTCCAGGACAGACTTTAAGATATCTACAGCATGCTTGCTGCTCTCAACGTTAACTTCCAGAGCATTAAAAAAAGAGTCCCATTCAAAAATGGTCCAGTGATCAGCAGATCCATCGGGTGCAGGAAAAATCCATCTGCGTCCAGCGGGTGTATAGAGCCGGTGTTTCCCGGGCTGGTAAAGAGACATCCAAAAGAGATTATTTGTTATCGATCTGGCTATGCCTTTGTGAAGGCCATTAACGACAACTCTTTTTTTATTATACCTTGTCTTTTCCTCGTCAAGGATTTTATCGATCGTCCGTTCGTTCTTGTACCTGTAGATATGATTAGATAGGATCCGGAAGTCATCACCCACACCAGCGACAAAATAGATACTCCGTTTTTCTGGGAATGCAACAGTCAGTTCTTCACCTTGAGACGGAGAGGTCAGATCCCCACGCTGGCTTGACCAAAAAAGATAGTGTTGACCGTTGTTCGGAAGGCTGTTCCCTCTGACCTGACCATCGGATATGACTTGGTATCTTCCCTTAAAATCCCATGGAAAATAGTGGATCAATTGGACAGTGATATTTTTGGGGATCAAGATCCTCCCGACGGCCGTTCTTTCATCCTTTCGAGACCATTCAATAACCAAAGTGTCAGAACCAGAAGAGGGTTTTTTCATGATCGGGGTTTCGCTTTTCTGACCAAAAGGGAGGCTCAAGTCAATTTTTATCCGAGCATACTGACCATCGGGTGAATGAGGGCCTACTTCCGAGATGAGATAAAAAAGATCAATCCCCTCCGCTGTTTCCTCTCCTTTTTTCACTCTCAAGTGGAAGGCAAAAGCACTATCGTGTTGAGGGATAAAAACCAAACCTGCCCATTTCTCTGCATCGAGCGCCCCGATATAGGCATCTTTCCATGGATAGTAAACCTCGGAACTCAATCCATGATTCAGATAGAGAAATAGGAAAATAAAGCCAAGAAATAGTTTATTTTTTCTCAGAACGCATTCCATTCTAAAATACAAGATCCCTCATGAGTAATTTAAGGCAAAACGGATTTGAAATCAACTTTTTCATAGAACTATCTATCAAGCCTTGTGAGTCCGAGTTTTTTTGCCCATTAGAAGGTTTCAATATATTCCTGTTTTTTGAGCTGACGGGCAATCTCTGGGACATAAATGGCAATCCTCGTAAAAAGATTTTAAGGTATTTACTCTCTTGGAAAGTTCTCCTGATTTGTAGAGTTTCAAGTAGGAGGGGAAATCCTCAGTCTCTTCTGAGGCCGATAAGCTTTTTTTTTGAGATAGGAATGGAGGGGATGAGGCATAACACAGAGAAGATCCGAGTATTAAGAGTGCGTTATGCAAAAACAAACGCCGTGTATATTTTTGTGGCGTATTCATATGTACGAACCTCTATTTCCATAATATAACGCAATGGATTGAATTGTACAGTTGAGCAGTATCTCCCTGTCGTAATGGCAGTAGTCACAATGCATTATTGAGTGTTCCAATTGTGCGGTGGAGAAAACCGTATGGAGGGCTGGACGGGCATGGTACATCTCCTAAAGGGAGAAGTGAGGGAAGCCCGGAATCGAGCGAAGTTTCCTCGCTGGGGAAACTGAGAGTGTTTTCGAGATCACCAATTGGAACACTCGGAATTCCATTCATCACAGTTTTGGAGATGCTTCCGATTGAGCTTGAGGCTTGACTATGTGACATGCTTTATTTCTTCAGGGAACGACCTGTATTCCTGTGTAGCATAGATGGTGTCGATCGTGTTAAAAAGAGAAAGGATCTCTTCATCCTGCGTGTAGAAATGCGGACCTATTCGAATGACATCCGTCTCAATGTTCTTCCCCTTCCTGTAATCCACTTTGAACTGTCGCTTCTCGAGTGCCTGTTTGACCTGGTATGCGTGAGGGAGATGAATAGAAACCGCGCCGCCTCGATGAGTGTCTTCTTCAGGAGAAAAAACGCCGAAGTTCCTTTTTTTGGAGTTCTCAATGACCAGTCTAGTCTGAGTGATGGACTTTTGTCGAATCTGAGGAATACCGATACTGTTTATAATTTCTAATCCCGCACGAGCAGTATACAGAGAAGCGATGGGAGGTGTTCCGGACATAAATCTGTATGAACCCTGGGTGTAATCCATGTCTTGTGAGAATGAAAATGGAGATTTGTGGGCCAACCATCCTGTAAGTTGAGGTTGAATGCGCGATGCCAATTCTGGCTTGACATAGAGGAACGCATTCCCCGGCCCACCACAGAGCCATTTAAGACACCCTCCGATGTAAAAATCAACACCAAGCTCTGAGAGGTTAACGGGAATACAACCTGGAGCATGATAACCATCGATAACTGTCCATGCACCCACTCGGCGAGCATGATCTACGATCTTTGATACATCTTGCACATAAGCTGTTTTGAAATACACATGCGATGTGGCAACGAAGAGTGTTTGATCATCGATGTGATCAAGGATATTTTCAACATCAATACCGGGCTTACCATTACTTTGGATAACCTGGACTTCCCAATCCATGAATTCACTGATCTTTTGCACAGCATAAAGACTCGAAGGGAAATCATGGTCTGTCATGATGATCTTTGTTCGGCTTCGATCTTTAACCAAAAATCTTGTAGAGAGGGCGATCCAATGGGCATGAGTGGCATTCGTCATCATAGCTACGGAGTTCTTTTCCGCATGAAGAAGAGACGCAACTTGATCCCCCAAACTTCTTGCCAGATCCCACCATTCTTGGCTCCAAGCGCTGACACCTTGGTTTGACCAAAGGCCATAGTAAGCCAAAATATCATCACGGACTTTTCGGGGAACTGCCCCCAGAGAGTTGCTGATCAAGTACACACACTTTGCCAGTATCGGAAACTCTTTCCGAATGGCATTCAAATCCTTATCGAGGTCCCAATCAATTTTATTCATCTGCTTCTCCTGGATGTGAGCTTTAGATCAAAATCATTTGTGTGTTTTATAAAGGGAGTCCATTCGTAATGTAGTGATCGACAGCCTCAATAAATATGTCAAGCTCCCGGAGAGTTGTATAAACACTGGGAGTCATTCGGATCCCAACTGTGTCTTTTGGAATGCCGACAGAAATGGTATAGATCTTGTGTTTTTCAAAAAGTACTTCAGATAATTTTGGGATGTCAATATGATCTACTGTAAACGTTCCGATCCCACAAGATTGTTCTGGAGAATAGGATGTGAGGATCCTGACACCTCTTAATTTTTCCAGTTTTTTCGCCCAGTAATCCCGGAGATACCGGAGACGTTCCTGCTTATTCGCTCCACCGAGACCATTGTGAAAAGTGATCGCTTCGCCCACCGCAAGTTTTAAAGCTTCGGGCTGCGTGCCGACGTGTTCAAATTTCCTGATATCATCACCAAGAGGTTCGGGCGCGGGAAACAGAGGCCAAATGTCTTTTATCCTGTCCTTTTTTACGTATAAAAAACCTGTTCCGATCGGGGCCATCATCCATTTATGGAGATTAGCACCATAAATATCACAGTCCAAATCTTTCTGTTTGAATTCAAAATGGGCAAATGCATGAGCCCCATCGATCACAACTTCTATCCCGTATTTTCTTGCCAACTGGCAGATGTCTCTGACAGGGAAAATCTGGCCGGTCAAGTTGGTGATGTGGCACATAAGGATCATTCGGGTCTTCGGTGTAATATTTTTTTCGAACATGTCCGTAAGCACGTTCAGGTTTTCAAGAGGATAATGAAAATTAAAAGTTTTGACCACGATCCCCTCTCGTTTCTCCCTTTGATAAAGAGCATTTTTCATCGAAGGATAATCATGGAGTGTGGTGAGAACTTCATCCCCCGCCTTCAAGTTGAGACCCAATAGCGCGATCTGGAGAGCTTCTGTTACATTCCTGACAAGAGCGATTTCTTCAGGAGAACACCCGAACATGTCGGCAATTTTTTTTCGGATCAATTCTTTTCGGGGCCTCATGTATCTCCATGAATTTAACACTGGTGCTCCGTTCGACCAGTCCATATAGCGCTTAACTGCGTCGATGACGATCCGCGGGGCAGGATGCACTCCCCCATTGTTGAGGTTGATGATACTTCGATCGATATCGAATGCCTGTTGGGCATGAAACCAATAGCTTTCATCTCGAGCGATCTCGAACGCTGTAGAATTTTTTATCTCTTCACGCTTCTTGGCAAATGCGGCCGCTGCCTCTTTTCTTTCAAGGCCAAACATCCCTACACTGCTGAGACCAAGACTCAAACCTTTTAAAAACTGACGTCGACTAGTTTTCATTGCGTCTCCCTCCTTGATCCTCCGGAAACACTCATTCATAGAATGAATCGGAGATTTTATTAATTCTCTTCAACGAATTGTCATAAACATATCATATTCATTCGTAAGCGGTAAACAAAAAACACTTTCGATTTATCAGCCTGGATTATTCGCGATCCGACCCGCCCCACCCCAAAATAAATGTCGTAAAGGCGAGGCAGTGGCCCATGAAGCTGTAGTAAACTACTGCAAGCCGACCCAACCTAACCCGGGCTACAACGAAGGCTTTGTAGTGAGATTGGCGGGTTAGGTTGGGTCGGCGCCCGAAGGGTAAAAGATGTCGATAATATAATAATAAGTGTTTTTTGGATAGAGTTGTCGGCAGCTTTTATGAATAATTCAGGATAAAGATGGATTATTCACGGACTGAGGTTATAGTAGCGGCGAGGAAATGGCTCATTAAGCTGTAGTAAACTACCGCGAATGAGCTACAACGAAGCCGATGCTGTGAGATCAGTTCGCCCGAAGGGTAAAAGATACTGCCAATAAGAGATTGAATGATTTTAGAGTATATATTAGGCAGTAGCTTTTATGAATAATTCAGGTATAGAGAGGTTAGAAGGGAGGCTCTTTAGGTAACGGATTGGCCCCATAGAAATAATCGTCTGCCCACAAGGACACTTTCTGTGCATTTGAGGACTGATTGACCAATTTTCTCACCGAGTCATGAAACCAGTTCTGAGGTTTGCTGTAAGGACAGACATAGAGACACATGGCACAATCCGTTCCTGCTTTTCTCCAAAATCTGTAACACCCTTCTCTGTTCAAAACCCATTTCAATGCGCCGTTTTCTTCCGTCTTATCGCCATAGGGAATAGCTTGAGCAGGACAGTTGTTCGCACATTTTTTGCAATTCTTGCAAAAATCTTGGACACCAAAATTTTTGTATGAATCAGGAGTTAGGGGAAGATTTGTGGTGATAAGTCCCAACCGAACACGCGGCCCATACTTTTCTGTGATTAAAATACCTATCCGGCCGATCTCTCCGAATCCCGCACGCCATCCGAGTGGTGGAAGCATTGTTTGATAGTTGCTGCCTGCGATATGCGCGCGCGCATCATAGCCCATACGGCGAATAAGGTCAGCTACGATAACAGAGACCTTCGCGATCTCAACGTACTTTTTTTCTGTTTCAACAATGACTGGAGGCTTCGGAGAAGCGGCGATCATATCGACGTCCATCTCTATCGCAAATACTATGGCATACTTATGCTTCAGTTCTATCTCCATTCCAAAAGGTTCTGGCCCCCGGCCGACATGAGAATAAACATAGTTTCGGTCCAACTCACACACGCCACAGATGTCACCCCCTAAATATTTCACGATATTTTTAACAGTCCGTGTGTTGTCGAAGGGTGAAAACTCCATTTTATCCGATTTGACATCTCCATTCACAAGTTTTACGTGATGTTTTAAATAACCATCCTCTGCAGCCGTTAAGGAAAAAAGAACGGGATCTTTTTTCATGTGTTCAGGCGCAAGAATATCAGGTAATGTGCGGATCTCATCATCAATGTCTTTATATTCGGATCTACGATTATAATAATCGTTGTAGTTATTACTTCTTTCTTTCAGTTCGAATCTAGCAAAAATCGTATCTCTTTCATCCACTCTTTTCTTTTCGCCGATAAATTCAATGTTTCCCCTCGGTGTTGATGAAAAATAGATGATAAAGAACGCGGCTAAAGTCACCAGGAAAACGGTCAAGAACAATAGATTTCTCAAAATACCGGGCATGATGAGAAAAAAGACATTTACCGTAATCAAGCCGAGCAGAATTATAAGGCTTGAACGAAACGCTTTTTCCTCCCTTTCTCTACGATTGTACAGAGTGAATATCAAAAAAAATCCTATCAAAACTAGAAAAGAAATTTCCCCGAGGAAGATCAAGAAGTTCATGCCCTAAAATTACTGGAATCAATATACATTGTCAAATTATTAATTTGTGCTTTACGACTCCTTCTAACCTATGATACATTTAGCAATAATAAGATTAGCTATAACAAGGAACCATCGATATGCAATTTAAGCACTATTTTAAGTCCCGCCAGGGAGAAATGGTCAATCTCTTGAAGAATATCGTCAGCCTTGAGTCACCATCTTCGGATAAGGACGCTGTCGATAAGTGTTCTTCCTTCCTAGCCAAAGAATTCCAAAAATCTGGGGCTAAGGTCACTCGCTATCCATTCAAGGACTTGGGAGATCTTTATCTGGCAGAATATCCGCGCCTCAAACCTAAGGAGAGAAAAGAGCAGATTCTCATCTTAACCCATATCGATACGGTCTGGCCTGTTGGGAAAATAAAGGAAATGCCCTTCTACCTCTCGGGAAATAAAGTGTTCGGTCCTGGAGTTTTAGATATGAAATCGGGGCTTGTTATGGCAATTTCTTCTCTCAAGGCCATTCATGAGCTAAATATAGAACCACAGAAAAAAATCGCTGTTTTCATGAATTCTGCCGAGGAAGTGGGGAGTGAGGTCGCGAACGAGATGATCCAAAAATTGGCCAAACGATCGAGTTGTGTTCTTTGTCTGGAGCCGTCTCTTCCTGGAGGTGCCCTGAAAAACCAGAGAAAAGGACGTTTGGTCATCAGGCTTAACACCAAGGGGAAATCAGCACATGCTGGGAATCCCGATGAGGGGATCAATGCCGTTGAAGAGCTTATGGCTCAACTCAAGGCTGTCCAAAGACTTAAGTCGAACGCTATTACAGTAAACATAGGGATTATCGAGGGCGGTGAAAGAATCAATATCGTTCCTGACAGCGCCAGCGCATACCTTGATATTCGATTTTGGAACAGCACACAAAAAACTAACATCTTAAACTTACTCAAGCAGCTCCAGCCGACTTTACTAGGGGCCAAAGTTAAATGCTCTGTGGAGAGTTATCTTCCACCGCTAGAAAAAAACAAGGCTTCTGATAGGCTCTTTGGCCGGATAATAGAAATTGCCTCTTCGATGAATATACAACTCGAAGCCGGAAAATCGGGCGGAGGTTCTGATGCATCGATCGCTGCAAATACGGGGGTTGCAACCCTGGATGGACTCGGGCCTGATGGTGCGGGTATTCATGCCGACGATGAACATCTTTTTCTTCCCTCTCTCATCGAGAGAACTGCCCTGCTCACAGAGTTGTTATGCCAACTTTGATTGACTGTTGAAACAAATTCTGTTAGTTTATCGTGTTGAAGAGTTTATTTGAAATCAGGGATCGGCAGTACCTTACGAGGTCTAACAAGTTATTAAAAAAAGAATAGATCCAAATCCTTTATCTTGCCAGAGTTGCCCATCTCGTTAAGTCTTTTGGAGGTCATATTTGATCAAGAAGCACTATCTCCTATCTCCCGGTCCCACTCCTATTCCAGAAGGCGTTCTGGCTGCCGCGACACACCCCATGATCCACCATCGCACACCGGAATTCTCCCGAATATTCATGGATGTGGTCACCGGCATCAAAACTATTTTCCAAACGGAAAACGACGTGTTCATTCTCGCCTCTTCGGGATCTGGAGCGATGGAGGCTGCTGTAGTCAACACTCTATCGCCTGGAGACTCCGCTATTGTCATCAACGGGGGGAAGTTCGGAAACCGATGGGGAAGGATCTGCCGTGCGTATGGGGTGAGCGTTCGAGAGATCATTCTCGAGTGGGGTGAACCATACGCCAAAGAACAACTCTCAGAGGAATTGGAAATAAATCCCGATGTCAATGCTGTTTTCTCTACTCTGGCCGAAACATCGACCGGTACGGAATATGATATCCGCGGTTATGGAGAGATTGTCGCTCAGAGTGAGGCCCTCCTTGTCGTTGACGGTATTTCAGGAATCGGTGCAATCTCTTGTCCTATGGACGAATGGAATCTGGATGTCCTGCTCTCTGCCTCACAAAAATCATTCATGGTTCCTCCAGGGCTTGCCTATATTTCATTCAGCAAAAAGGCTTGGAGCCTTGTGGAACGATCCACCTCACCAAAGTATTATTTTGATGTGAAAGAAGCCAAAACGAGTATGAGGAGAGGAACGTCCCCCTGGACACCGGCCATTTCACTCATTCTCCAACAACAAGAAGCGCTGAAGATCATTGCTCGTTTTGGACTGGAAAATTTTATCAGCCATCACAGAATTCTCGGAGAGGCCACACGTGCTGGAGTCCAGAGTATCGGCTTGGAGTTACTGTCCAAACGGCCGGCAAACATACTCACAGCCGTTAAGACCCCAAACGGGATCGATGGTGAAATACTTGTAAAAACGATGCAGGAGAAATACAAAACGTACATAGCTGGTGCTCAAGATCCTCATAAGGGAAAATTTTTCAGGATCGCTCATCTTGGATACATGGGTGGATTTGATGTTATAACCGCTCTGAGTGCATTAGAAATGACACTCGAAGACCTTGGATACAATTTTCAAAAAGGCGCCTCTCTTTGTGCAGCCAAAGAAATTTTAAAGGAGAATTGGAAATGAAAAAAGTGCTTATCTGTGATCCTATGGATCCCGATGCCTTCGAAGAACTCAAGTCGATCCCTGGATTAGATGTCACTCTAAAAACTGGAATGAATGAAGAGGAAATCGTCAGTATAATACCGGATTATCATGCTGCTGTCGTTCGCAGCGCAACAAAGATTACAAAGCCTGTTATCGATGCAGGGACAAACTTGGAGCTTCTTGTGAGAGCGGGTATCGGCCTTGACAACATCGATGTGGCAGAGGCAGATAAAAAGGGCATTCAAGTGTCCAACACACCTTCTGCAACCACGATTTCCGTTGCTGAGCATACATTCGGATTAATGCTGGCCACTGTTCGAAATCACGGAAAAGCTAACCTCTCGATGAAAGAACACAAATGGGAGAAGAAAAAATTCAAAGGGACGGAACTTTTTGAAAAAACATTGGGGATCATAGGCAGCGGTCGCATCGGGCTTGCTGTTGCTTTACGGGCCATTGCTTTTGGCATGAAAGTGATTGTGTTTGACATCGTCGACGTTCAAACACCGCTAGATATCCAACAGGTCGAGTTGGATGAGCTTCTTGCTCAATCAGATATGATCTCTCTCCATCTCCCTTTCATCCCCAGCACAAAACATATGATCAGCGATGAAGCTTTTGCTAAAATGAAAGATGGCGTCATCATCATCAATGCATCCCGAGGAGGCGTTGTCGATGAGCAGGCACTCTTGAAAGCTCTCGAATCAGGGAAAGTGAGAGCAGCGGCCATTGATGTTTTTGAAAAAGAACCTCCCGATGACTTTTCTCTGATCGATCATCCGAATGTTATCGCGATGCCTCATATTGGCGCTGCAGCCATTGAAGGCCAGAAAAGGGCTGGTTTTGAAGTCGTTAGGATACTCAGAGAAAGGCTCACTTAATATGATAATTATCTCAGGGAGTTTGCCCTGTTTAAAAAGAGGCGCATATGGTATATCTGGACAATAACGCAACAACCCCGCTAGACCCAGACGTCAGTGAAAAAATGTATCAGTTTCTAAAGACGCATTTCGGGAATCCCTCTTCTATCTACCCTATCGGCAGAGAAGTGAAAGAATTTATAACTGAAGCCAGAGAGTTCATCGCCAATGCACTGGGCGTGAAGCGGTCGGAGATCGTTTTTACAGGATCCGGAACCGAGGCAGATAACATGGCTGTGCGTGGTGTCATGGATGCGCTCCCTGATAAGAACGAATTCATCACTTCAGCCATCGAACACCCAGCCATTATAGAAACAGGTAATTACCTGGAGAGCAATGGGAAAAAAGTCAGCTTTGTACCAGTTGACTCAGAAGGCACCATTGACATCGATTTCCTAAGGGACGCGATTACGCCTCAAACGGCAGTAATCTCTATAATGCATGCAAACAATGAAATCGGAACCATCCAGCCTATAGAAGAGGTTGTCCGTTTAGCTAAGGACCGAGGAGTTCTTGTCCATACCGATGCAGTCCAAAGCTTTGGCAAAATCGATGTTCTAGTCAATAAGTTGGGTGTCGATCTTCTCTCAATCTCTGCGCATAAAGTATATGGCCCCAAAGGAATCGGAGCCCTTTATGTCCGGAAGGGAACTCCTCTTAAACCACTCATCTATGGAGGACATCAAGAAAGGCTGATGCGAGCAGGAACAGAAAACACTGCTGGCATAGTGGGATTCGGAGAGGCCGTGCGTATTCTCCTCGACCGAGGGGATAAAGATAAAACAACGATCGCGAAGCTGGCTGAGAGGTTGAAAAAGGGAATTGAGGAAAAGATTCCTAACGTCAAATTCAACGGTCATGAGAAAAACAGGATCAAGGGAACACTCAACTTTTCTTTTTTCGGACTTGAAGCAGAAGCGATTCTCCTGTCTTTAGGGACAAAAGAAATCTATGTCTCTACGGGTTCAGCCTGTAGTGAAGAATCTGAGGATGTCTCTCATGTCCTCAGCGCTATTGGCCTGAGGCCAGAAGTCGCAAGGTCCACTGTTCGGATTTCCCTCGGGCGGTTTAACACAGAAGAGGATATTGATACAGTGCTTACTGAACTTCCGGAAATCGTAGAGAAACTGAGAGAGATCTCAGGACTTGACCCTAACGACTTTTAATTTGGATCATTCATAAAAGATGCTAACATATTTATGTTAGAAAAACTTATCAGAAAGGAAAACTCAATATTTTATTGTTAGCATCTTTTATGAATAATCCAAATTACATCAAACTACGCATTCAAACTTCTAAGTTGCTTCAAGTAGATTTTGCGAACTTCGAGGAAAAATCGTTGATATTCTTCTGTCCGGTAATCTGGGTAGGTCCAGTTCAATGTCTTCACTTCATTCTTTCCAAAAAGAAGCTCCAGATGTGCATAGATCCCCTTTTTCAGAGGGATCCTATGGGAAAAATCTTTGGCAGTTGCCATGATTAGAGCAGAAGCTGTCATGTATCCTGGATCGAGATTCACGATACGCTTTACCGATCCAAACTCCTTTTTTATTTCCTCCTCCAGCACATTCGTTTGGATCTTTGCTTCACTTAACTTTTCAGGGGGAACAATTTCAGCAAAGCTGACAAACTTCCTTCTTAGCCCCTCCCCCATCTGCTTCTCATAATAATCAGTGAATTTAAAATCCATGAGCGTGCTTGTATGGTCGATGGGCCCGAAACTATCTGTGAGATATGCCGTGGACCTGGCAAAGATGTCACCTCCGACTGCAATGATCCCGCAAATAAGTTTTACGAGTGTAAATGGTATCGCTTCTGCCATTTTCTATGAATAATTTTGGCTACAATCTTTATAAACACTGAAGAAGGGTGCAAAGTCAAATGCAAAAGATTATGTGCGGGATGCATTTAACAATTCTAGAGCGTCTTGAGGGTCAGAAGAATACATGTCCGCGCCTATCCTTTTGGCGAACTCGACCGTGACCGGAGCTCCTCCGATAACAACCAAAACTCCGGGATGTGCGGACTTGATTTCATTTGTGATCTGTTCCATGCTGACCATTGTCGTAGTGAGAAGAGCGCTCAATCCAACGGCATGAGGAGAATTGCGATCTATGGCCTCGATGAAGCTTTCTGCTGAAACATCAACTCCACAATCAATGACTTCCCATCCACCCCCCTCAAAGATCATCGCCACAATCTTTTTCCCGATATCGTGCAAATCTCCGGCCACCGTTCCCATGACGATTCTCCCCCGGTACTGTATGTCCCCTGATAAAAAATAGGGCCTGAGATGCTCCATCCCAGCGGTCATCGCTCTTGCTGCTATTAGAACATCGGGAAGATATATCTCATTCCTCTGAAATTTTTCGCCAACTTGTCCCATCCCAGCAACCAAGCCCTTCCCCAAAATCTCGGCGGGTGGGATATCCTCTTTCAAAGCAAGCCGTACCAATTCATCCGCACCCTCTTGGTCTTTCATATCTGGGGGATGGAGTGATTGGAGGTTAACTTTGCCTTTTTCTACACAGACGGCAATTCTCTCTAGAATGTCTTTTTTATTTGAATCCATCGTAATGCGTCTTCTCACTCAAGTAGAGTGACTCACCTTAATACACCATTCCCTATATCAAATCAACGATGAATCGACCTCTCTTTTTTAAGGTCAGGCCTTTGTTTCCTTAATTTTTAAATGTCTCCATTTCATAGACCTTGATTCAGCAAAGATTGCTTCTATAATTATAGCCAAAAAACGTGGTGTTTATAAAATCCTTTTTAATTGACCTGAGCAGAGAGAACCCTTATAATTTTGACATCATGAAGTGGGTATACATCGAAGATATCGCTCGTTATAAGGACCAGGATGTCGAGATACGGGGATGGGTTTACAACAAACGCTCCAGCGGAAAGGTTCGCTTCATCCTAGTGAGAGATGGAACAGGATTGATCCAATCTACAATGTACAGTGCAGACAAAGATCATCCTCTCTTTGTCAAGTTTGATGAGCTCACTCAAGAGTCTTCGATCATTCTACGCGGTACTGTTAGGGAAGAAAAGAGAGCAGCCGGAGGATTTGAACTCAGCGTCAAAGACCTGGAAATCGTTCAGATCGCAGAAGAATACCCCATAACTCCGAAAGAACACGGTATCCCCTTTCTTATGGAACATCGGCATCTCTGGCTTCGATCTCAAAAACAAAATGCTGTTTTACAGATCAGGGCAGAGCTTATCAAAGCCATTCGCGACTTTTTCGACGGAAGAGGTTTTCGCCTTATGGACACACCCATCCTGACTCCCAGTGCCTGTGAAGGAACAACTACGCTTTTCGAGACAGAATATTTTGACCAGAAAGCGTATTTAAGCCAAAGCGGACAGCTTTACAATGAAGCCACAGCCATGGCATTTGGGAAAGTGTATTGTTTTGGACCGACGTTCAGAGCAGAAAAATCAAAGACACGAAAGCACTTGATCGAATTCTGGATGGTCGAGCCCGAGGTTGCCTTTGCGCTCCTAGATGACACTATAGAACTGGCAGAGGACCTCATCGTTTACGTTATCGAACGGATCCTGGAAAAGAGAAAGGATGAACTCAATGTCCTTGAAAGAGACACAAAGCCTCTCGAAAAAGTAAAAACACCATTTCCACGAATCACCTACGATGAAGCGTATAAACTCCTCAAGGAAAAAGGATCGGAGATGGAGTATGGGGATGATCCAGGAGCTCCTGAGGAAACGCTCATCTCTGAGATCTTTGATACTCCGGTTAGCATCACACACTTTCCTAAGGCAATAAAGGCCTTTTACATGCAGCCTGATAAAGAGCGGCCTGACCTAGTATTGGGCGTGGACATCCTGGCATCCGAAGGATATGGAGAACTCGTTGGTGGTGGCCAGAGAATCCACGATCTTGAGCTCTTGGAGCAGCGCATAAAGGAGTTTAACTTGCCCCGGGACGCGTATGAATGGTATCTAGACCTGAGAAAATATGGTTCGGTCCCTCACTCTGGGTTCGGTTTGGGCATTGAACGGACTCTTTCCTGGATCTGTAAGATCAAGCACATCAGAGAAACCATTCCATTTCCACGACTTCTCTACAAAATCTATCCCTAATTCTGTTGTTAGAGGGAAAAATCAAGCGTTACAAATTGAGACATTTTTCTTTTTCCGTTTTACAATTTTAAAGACATTATTTACTATTCGTTTCGAACTTATTACCATAGGGGGGACATGAAAAAAGTCGCTTTGATCAGTTTGGGTTGCGCTAAGAATCTAATCGACAGCGAAGTGATGCTCGGTTTTCTCAAAAAGAGCGGCTACACGTTCGTCACAGACACTCAAAAGGCAGATGTTTTAATCGTCAACACATGTGGATTCATCAAACCAGCTAAGGATGAGGCCAACGAAACGTTGGCGAATTCCGTAAAAACTAAAAAAAAGGGAAAGGATATAAGGGTGATAGCTGCCGGGTGCTATGTGGAACGAAACCAGCATGAGCTCCAAAAGGCCTTCCCAGACGTAGACGCTTGGATGGGGACTAGGGATTTCGATAAGATCGTTTCAGCAGTGGAGGGACTCCCCTACAAAAGTGCGGCTCAATGCTATTTGTATGATCATAAATCTCCGCGGTTTGTTTCCACTCCAACAGCTTGGGCTTATGTTAAAATTTCTGAAGGATGCGCCCATAATTGTTCATTCTGTGCGATCCCTCTGATCAAAGGCCCCTATCGGTCACGGAGTATCTCTTCTATAAAAAAGGAATGTTTGATCCTTGTCTCTCGCGGGGTTAAGGAAATCAACCTGATCTCACAAGACTCAACTTACTATGGTCGAGATGCAGGGCTTTCAAACGGACTCGCTGAACTTCTGGAAGAACTCATCGATATTGAGAGACTCGAGTGGATTCGAATTCTGTACGGCTATCCTGAAGAAATATCCGAACCCCTTCTTGATATTATGCAAGAAGAAAAAATCTGTTCTTATCTTGATATTCCCTTTCAGCATGCCAATGTGAAAATCATAAAGGCTATGAAAAGAGGATTTGATGGACATAGATCACTAAAGTTGATTGATAAAATTAGAAAAAAGCTTCCAGATATCAGCTTACGAACTTCCCTAATCGTAGGTTTTCCTGGAGAGGGACCAGAAGAATTTTCCCATCTTAAAAACTTTGTCTCATCTGCTCAGTTAGATCATTTGGGAGTTTTTGCCTATTCCCCAGAAGAAGGAACCGATTGTTTTTCACTCGGCGATCCCATCCAGGACAATGTCAAGCAAGACAGACTGGAAGAAATTTTCCAGATCCAGGCTGAGATATCTTTTAAAAAAAATTTAAAATACTTGGGTCAATCATTTGATGTGCTCGTTGAAGGGCATCTAAAGGACAATACAAACCTCCTTCTCTCCCGAGGCCGGTTTCAAGCACCTGAAGTCGATGGCGTCGTCTTGATAAACGTGGACAAAAACATGCCTGATTTAGTGAATTCCATCCAAAAAGTTGAAATCATTGACAGGGATGTATATGATTTAATTGGAAAACCTATCCAATGAAAATTCTTTCGAAAATAATTGCTACTTTTTTTGGTGTCGGCTACCTACCCTTAGCACCGGGTACAATCGCAAGTTTTTTGATGATTCTTCTCTACAAGTATTATCTCTACACATGGAATTGGCCAGTATATTTGGGAGTTCTTGTTTTAATATTTATCTTTGGAGCGCTCGCTTCCTCTGTTCATGCAGAAACCATAAAAAAGCAGGATCCTCGGAGTGTAGTTATAGATGAAGTGTTGGGACAACTTATCGTGTTATTCCGCATGCCTCCCGCATGGCCTCTCCTTATTGCCAGCTTTCTGCTTTTCCGGATGCTGGATATCTTAAAGCCGTATTTAATTAAGAAATCTGAAAATTTTCCCAGAGGATGGGGAATTATGATGGACGACGTCGTAGCCGGTGTATGTTCAGGCATTATTATTAATCTCTACTTACTTCTAACATGAAACTCGGGGAAAACAGCAGAATAGAAATCATCGCAGTCGGCAATGAACTCCTCACTCCCTACTATCAAGATACCGATTCTATTTATATCACCCAACGCTTGAATGACTTGGGAATAGAGATCAATTTCAAGTCCATTGTCGGAGATAGCCGGGATGATCTAGCTGATTGTATTAGCAGCAGCCTCGTCCGTTCGGACATAATATTTCTCATCGGTGGACTCGGTCCAACTGAAGATGACCGGACCCGTGAGGTTGTTGCATCCACTCTCGGAAAAAAGCTTATCTTTGAGGAAAAGATCCTAAACAAAATAAGACAGCGCTTTGAACTTAGAGGCTTTGAGATGCCTTCTGTGAATAACAAACAGGCATATATCATCGAAGATTCCTCTATTCTCGAAAACAAGCATGGAACGGCCCCGGGACTTTGGCTAGAAGCAGGCGATAAACTCCTCATACTCCTCCCAGGCCCTCCCCATGAAATCAAGCCTATGTTTGAAAATTATGTATGGCCACGATTCCTGGAGTTCCAGAAACAGTTTGTGGCAAGACGGGTGTTAAAGACTTCAGGACTTACAGAATCCAAGATCGATTCCATTCTCTTAGATGTCTATCCTCTGCAACCATCAGTCAACCTGACGACTCTCGCCTATCCAGGACAAATTGAGCTTCACCTTTTTTCTCGCTCAATGGAAAGCCATAAAAAAGCGGATGAAGCTCTCAATGATCTCGAATACGATCTCCAAAAACGCCTGGGAGATAATATTTTTTCCTCATCCGGTGAAGAACTTGAGGAAGTAGTAGGGTCATTATTGCGTCAAGCTCAAAAAACTCTAAGCATAGCGGAATCATGTACGGGTGGCTTACTGGGTCATCGCATCACGAATGTTTCAGGCAGTTCGGACTATTTTCAACAGGGAGTTCTGACATATTCGAATGATTCCAAGGTACAACTATTGAATATTCCGTATGATCTCATTCTCCAGCACGGTGCTGTCAGTCATGAAGTTGCTAAGGCTATGGCCATCGGAATCAGGAAAATATCAGGGTCAGATATTGCCCTCTCTATTACAGGAATTGCAGGACCTAATGGAGGGTCACCAGAGAAACCTGTTGGCCTTGTCTACGTTGGGCTATCCTGGGAAGGCGATGTAGAAGTTGCGAAGAATATTTTTTTGGGGAACAGAGAAATCATCAAGACCCAATCCTCTCAGAAAGCTCTTGATATGCTTCGACGTCATCTTCTAAAATACCAAAAGAAGAGATAAAGTAATCAAATAACTTGACATGAGAACTTTTGTGGCCATAGATCTCAAACCTGAAATCAAAAAAAACATTTCTCAATTCATACAAAAACTCGAAAGTCACTCTCCCAATGCCAGATGGGTGAAAAACCAGGGCATGCACCTGACGCTAAAGTTTGTCGGAGAAATCACGGATGACAAAGCCCGTGAAATCCGATCGGTATTGATGGACCTTTCTTTAAGGCATGAGCGCTTTCCGATGAAACTGTTGGGCACGGGCACATTCCCTCCAAGGAGCAGACACCCAAGAATTCTTTGGGTGGGGATCGAGGAAAGCCAGAAACTGATGTCAGTGCAGAATGAGGTTGAATCCATGCTGGAAAAATTATCTATTTCCCGAGAAAAGCGAAGGTTCCATCCCCACCTGACTTTGGGAAGGGTCAGATCGAGTCACAATATCGCGCCAGTCCTGGAAGAGTTGTCTGAAAACAGAGACACAGAATTTGGAAGCATGGAAGTGGAGGAGATCACTTTTTTTAAGAGCACACTTAATCCCACAGGCGCAGAATACAGCGCCCTCGCAAAAGTTCAACTCAAATGACAATTATCTATGCTACGCTCTCCTATCTTGTCGGGTCCATCCCAACCGGCTACATAATGTACAAGCTCAGCGAAAAAAAGGATATCCGCAGATTTGGCAGTCAGGCGACAGGCGCTACTAATGTTCTCCGGCTTAAAGGGTGGAAGTACGCCCTTCCTGTTGGGCTGTTTGATATTCTCAAAGGATTTCTTGTCGTTTATTTCGCTCTCAAGCTATTTCCGGATAAAAGATTGGCTCTTCTATGCGGATTTCTGGCTGTGCTGGGGCATTGTTTTCCGATATTTATCAAATTCAAGGGCGGGAAAGGAGTTGCGACTACTGTAGGAGTTTATGCAGCTTTGGCTCCTGTCCCGCTCCTGTGTTCTGTCGGGATTTTTCTGGCTGCTGTCTTACTCACACGGTATGTTTCTCTAGGATCTCTGCTTGCAATGTTTTTTTTCCCCATTTTCGTCCTATACTTAATAGGAGACCCTTACGTTATCGCCTTGAGCATTGCCATCTTTTGTTTGATAATTTTCAGACATATGGGTAATATCAAGAGGTTGATCGCCGGAAACGAAAGAAAATTTAGAGAAAAAGGCAAATGAAGGCATGCGTCATCGGAGGTGGATCCTGGGGAAGTGCCGTTGCCTTGCATCTTGGCCGAAAGAACATAGACACACATCTCTGGATCAGAGAAAAGGATATCTATGAAGATACCATCCAGTTCAGAGAAAACAAAACATTCCTTCCTGGAGCAATATTTCCGTCTTCCGTATCCTTTTTTCAAGAGATGGGAGAGTGTGTCCAATCGACTGAGATCGTCTTTGTCGCCGTCCCTTCCAAATTCTGTCGTTACATATACACAAAAATCCAACCCCACCTCTCATCACAACACATCATTATCAGCTTGACTAAAGGGATTGAAGATGGAACACTCAAAAGGATGAGTGAGGTGATGGCAGAGATCTTTTCACCCCATTTTGTGCCTCATCTCGCTGTGCTTTCAGGCCCTAGTTTTGCAAAAGAGGTCGCTGTTGCCCATCCCACAGCTGTCGTCGTTGCATCTGAGGACAATGTTGTGGCAAAGGAGGTCCAACAATTTGTGTCAGGGTCTAATCTGCGTGCCTATACTTCTGAGGATGTACTAGGTGTTGAGATCGCAGGTGCGCTTAAAAATGTTGTAGCCATAGCTGCAGGAATATCCGATGGGCTTCAGTTCGGAGATAATTCTCGTGCCGCCTTGATCACAAGAGGGTTAGCAGAAATAACCAGATTGGGGATAACACTCGGGGCAAAAAGAGAAACATTTGCTGGTTTGACTGGCGTGGGAGACCTTGTCCTTACCTGTACAGGACAACTCAGCCGAAACCATTATGTAGGTTATGAGATAGGTCAGGGAAAGCGGATGGAAGAGGTCGTATCTCACATGAAAATGGTTGCAGAGGGTATAACCACAACACTCTCAAGCCACCAATTGGCGTCAAGGGAAAATGTCGAGATGCCCATCCATGAACAGGCTTATCTTGTCCTCTACAAGAATAAGGATCCACGGACAGCGTTGCAGGACTTGATGGCAAGAAAACTAAAAGACGAATAACTGGATTATTTATAAAAAAATTTGATATATACATATTAATTATTGATGACATGAGCTCCTAATAATGTTCAGTTTCAAAAACACGAACACTGTGAAGCTCGAAAGCATTTCTAATCTTCAAATATCAAATTTTTTTACCCTCTGGGCGAGTCGATTTCACCGCATCTGCTTCGTTGCAGCCCATTCGCAGTGGACACCCACAGCTTCATGGGCCGCTGCCTTAACCTTAATGTTAGGGTGGGGTGGGTTGGACTCAACTCGTAAATAATCCAGTAAGTTTTAGAGAGGTGAAACGATGAAAATAAGAACAGCAGGAATTCTTTTGGTGTGTTTATCTCTAGCGTTTTGTTCCTCGCCTGAGAAAAAATTCGAAAAACAGAGAGAACAAGATCCCCGTTATCAATATAACTTAGCTCTTTTCCATCTGAACAACGGAAATCCTGATGAATCCATCAAATTTTTCAATAAATGCATCTCCCTTGATTCAAAGTATTATCTTTCATACAACGGCATTGGGATCGCCAATTTGATGAAGGGTGAGTTCAAAACAGCAATCGACTTTTTTCAGAAAAGTCTGCAGCTCAATCCAGCTCTGACCGAGGCACATAATTATATGGGAACCGCTTACCAGGAAATCGGCATGCTCGATAAAGCTGAAGAGGAATTTAGAACAGCGGCATCCGATGCCAACTATAAATCCAGAGAGCTCCCCTATTATAATCTAGCTCGACTGTATTTAACGAAAGACATGTCCAAAGATGCGCTCTATTATGTTCAAAAGTCCATCGAAGCGAATCCCAGATTAGTAATGGCTCATAACCTTGAGGGTGTTCTGTATGAAAGGCTCAATGATTTTGATAAGGCTATCGAAAGCTATAAGGCCGGATTAAAGCTTTCTGAAGAAGATCTTAATTTAAAATTCAATCTCGCCGTAGCTTATTTTAAAAACACGCAATACAATCTTGCCAGAGAGATGTTCGACGAGATCTATTCCGGTGCCGGCATAGAGATGAAAAAGAAGATCGATGAGTATCTTAAACTCATCAAGTGATCCTTCCTAGCAACAAACAGGAAACCGGAAAATTAAGTGCCTTCTTCCCACCCCGCAAGATATTTTTGTTGTTCGGGTGTGAGTGTGTCTATGGTGATTCCCAGAGATTTCAGCTTCATGCGTGCAATATCATCATCGATCTCTCTGGGAACAGGATAGACTTTTTTCTCAAGTTTTTTCCCCGGTTTCAACAGGAAGAGAGCACTCATCGCCTGATTTGCAAAACTCATGTCCATAACCACAGCAGGATGCCCTTCTGCCGCAGCCAGATTGATCAAGCGTCCCTGTCCTAAAAGATAAATCTTTCTCCCGCTTTTGAGAGTGTATTCTTCCACAAACTCCCTGATTGTTCTTTTACTCTTACTCAATTCTTCTAAAGAGGGGATATCGATCTCCACATTAAAATGTCCTGAGTTAGCGACAATAGCCCCATCCTTCATTATTGCAAAATGTTCTTTGGTTATTACGTTCTTGTCTCCTGTCACGGTCACAAACACATCGCCGACTCTTGCGGCATCCTTTAAGGACATCACCTGGTACCCATCCATCACAGCCTCCAACGCACGCAACGGATACACTTCACAGACAACGACTTTTGATCCGGCTCCTCTGGCTCTCATGGCAACTCCCCGGCCACACCATCCATAACCGGCTATGACAAAATTCAATCCAGCAAGGAGGATGTTTGTCGCTCTGAGGATACCATCAAGAGTGCTCTGACCAGTCCCGTACCGGTTATCAAACAGATGTTTTGTATTCGCATCATTGACGGCGATGATGGGATATTCCAGGACTTTCTCTTTAGCCATACTTTTCAGCCGAATCACGCCTGTTGTCGTCTCCTCGGTCCCGCCGATAATATGGTCCAGAAGCTTGCGGCGTTTCGAATGGATAGTACTCACCAGGTCGGCTCCATCGTCCATTGTGATATGGGGATTGTTGTCCAATGCCTGATTGATATGCTGGTAGTATGTCCTGTTGTTCTCACCCTTAATGGCAAACACCGGGATTTTGTAATGTTTAACCAGGGCTGCGGAAACATCGTCTTGTGTGCTTAACGGATTGGAAGCAGTCAGGGCAACCGTTGCCCCTCCGAGCTTTAACGTCTCCATCAAGTTTGCCGTTTCACTCGTCACATGGAGACAGGCGGCAAGCTTTATTCCTTTGAGCGGCTTATCTTTAGCGAATTTTTTCTTTATATGTGCAAGGACAGGCATGAATCTTCCCGCCCACTCTATTCTCAATTTCCCTTTTTTGGCTAACGCCAAGTCTTTTACATCGTATTCCATTTAAATCTCCTTAGATGCCTGCATCCTTCCGCAACAGCTCAGCTTTGTCTGTTTTTTCCCAGGTAAATTCTTTCTCTTCTCTTCCAAAATGTCCAAAAGCCGCTGTTTTTTTATAGATGGGGCGGAGCAAGTCGAGGCTTTTGATCATACCTTTGGGAGAGAGATTAAAATGAGCACGGATCAATTTTTTGATCTTGTCCTCTGATATCTTTGATGTCCCGAATGAATCCACCATTATCGAAACCGGGAAAGGCACACCGATAGCATATGCGATCTGAACTTCAATTTTATCGGCGATTCCAGCAGCAACTAAGTTCTTTGCAACATATCTAGCCATATACGAACCAGAGCGGTCGACTTTCGAGGGATCCTTACCGGAAAAACAACCGCCACCGTGACTTCCCACACCACCATATGTATCAACGATGATCTTCCGCCCAGTGAGTCCAGAGTCTGCGAAAGGACCTCCCTGGATGAATTGACCAGTTTTATTTATGAAGATTTTGGTGTTATCATCGAGCATGTGAGCTGGGATTATTTTTTTGATGACAGTTCTCTCGATCGCTTCACGCAAATCCTGCATGTTTACTTTTTTATCATGCTGTGCAGCAATGACAACAGCATCCACGCGCTTTGGAACACTTCCCTCATATTCAACGGTGACTTGCGATTTTCCATCAGGTCGGAGGAAGGTCAGCTCTTTGCTACGCCTGGCTTCACTTAGTCTCTTGACAAGTTGATGAGCCAGTGTGATTGGGAGGGGCATAAATTGCTCTGTTTCTCTGGTCGCATAGCCAAACATCAATCCTTGGTCACCAGCGCCCTGTTCATGCTCATCTGATTCATCGACTCCCATTGCGATATCGGGAGATTGTTCATGAATAGAAGATATGACACAACACGTCTCATAATCAAAGCCATATTTGGCTCTGGTATATCCAATCTCTTTGACTGTATCCCGGACAACCTTTTGAAAGTCACAGAATCCGTTGCTTGAGATCTCTCCGGCGATGAGAACAAGCCCCGTGGTAACAAGAGTTTCACAAGCGACCCGGCTTTTTGGATCTTGTTTGATGAGGTCATCGAGAATAGCATCGGAGATCTGGTCGCAGACCTTATCTGGATGCCCTTCTGTCACCGATTCAGATGTAAACAGGTGTTTTCCGACTTTGCTCATGATTTGCCTCCATCCGGTGGATTAAAAATGATAATCAAAAAAAGTAACACAAAAAGAATGACTTTGCAATGACCTTTTGGTAGAATTCTAGAGACACAGAATTCCTGTGTTTTTCACTCAAAGATATTTCGGATGAAAACACTCACTGTTATTAGCGACCTGGCAGAGCTGAATAAAATCAGAGCTTATCTCAAGGAAAACTTGAGCGCACTATCTATTTCAGAAACGGATTATTATACTATCGAGTTGTCAATGCTCGAGATTTGTGTCAATATCATTCGTTACGCTTATCCAGAATACCAAGGAAAGATCCATCTGAAGACCTGGAAGGATAACAATAAATTCTATCTCGAGATCAGTGATGATGGCATCCCCTTTGATCCGATAACGATTGAGGAGCCTGATTTAGAAAAAATGATCTCAAACGGACACAAGGGTGGATTCGGGATTTTTCTTGCACGAAAACTCATGGATGGATTCAATTATAAAAGAGAAAACGATCAGAATATTCTCACTATCTATAAAACAATCACTTAATTATGCTGAATTATTCACAAAAAATGCCGATATTAGTTATGACAACAAAAATATCAGGAAGTAATTCTGATAGTGCTGTAAATACTTATGTTGTCCTTTTAAAACATATTCCTTTTGTATTCATCGGCAATTTTTCCCCTCCGGGCGAGCTGATCTCACTACAACGGCTTCGTTGTAGCTCACGTCAGGCGGTAGATCACTACAGCTTCATGGGCCACTGCCTCAACCTTAATGTTAGGGTGGGGTGGGTTTGGCCTCAACTCGTGAATAATCCAGCTTATTTAACCGATTAAAAATTTGGAGGTCATAATGTCGAAATTAGTACCGCCTCATGGAGGACGGTTGAATTTCTTATTCGTGGAAGGCGAAGAACGTGAGGAGGAAATGGAAAGGGCAAAAGTTATGCCCCGCGTACGGCTCTCATCAAGAGAGACATCTGATCTCATCATGATGGCCACTGGCGCCTTTAGTCCTTTGGCAGGATTCATGGGTGAGGACGATTACACAAGAGTGGTTCAAGATATGCGCCTCGCTGATGGAACGCTCTGGCCAATCCCCATTACGCTTTCTGTGACAAAAGAAGAAGCTGACAGCTTCCCGATAGGTTCTGAGATTGCCCTCATCGATGATGAAAGCGACGAGATGATGGGGAGTATGAAAATAGAGGAAATATTCACATATGACAAAAAGGCTGAGGTCAAACAGGTTTACAAGACCGAGGACGCAGCTCACCCTGGAGTGGCTAAGGTGTACGACCAGCAGGATATTCTCTTGTCTGGGCCTGTCAAAGGATTTAGTGAAGGTCCCTATCCGAAAGCCTTTGGGGATTATTATGCCCGTCCTGCGACAACTCGAGCCATTTTTGAAGAAAAAGGATGGGCCACGATCGCTGCTTTTCAAACCAGGAACCCTATCCATAGGAGCCATGAATACTGTACAAAAATCGCTCTCGAGGTCTGTGATGGTATTTTAATCCACCCGCTGGTCGGAAAACTCAAGGCCGATGATATCCCAGCAGACATACGCATGAAATGCTATGAAGTCCTGCTTAAGAATTATTACCCAAAAGACAGGGTTGTTTTAAAAGTCTATCCGATGGAAATGCGGTACGGCGGTCCCCGGGAAGCCATCCTTCATGCCATCTTTCGTCAGAATTATGGATGCAGTCACCTGATCGTGGGTAGAGACCATGCGGGTGTGGGCAACTATTACGGTCCCTTTGATGCACAGACAATATTTGACGACATCCATGATGAGGACCTGCATCTCAAACCATTAAAAATCGACTGGACCTTCTGGTGTTTCAAATGCGATGGGATGGCATCCATGAAAACCTGTCCTCATTCCAAGGAGGACCGAGTGCTCATCAGCGGCACAAAATTGCGCAACATGCTGGCGAACGGGCAGATGCCTCCTAAAGAATTCAGTCGGCCTGAGGTTGTAGAGATATTGATGGACTATTACAAAAAATTAACCTGAATTATTCATAAAAAATGTCGATACAATTCCGGAGAATAAAAAATGGCTATTCAAAAAGCAACAAACATCACCTGGCATGATGGAGACATCACCAAGTCAGATAGAGAACGCTTGATTCAACAAAAGGGCGTGGTGATCTGGTTTACAGGTCTCTCCTCCTCTGGCAAGTCCACTATCGCCCGTGCCGTTGAGGAACGACTTTTCGAGCGTGGTCATCTGAGCTATGTTCTGGATGGAGACAACATCCGCCATGGCTTGAATAAAAATCTTGGATTCTCCCCAGAGGACCGGGAAGAAAATATCCGCCGCATCGGAGAAGTGGCCAAATTGTTCGCTGATGCGGGTTTAATTACCATGACGGCATTCATATCTCCCTACAGAAAGGATAGAGACCGAAACAGAGAACTTCTCAAGAGTGGTGAATTCATCGAAATCTTTGTAAAGGTGTCTTTGGATGAGGCCGAAAAAAGAGACCCCAAAGGCCTCTATAAAAAGGCTCGGGCTGGCGAGATCAAAGAATTCACTGGCATATCCGCTCCCTATGAAGAACCGCTGAATCCTGAACTCACACTAGATACAGATAAACTCACTCTCACACAATGCCAGGAGGCTGTTGCTCGTTATCTTGAGGAGAATGGGATTATCAGTATGAACGAAAAAGACTAAGTTCAGTACAGGACTTTTTCTTCTCCCATCTTTTTAATTCTCTTATCCAGCCAATCGATGATCAGGTCCCTGCGCATCAAAGTTGCTTCGATCTCTTCATCTGTCAAATATTCCCCGACAACTTCTTTCATAACATCGGCACTCAGAGTTTTTAGCTTTTCATACATGTCTGTGGGAATTTCCTTCATGATAAACGTGGGCCCTTCTTTGTATTTCTCGTCATAAATAAGATTATTTGTAAATTTTTTGGCTGTACGGAATGACCGGGAATGGTCTATGAGGAGCATCCGCCAATCTTCAGTGATGAGATACTGATTCTGATGGCGGTCCTCATTTGCGATCAGATTGTCGAAAACCCTTTGTATATAGAGTGCTCGGTTCCAGTAGAATATTTTAAAGGAGGGAGTTTTTACCTTGTTCTCGACTTTTTGTTTAAGGCTCATCATGGAATCGACCCATAACTGGCATGAGCCGCGATTTTCTTGAAACCGTCTTTCCACTGTTGGAGGCACCATGTTAAGGTTCAAATACTTGTCCAGATGATAGGCAGCGATCTCCCATCTCCAGTTTTCCAAAAAGCCCTTCATTCGCCCTTCAG
>Ga0307380_10001586_pt1 | contig 33114 bp, 20 predicted proteins | sample UN3MG_FD_202239 | JGI IMG/M metagenome (GOLD analysis project Ga0307380, IMG submission 202239) | Soil microbial communities from Risofladan, Vaasa, Finland - UN-3 | ecosystem: Environmental > Terrestrial > Soil > Coastal area > Acid sulfate soil | place: Finland: Risofladan, Vaasa | collected...
GACTTGGTGTTCGAGTGTTTCGTTTAAGGATTCCACACTGTCAGCAAATATATATCCAGATCGGTTATCAGGGAGGAGGACTCTGTACCTGTTGCCCGCAGCGGCCAGAACCTTGATGGGTGAATGCAAGCCAAGGGATGCAACCCGTTCAGAGTGCGAATCGTAAGAAATGTTTACATGCAAGGATGATCCCTGGCCCCGCATCCAGTGACCTAGAGCTTCTAAATCGGCGGTGAGAGGCGATAGCTCGCCTTCGGGTTGGGTGATGTAATCAACGGGATCGATAGGGCCGTATCCTATTTCATATGTTCCAAAGTGCAAGTGGGGCGGTGTTGTTCTTGCGTTTCCCGTGTTTCCCACAGTGCCGATGACCTGGCCGGGCTCCACCCAAGTGTGCCTTTTGACATCCTGTTTTTGGAGGTGAGCATAGTATATGTGCAGTGAGCGTTTTGAGTCTTTCAACCATATAACGCGGCCGCCGGTGAGGTCATCCCCCACATACACGACGTACGCCCGGCAGGCCGCAACGACCGGTGTATGGCGGCGTGCAAATACATCCACTCCGTGGTGGCGGCGACGTCCTCCGTCGCGAGGCGCACCAAATCCGCTGCCGATGGCCCGGCTGTCATAACCTGCCACTGGAAATTCCAACGCAGCGACATTCTTGATCGTCACTCTGCACTGGCCTCCCCGGAGAAGTTCAGATTGGAGCCGGAGGACATATTGATTATCCTGTCGGGGCTCGAACTCCAAACGGTTCTCTTGTGTGCCTGCGCTGGCTACGCGCACCCATTCATCAGAGGATATTCCCCTGACACGATAGAGATCGATAAAGAGTTGTCCTGTCTGAAGTCCCTGAACATCGACATCCACTTCGATCCGTTGACCCCGTATGACATCAAAGCGGTACCCCACCGCGAATGCCTCTGCCGGGTCCACGTAGAAGACTTCCTCGAAGGGAGTTGAGATCGTGATGGGGGCATTGAGGGCTTCTTTTGATGCCTCAATCCAATTCCCGCCCAAGGCCGTTTCCGCCAGGCCGGCCTGATCGAGAGAATGGAGATACGCATCATGTGCATGAGTAGGTCGGTAGGGCTCGGGCACTTTTTCTTGCTTGCACGTCACAAGACAGAAGAGAAGGAATGGAAAAATAGTATATAGAATATGTCTGATTTTCATGTCTTTACCATCAGCAATATACATGCCAATACTTTTTGAATAGCGGGCTTGATTCTCATCTGAAAAATTATGACATAGATATTTCACCATATGATCATCCTTAAAACTATATTATAGTGCAGACGTCAAACACAAATCCTGATCGACTAATGTGGTCTCCAAGTCGTGCCCTCAATCGTAAATGTCCTAGGCAATATCCACACGTTCTTTTTAGTTTCTTCTTAAGAACGATCAAACCATTGATTTTTTTATAGGGATAAGTATAACTTCAGATACGGCATGCAAAAATGGAAAGGGGAAAACCATGACACATAGAATAAAATCATCGGCAGTGTTTCTGTTGGTAACATTTTTGGTGCTGACACACTGCGTCTCTGAAAAGAAAGCCGATATTCGAGAAACCACAGAGACTCTCCTTACATATGCCTATGGCGATCCGGATCCTGTGCCTATTTTAACACGCTCGAGCCTCTGGGGGCGGGGAACTCGACTCTATCCCTATACTTTTATTGATAAATATAGCACTATCGGCAAAGAAAGGGATTGGAATGTCGTGTACCTGGAAAATCCTTATATCAAGGTGGCTGTCTTACCGGAAGCCGGGGGCAAAATCTGGGGAGCAACAGAGAAATCCACACAAAGGGAATTTATCTATACCAACCATGTCATGAAGTTCAGGGAGATCGCACTCAGAGGACCTTGGACCTCAGGTGGGATTGAATTCAATTTCGGTATCGTCGGCCACACCCCATCCGGAGCGCATCCAGTCAACTATCTCCTGAAGAATAACCCAGATGGAAGTGTTTCTTGTGTGGTTGGCAATATGGACCTGCCTTCCCGCACCCGCTGGAGTGTCGCGATTACAGTCCCTAAGGATAAAGCCTTTTTTGAAACCAGGACCTTCTGGTACAATCCAACTCCATTGCATCAGTCCTATTATGCGTGGATGAATGGTGCCATACATACGGCAGATGATCTGCAGTATATATTCCCCGGCCGTTTCCATATTGCTCATAATTTTTCCGAACCTTTAAGACCATGGCCGAATGATTCCGAAGGCCGAGATCTGTCCTGGTATAAAAACAATGATTTTGGTTCATATAAAAGTTACTTCACAGTCGGGGAGTACGAGGACTTTTTTGGTGGTTACTGGCATGATGTTGACTTTGGATTTGGGCACTGGGCGCATTATGATGACATGCCGGGCCAGAAGGTTTGGATTTGGGGACTTTCACAGCAGGGAATGATCTGGGAAGACCTTTTGACCGACAGTGATGGCCAGTACAGCGAACCCCAGGCGGGTCGGTTTCTTAACCAAAACGATCACGGATTTTTCACACCTCATTCGGCCGATCAATGGCGGGAGATCTGGTTTCCTTATAAAGATATCGGTCCTATGGTTAAAGCTACTCCTCATGCTGTATTGCATGTGGAACGAACTCAAAAGTCTTTGACTGTGAACCTGTGTTCTCTGCAGGCGTTAGACGATGACTTGGTGATCTCTGTGGGTTCCCAGGAGAAACATCGCGAACACTTAAGATTGAAACCTATGGACACCATTAACAGGACGTATCCTCTGGAGGAGAATTCCTCCTGGATACACGTGAATATCTCTGATAAGCTTTTTTATACCGATAACCCCCAGGCAAATGACCTGCAGCGCCCGATCCGCTTTCATGATTATGATGAAAATACTCTTGAGGGCCTTTTCTTGACCGCAGAACGCCTGAATCAAGAACGTAATTATTATATGGCTTTGCATAAATATCTAGCCGTGTTGGATCAGGAACCTCTGCACACGCAAGCTATGAAGCGGGTGGCTGAACTTTATTTCCGAAGGGGCGAGTATTGGAAGGCTCTACAGTATGCGGAGAAGGGTTTGGATAATGTGATGTATGATGCTGGGATTAATTATATATACGGCATCATAGCTCGCCGATTGGGAAAATTGGTGGATGCCAAAGAGACCCTGGGGTGGGCAGCGCGTTCTTTAAATTACCGGAGTGCCGCTTATTGCCAGATGAGCGAGATATATTTGTGTGAGAAAAAATGGGATCTGGCAGAGGAATACGGCCGTCGTGCCCTGGAGTATAATGTCTACAATATCAATGCGATTCAAGCGCTGGCGATTGTATATCGGCAAAAGGGCATGCCCGCCAAAGCTCGAGAAATGCTTGCGCGGATTTTGGCTGCTGATCCGCTTAACCATGTGGCCCGTTATGAACTTTACAGTTTAAAACCGAACGCCAGCAGCCTGGAACAATTTCAGAGCAAAATCCGGAATGAATTGCCGCATGAAACCTATGTGGAAATTGCGCTTTATTATCATTCACTGAATTTGAACATTGAGGCGCGTCAGATATTGTCATTTATTCAGGAGTATCCCGTGGCATCTTATTGGATGGCGTATCTTTGGAAAGCGGATGATCCGCAGCAGGCACAAGCATATCTTTCCCAAGCGCTCGATATGTCGCCCTTGCTGGTATTCCCTTATAGGGAGGAAACCATCCCGGTTCTGCAATGGGCGTTAAATCATTCTCCCGATGAATGGAAAACCAAATATTACTTGGCGTTAGTCCTTTGGTCTAAGGGAAGAGTGGAAGAGGCGCAACAGTTGTTACAGGAATGCGGGCAGCCTGATTTTGCCCCTTTTTATATAGCCCGCGCCTATTTTCTCATGGAAAAACATCCGCAAATGGCGAAGCAGGATTTAGAAAAGGCCGTAGAAGTCAACAGCTCTAGCTGGCGCAATTGGTTCCGTCTGATAAGGTTTTTAAATCAGCAAGGACTCAGCCAGGAGGCCCTGGCTGTTTCAGATAAAGCTGTCAAACAATTCCCGGAAGAAATACCTATCCGCATTGAAAGGGTCCGTGCTCTTATGGCGCAAAAGCGCTTTGCTGAGGCACTAGACATTCTTGAAAACTCTGTGGTTTTACCCTCCGAGGGCGCCACCGGAGTCCACAGTCTATTTGTCCAGTGTCACATTCAGTTGGGATTGGAAGCTATTCGGCAACACGATTACAAAAGTGCCATTCAATACCTGGAAAGATCCCAGGAATATCCGGAAAACTTGGGTACAGGAAAACCGTACGCCCCGGACTTTCGTTTACAGGAATACCTCATGGCCCTGTGCTTTGAACGTCTCGGTGAGAGTCAAATAGCGGAAACGCTGCGCAGATCCATCCACTCCTACACCTCCGATAGGGGGGAAGAGGGAACTCATCCCTATTTTGGAGGATTGGTCCTACAGTATTATGGAGAACACAAAAAAGCCAGGAAGTTACTATCCCAAGAAAAACCCTCACAGGAAGTGCTGGACATTTTAAAAATGTTGAGAGAATAACATAAAAAGAGTGGAGCTTGTCCAAATGAGTAAACTAAAAATTGGGTTGATAGTCTGTGTCATATGTTTGATTTCATCTCTCGGGAATAGCGCAGAGGAGGTCCCGTATAGCTTAGGGCAGTGGGATGAAGAAACATTGGGCAATCACAGGGCTGTTGTTTGTGTGACAGGCCCGGCGGATGCGGTCCGGGTTCGTATTCCCTGGCGAAGGCGTGATTTTTTTCCGGAAAAGAAAAATATTATCATTGTGGATGCTGCAACCGGAAAAAAAGTATTGAATCTGCTGCGACTGGACATCAACCGGGAATTTGGCGATATCGTTTTCCAGCCCCAGACTGTACCTGGAGATTATTATGTTTATTATCTGGTCAGTAAGATGGAGGGAAGGAGCAACTATCCTACTGTTACCTATGCTGCGCCTGAACAGACCTATGAAAACTCTTGGATCAAAAAGCATGGGCTCCCCACAATATCTGTCAAGGGCGATAAATTGCCTGATCTTCCGTTAGCTCGGGTGAAAGAAATCCAGGCAATAGATGAACTTAACAGCTTTTATCCTATGGAGGTTATAGCTACGTCCCAAGAGATTGCAGAGCTTTTAGAGGAATATTCTCAGTTTTCGTATCTCATTTTTCCAGAAGACCGCCGTAATCCCATACGTATGACCGATGATCTTCCCTTTAGATGGGTGAAACTTGGACCACAGTCTACATTTAAGGGAGCAGCAGCCCGGGGAGAGTTTTATGCATTTCAGATCGGTGTATATGCGTGTCGTTCAAACATTGCAGATGTGGAGGTGATTTTCTCCCCTTTGAGATCAGACACATCCGGGGAAACTCTGCCCTCTTCTCTGTTCACAAGCTTTAATACCACAGGTACGGATTGGACAGGACAAACCTTTGATAAGATCTGTCCGATAAAAAAGGGGAAAATTCAGGCATTATGGTGTGGAGTCCAAGTTCCACCGGACACTAAACCGGGTGAGTATTTTGGTGACATCACCGTAGCGCCCCAAGATCTTCCAGCGAATCGCATTAAGTTTCAGTTGCTGGTGAACGAAAAAATAATAAAAGATGCGGGGGATAGTGAACCAACGCGACATTCCCGACTCCGATGGTTGAATTCTAAACTCGCAATTGACGATGGACTGGTTCCCCCATATATCCCCGTGGAAGTTCAGGACAGGACTTTATCTTGCTTAGGAAGAAATATCATGTTGGGTGATATGGGTTTTCCTGTCAGCATCCAGAGTTATTTTACACCTGAGATGACTGGAATAGGGGAAACCCATCGGGAGGTTTTGGCCGGTCCCATCCAGCTCATAATTGAGGGAATAAAGGGGAACATTATACCTTGGCAACAACAGGCTCTAAAACTCACACATCAAGCCGAGGGTGTGGCTGCGTGGAAGTCACATGCCAAAGCTGGCCCTTTCCATATGGATTGCGATGCGCGCTTGGAGTTCGATGGCTACATGGATTTTCGCGTAAAGCTCAAAACTTCCCAAAATACCGAAGTCAAGGATATCCGTTTGGAGATCCCAATGATCAGGGACATCGCCGTATACATGATGGGGATGGGTCGGAAAGGTGGATTTCGCCCCACTGAATTCTTATGGAAGTGGGAACAGAAATTTAACCAGGATTCCGTATGGCTGGGTGATGTCAATGCCGGAGTTCAAGCTGGATTTTGTGATGACCGATATTCCCGCCCCCTGAACACCAATTTCTACTTACTGAAACCCTTGATTTTGCCACATTCCTGGTGGAATGAGGGGAAAGGCGGTTGTGATATTGTGGAAAAGGGAAAGAGTGTTCTTATCAGGGCATACAGTGGCCAAAGGAAGATAAAAGCTGGCGAAACCTACCATTACAATTTCCACTTGTTGATCACACCATTTCGTCCTATCGATCCAAGTGCTCAGTGGGGTACGCGCTACTATCACCGCTATGAACCTGTGGATAAGATCAAATCCTTGGGTGCGAATACTATTAATGTGCATCATGCCACTGAAATTAATCCGTTCATCAATTATCCCTTTCTCCGCCCCAATGAGATGAAAGCATATATAGATGAAGCCCATTCAAAAGACATGAAAGTGAAGATCTATTATACAGTGAGAGAGCTTACCAATAGGACACCGGAACTTTTTGCCCTGCGCAGTTTGGGAGATGAAATCTTCTTCCCAGGGAAAGGAGGGGGCTTCTCCTGGCTACAGGAACACTTAGGGTCCGACTATATAGCCGCCTGGTTTGTCCCTCAACTTAAGGATGCTGCCATTATAAACAGTGGTGTCTCCCGGTGGCACAATTATTATGTGGAGGGTTTGAACTGGTTGGTAAAAAATGTGGGGATCGACGGACTGTATATCGATGACGTCGCTTTTGACCGCACGACTATGAAGCGAGTCCGGAAAATTCTGGACCGTAATCGTCCGGGAGCACTCATTGATCTTCATTCTGCTAACCAGTTCAATGAGCGAGATGGTTTCGCCAATTCCGCCAATCTCTATTTAGAGCATTTCCCCTATATCGATCGCCTCTGGTATGGGGAATATTTTGATCCCAATGCGCCTCCTGAATTCTGGCTGGTGGAGATGTCCGGGATTCCATTTGGCCTTATGGGGGAGATGTTACAGGATGGCGGCAATGCCTGGAGGGGAATACTGTATGGGATGACCTCCCGATTACCCTGGGCAGGGGATCCGCGGGCCCTGTGGAAAGTCTGGGATGATTTTGGTATCCAGGAAGCAGAAATGTATGGCTATTGGTCTCCCTCCTGTCCTGTAAAAGTCGCAGATGGAAAAAATGTCCAGATCACATCATATGTGAAGCAGGGCGCAACTTTGGTTGCCATTGCCAGTTGGGAAAAAGACAAAGTGCAAGTCTCTCTTAAAATAGACTGGAAGGCTTTAGGTTTAAATCCCAAAAAAGCAATTCTGGAGGCCTCTCATATCTCTGAATTTCAGGAAGCTTACCGTTTCAAGCCAAGTGATCCCATCCCGGTGGAACCCGGCAAAGGCTGGCTGTTGATATTGAGTGAAGGTCAGTGACACCCTGTAGGGATCAAAAATTAAGATGATGTCCCCACCATTTATAAAACTACAAGTTTGCGGAGTTTATTCTTTTTTGTTTACTCATACCTCAATGCGTCAACCGGATTGGATGTAGCCGCTTTCAGAGTCTGATAGCCAATGGGGAGAGCTGCAATGACCAGGGAAAGCCCACCGGCCAAAAGGAAAACCATAAAATTTATGCCTGTGCGGTAAGCAAAATTCTCAAGCCATTTGTGCATCACATAAAATGCGATCGGCCAAGCAAAAATATTGGCCAAAAGGACCCAGCGCGAAAATTCTTTTGAGAGCAAAAACGTTATGCCCGAAACAGAAGATCCCAGGATTTTACGTATGCCGATCTCTTTGGTTCTCTGTTCGGCAGAAAACGCCGACAAGCCGAAAATCCCCAAACAGGAGATGAATATCGCCAGTGTGGCGAAATATGTGAAAATTTTCCCCAACTTCTGCTCTGATTGGTAGAGAACACCTATTCCCAAATCGAGAAAATCGTATTCCACAGGATAGTTCGGTGCATTCTTAACTGAGGTCTCCTGAATATATTTCATTGTGTCTGGGATATTGAGAGAATTGATTTTGACAAAGATATATTTGAGTGCGTTTGTGGAGAATTTCGGATTGATTGTGAAACAGTGGGGCATGATCTCTCTATGGAGGGACACATGATGGAAGTCTTTGACTACGCCTATGATCTGTCCTTCTTGGCCCCAGAATTTGAGCCGCTGCCCAACAGGCGATTCCATGCCCATGTATTTTGCGGCGGTTTTATTGATGACATAATTTTTTCTGTCCGAGATATTGGCTCTGTCAAAGCTGCGGCCTTCCAGGACCTCAAGTTCAAAAAGCTCGATGAAGTCCGCATCTGTGATGGAGTATCTGATATTCGGAACAAAGTCAGGATCTTTGCCGTCCCATTCGATACCTTGGGTTTTATAATCCTCGTCGTAGGGGACAGTCTGGCCTGCAGAAACGAGCAGGATGTTGGGATTTCGCAGAAGCTCGTTTCTGAAGGTCGGATAACGTCTTTTCAGGTCTGTGTTGAAAGGGAGTTTCAGTACATAATCTGTGTTAATACCCAAAGGCCTATTCTGGACATAGTTTAACTGTCTATAAACCACAACTGTGCAGACAATGAGCAATATGGAAATTGTGAATTGCCCGACGACCGAGACAACCCGGAATAACGACCGGTTGCCTTTGAAGTGGAGAGAAACTCTGAGCGTGTCCACAGGCTTTATCCTTGTAAGAAACAGTGCGGGGTAGCTCCCCGACACAATCCCCACAAATAAAACCAGGCCAAACAGAAGAATATATAAAACATGAGTTTGTGTTGAAAAAAATGTCAAATGTTTGGATGTGAGGATGTTGAGAACAGGGAGGGCCATCTTGACAAAGAAAAGTGAGAGAATCAGCGAAAACGAAGACATGAAGATAGATTCCCCCAGGAATTGATAGATGAGTTGCGTCCTCTTGGCGCCCACAACTTTGCGCAAACCCACCTCTTTTGCCCGGCTGCTCGAACTCGCTGTTGCCAGGTTCATATAATTGATGCAGGCAATGAACAGGATAAACACCGCGATCACAGAAAATATATAAACGTAGGTCATCCGGCCGAAAGACAGGTGGACTTTGGTCATGGGCATGATGTCGACTTTAAAAGTCCCTGAGATGTTGTGTGGATAATGTGTATTTAGAGAGCTTGCGATTTTGTCTCTGAAGTCGCCAAGGTGTATATTTTTGTCCATCAGGACAAAGGACTGGTCCTTCCAATTCCAGTTGGTGGCTATATCATCATCCAGAGGGGCCAGAAAATCAAACTGGATGTGGGAGTTGGAGGACACCCGGACGACACCGGTGACGATCAAATCTTCATGGTTGTTGAAGGTCAATTTTTTGCCCATGGGATTGTCGTCACCAAAGTATTTTTTGGCGGTCTCTTCTCTTAGAATGAGGGAGTTGGGATTTTCCAATGCCGTCGTTGGGTCTCCTTGAACAAAAGGAAATGTGAACATGGAAAAGAAGCATGGATCGACAAGAATGAAATTGTCTTCATAGAACTTAACCTGCTGGCCGTTTTGGCGTTGATATTTGAAGGAACAAGTCATTGTGTCCAATTCATATATCCGTGTGTATTCGAGGATCTCCGAGTACTCTGAAGCCAGGACCGGTGCAAGAGCGTATGGGACATTGTAATCCACGCTATCGTTGGGGTGGGTGATGGTGAGCAGGTAGAGTTCGTCCTTGTTGGTGTGGAATTTATCGTAACTCAACTCATCCTGCACCCACAACGCGATCAAGATAAAACAGGCCATTCCCACTGCAAGCCCCAAAATATTAATGGTGGAAGATAGCTTGTTTCGCAGGAGGTTTCGCAGCGTGATCTTAAAATAATTTTTAAACATGGTTAAACTCCAATGCACATTATTTCTTATAAATGAAGGGAGAGAGAGGATGATGGTCTTCCAGTACCACAGGAGAGCATAGGTTTTTCCGCGGCTTTCTGAAAGGGCCGTGTACTCCTCTTCCAGGTCGCCGATGATTGCCGATTGAGCCCTTCTGTTTGCGAGGAGTTTGAGGAGCCCTTCGGCGATTTTAGGTGGTCTTTGTTTCTGTCTATTCATATTCATTCGTATTTACCGATCATTCAGCTTTTATTGAGTGCCATCCTGGTTTGAGAGTCCCAAAGCAGATTCTTAAGTTCCATGGCGGTTTTTAGGGCTTCTATTCCTTCTTTTGTGATGTGATAGTAGTTTTTGCTCCGGCCGCCCCGTTCCGGAGAGGGATCGCCCACGGTTTTTCGCAAATATCCCGTTCGTGCCATTTTGTCCAGAGCGCTGTATATGGTGCCAATGGGGTAATTCCGGCCCGTTTCTCTGACCACATATTGCCTTATCGTCACGCCATAGGCATTGTCTTTAAGCTTCCACACCGCCAGCAGAAACATCTCTTCACTCAGGTTTAAGTCTTTCATTTTGCCTCTCCATATCTATTTGTACGAAAAATAGAACAAATCGTTTGACAAGTCAAGGATATTTTTTCGATTTTTCGAAGAAATTGGAGGTGGGCTGTATATTCTTGGCCTCCCGCTCGTTAGGGGAGGTCACGCAGCTTGGGTGCATAGATCTTGATTAGGAAAAAAAGGCCCAAAAGGATCACTGCGTTGGTGAATATTGCGACAGGTTCACTGATGTGTTCAGCGATCTGGCCAACCCACAGGGCACCGACCGGCATCAGCCCAAAAAAGGAAAAACTGTAAATGCTCATCACTCTTCCGCGCAACACGTCCGGAACCAGAGTCTGGACCAATGCATTTGCTAGATTGAAGATGAGCATCGTAGCCACGCCCACTGCAAAAAGTATGAGAAGGGAAAGCGGGAACCAGCGGATGAAAGCAAAACTCAACAGCAGAAGGGGGAAGACAAAGGTCCCTATAGACAGCAGCCTCCCTTTGAACTTGAAACGGCCGAGAGAGGCGATCGTTAAAGCGCCGAATAAAGCGCCTAAACCCCGTGCAGACTGCATCCAGCCGTTTGTCACCGCGTCCCCACCCAGGATCTTCACGGCCCAAGCCGGAAAGAGAGTTGCAAAGGAAATCCCGAAAAAGCTGGTCATAGCCACAATGCTTATAAGTGTCCGTATCATGGCTTCATTCCGAACGAATCGCATGCCTTCCTTCAGTTCGGTGCGGGTGGAGTTTTTCCCGGGGAGCTTGGGTTTGTAAGGGATCCGCATCTTTAGCAGGGCTGCGATTACGCCAAGGAAAGATAGGGCGTTTATTGTGAAACACCAAGCAGGGCCGAAAAGGGCGTAAATGACTCCGGATACAGCCGGGCCGATGGTGGTCGCCGAATTGAACATTGTCGAATTCAGAGCGATAGCGTTCGTCATATCTTCACGATCGACAAGTTCCTGAACAAAAGCCTGTCTGGCCGGGGCGTCAAAAGAGTTTGCGATTCCTAATCCGAAAGCCAAAAATATGATATGCCAGGCTTGAACCAGATGAAGAAATGTCAAACCTGCCAGAAGAGAAGCCAAGATCATCATAGCCGCCTGGGTGATGATCAAAAGCGTCCTGCGGGGAATACGGTCGGCCAACACGCCGCCATACATCATGAAAAACCAGCTCGGGATCCCCATCGCGAATCCGGTATATCCTAGATATGCAGGAGAGCGAGTAAGCTCGAAGATCAAGAAACCCAGAGCGGTGCTCTGCATCCATGTCCCGAAAAGCGAGATCATCTGTCCCCAGAACCAGAGGCGGTAATTGGGGTAATGGAGCGCTGTAAAAGCCTGGCGCCAGCGGAAACTCTCGCGCAAACGGAGGGACAGCGGCCGCGCAGGGAATCCCTCTAAAGGTGGAGGAAGAGGCACCTTCAGCCTTTCCCTTTCGTCTTCTCTCTCGGGATTCATGACCTAAACGACTTTCTTTTTAACCATCTGTTCGCTTGTGTATATGTATGTGTGCCTTGACTTTGGTTCGCTCACAAACCGAAACGGACTTATTGGACTGATAAGGACCCGAGATGGAGTGAGTTCGGAGTTAACTTCCTTTTCACTCCGGCCTTCCTTATTCCTTATCTGAACTTTGGAGGCAAACCAAATAAAAATCCCCACCGATGTGTAACACAAATTTCTTTGATTCGGTGAGGAGCCATTTTCTTCTTATCCCTTGGGCAAGTCAATATGCTTTTTGCTTTACTCATCTAAGGTTTTTTCCATAAACAGTCCTGAAGATAGATAATAAAATCCCACCAGGGCTTATCTTGAGAGCATCTGTCTAATAACACAGCTGATTCTCTCCTTTTAAAACTCTCCGTAATAAAAAACTCTAACAAAATTTAAAAAGCGCTTGACAGATATACGAGAAACTCGTATTTTGTCGAGGAGGCACAGCAGTGACGAACCTGACAATGACCGAACAGATCTATTTGATCTCCATCTGGCATCTCAAAGAGAGCGCCTATGGCGTGAAGATTAGAGAAAAGATCTTAGATCTCACCGGAAAATCCATGGTCTTTGGGACGCTCTACAACAATCTGGATACACTAGTGAAAAAAGGGTATGTGGAGACCAAAAGAGGAACCTCAGGGCCTAACCGGGGAGGAAATATCAGAGTTTTCTACAGCCTCACCAAGGAAGGAGAAAAAGCTCTACAGGAATCAAGAGAGCTCCAGAGATCCTTATGGGAGTCGGTCCCTAAAAGCGCATTCATCAAAAGGTAATCTCTAATGTCAGCTCATAGAAAAAGTCCACCTAGAATTGCCCGATGGCTCTTCAAGAGAATGTCCAAATATCAGGAAAACTATGCCATCGTCGGGGATGTGGAAGAAGTGTATTCCATGATTTACCGTGAGGAAGGATATACAAGGGCCTCCATGTGGTACTGGTATCAGTGCCTGTTGAGTTTATTCCTCTATATCCTCTACATCCTCAGATGGCGTGCCGTCATGCTGAAGAATTATTTCACTATTGCCTCACGAACATACTTCAGGAACAAAACAATCACACTTGTTAACATCCTGGGTTTAGCCATTGGTATGGCGGCATTTATTTTCCTTGTTCTCTACACCAGCTATGAACGAAGCTATGATACATTCCATGAGAATTCCGCAAATATCTACCGTCTCCAGTACAATTATTATGAAGAAGGGGAACAGATCCGGGCACTGGCGACATCTGTTCCCGCGATCGCTACTGTGCTCAAAGAGAATTTTTCTGAGGTCGAAGACTATGCCAGGGCCACACGGCAATTTTTAGAATATGCGGCTTTTACCTGTAATACAAATATTTCTTTCAGAGCGAGTCAGATTTTTATCGTGACTCCCTCATTCCTCACCATGTTCGATTTTCCTCTCCTTCTGGGAGATCCGGAAACGGCCTTATCCGGGCCGCTAAAAGCTGTCATCACCGACTCCTTGGCGAAAGAATATTTTGGTGCGGAGAACCCGATCGGGAAAGTCATCACATACAATAACAGATATGATTTTGAGATCACCGGTGTGAGCCAGGATGTCCCCTCCAACTCCCATTTCAAGTTTGATGTCCTTTTGTCCTACAAGTCTCTTCCTCATATTGCTCGCCTTGAAAAAGACAGCAACAAAGGGGAAATGGATTGGCGTTGGGCTGGTTTTTATACCTATATCGCACTCAAACCAGGCACGGACTCCCAAATTTTTCAAGAAAAGATTAATCAATGGCTAAAGACAGAACGAAGCGAGGCATGGGAAAAAGATCACTATCGCCAGGAATTCCTGTTCCAGCCGCTCGAGGATATCCATCTGTCCTCCAACCTTGCTGAGGAAGTCGTTCCGGATGAACAGGGAGACGGCAATGCTGTTAAGGTGTTGTCACTTATCGCAATTTTCATTCTGGTTTTAGCATGGGTCAATTACATCAACATCTCTACATCCCGCGCCATGGAGAGGTCCAAGGAAGTGGGGATCAGGAAGATCTCCGGAGCCTTGAGAAAAGAACTGGTCAAGCAGTTTTTCTTTGAATACATCGGGATCATAATGGTCGCAGCGGTTTTTACAGCCCTTATCGTCTTGGAGCTAAAGCCCTATTTCACACAACTCACAGGAACAGATTTCTCCTTCCGCTTTCTGTTCCAATCGCCATTTTGGCTGGACCTAACGCTCATTTTTTTTGCTGGGACTTTTATCGCTGGCATATACCCGGCGCTTATTCTGTCTGCCTTTAAGCCAGTCATTATCCTCAAAGGGAAACTGACGAAGTCTGCAAAAGGGATCCGCTTGAGAAGATTTTTAGTGTCCGGTCAACTGGCTATTTCTGTCGCATTGATCGCCGGTACTTTTATTGTATTCCATCAAATCTCTTTCATGCTGAACAGAGATCTTGGAATAGATATCGATCAGGCTCTTGTCGTCCATGCCCCGGGCATGAACATGGCTCCTCCCCCTGTCTTTGCCAATAACCTCAGTGCCTTTAAAGAAGAAATTGTAAACCATCCACGGGTTCAGAGTATAACGACAGCTACAAGCGTTCCTGGGGAGGAGGTCCTTTGGGAAAAATACATCCGCAAGTTTGAAGACCATCCCTCTATGGCCTTCCCGGTAAGAGTGCTGGGAATCGACTATGATTTCATCCCCGCATTCGATGTCAGGCTGTTGCCTGGACGAAACTTTACAGAGTCCTTCACGACCGATGAGCAGGCTTTAATCCTGAACGAAACTGCAATCAGGGAACTGGGGTATGAAAATCCTCAAGAAGCGATCAACAGAAAAGTCAACATGTGGGGAAGAGATTGGAGCATCATCGGAGTGTTGGATTACCACCAACAGTCGTTAAAAACTACACAGATTCCTATTGCGTACCTTTTGTCGGGAAACCGTGGTTTTGTGGTTATAAAACTCTATCCTGAAGGTCTCCACCAGACAATGGCCTGGATCAAACAGAAGTGGAATCTCTACTTCCCCGGGATTCCCTATGATTACTTCTTCCTGGATGAATCGTTCAACCGCCATTACAAAAACGATCGGATGTTTGGCCGAATTTTTATCCTGTTTTCAGGATTGACGATCTTTATCGCCTGCCTTGGATTGTTTGCCTTAGCTTCGCAAAATTCTGTGCAACGGACCAAGGAGATCGGTATTCGTAAAGCTGTCGGCGCTTCTGTCCGAAACATATATGTATTACTTTCGAAAGAATTTTTAAGGCTGGTGCTGCTTGCCAGCATAGTGGCCATCCCTTTCACGTATTATCAGATGAATAAATGGCTTCAAAACTTCGCCTACCGAATCAACATCCAGTGGTGGGTTTTTGGAGCTGCGTGGGCTATTGTAACAGCTGTTGTTTTACTGACCATCAGCTACCAGTCATTTAAAGCCGCCTTGGCGAATCCAGTGGATGCCTTGAGATATGAGTAAGTTTACCTGAATTATCCAGGTTATTTAATTTGAATAACATAGGAAAATTGAAAAATGTTTTCATTTCAGATCAAGAGGGGCGTAAGATGAAAAAAAACATTTTTAGAGGGTCTTTGATGCTGCTAGCTTTGGCTGTTGCTGTCTCGATTACGGCGCTTGTAGCTTCGCAAGAAACAAAAACCATCCGACATCCCTCTACAAACAAGATTTTTAATCTCTACCCCAACACATATGATGTATCCCCAGAATTTCCTTCTCCGTATGCATTGAAGGACGGTACAGAAATCGTGTTGGTCTTTACTCTAAACAAAAAATATGAACTTTTTCCTGTTACGGTTGAAAATGGTGAACCTCTGGATTATAGAAGTCGTCAGTGGTGGGGCAAGGGCCGGCAGCTTGAGGTTGACGCCTCAGATTTTCCAACGCTGGCTCAAACTGGGCTTCACTCCGAAAAGGAATTGGATCAAACCAAGACAATTACCGGGCGTTCTGTTGCAGAAATTACGGAGATCGGCCGTCCGGAAAGATACTCAGGCGTGGGTTTCATGAGTCAAGATGAGGATATTATTTCCGTCTTGAGGGGTGACAACCGGCTTGTTAAAAAACTGAATCTGACTCATCCACAAATGGCAAAACCCTTGTTTCATGTATTCAATCTCATACTTGAAGTGAAGAAAAATTCAGAGCGAGGGAACATAAAAGGCCTCCAATATAATCAAAGGTCAATATCTCTCAAGTTTTGGGGACATAAAGGGTGGCAGGAATCCATATTTAATGATGAGATTTTAGGATATTGGGAAATTGAGATGTCGAGAGAACTGGTTCAGGGGGAAAAAGACTTTCTACTTGGGGAATATCCTGATCTTACAGAGGAAGAAATGGATCGACTCATAAAAAAGCTCTCCTATATCCATACTGCAGAAATGGCTCCATTCTATATTAAGCGTTATGGTTTTTATGAAGGGCATACTGATTATCGAGCCGATCCCATAGCCATTGCATTCATCTTTGGTTTGCGGAGTTTAGATGAAATCGAGAGCGCATTCAAAGGTGAACTCGATAACACTCTCATGCCTTTTCAATGACTCGATCAAATAAGGAGAGGTGAAAAAAAGTGAAAATTCACAGTCTGAGTGGGGTGTTGAAACGATTCGTCTTTGTTGGGATTCTTGTATTCCTAGTTAGCTCTGGCATTATTGCTTATGAGGAGAATGAGCAGCCCCGATTGTTTACTGTTGATGAGCTTCAGGCAGATTTTCAACAGATGTCAGAGCTTATGGAAAAGGGCCATTCCATCTTGTATAAATTCACTGACAAGCCGACTTTTAACCAGTTCGTTAAGGATCAGTTCGTAAAGATCGACAAGCCGATGTCCCTCGCAGAATTTTACAGGATTTTATCCCCGGTTCTTGCCAAGATCGGCTGCGGCCATTCAAGTTTATGGCTGCCAAAGGGATACTGGAATAATACCTCGGCAAAACTCATGCCCCTGAGATTGGTGTTTCTCGACGGGAAAGCCTATGCCTGGCATTTTTATAGGGAAGTCGAGGGGATCCCTGAGGGAATAGAGATTCTCTCTATAAATGGTAAACAAATCCCCGAGATCCTTGAGGCTTTGAAAGCCAATATTTCTGCGGATGGATACATGGATTCCCGCAAACTGTATAAGATCAACCAGGCCCCCAGTTTTTTCTATGGGCTGCAGTTCGGCTACCCGGACAAGTTTAGGTTTGTCTGCCAGCTTTCTGATCAAAGCAAACCTCGATCATTCGTGTGCGATCCAGTCGATCTCAAAACTGTAGAGGATGCTAAGGAGGAGATAAACACGACCGAATTCAATCCTTTAGACTTCACGCTCGATCTCGAAATTTTGGCACCGAGCGATACGGCCGTTCTCACCATCAGAAGCTTTGTCTATTATGATAATCCTGAGAAATTCAACGATTTCATCGATGAAGCATTTGCAAAGATAAACAGACTGAATATCAAAAATCTCCTACTGGATCTGCGCAACAATGGGGGTGGCAATCCCTTCTGTACATCCCACCTGTTTTCCTATCTCATTGCCGAGCCCCTCCCTTATTTCGCCGAAGAGTACGGAAAGTATGCTCGCCTGGCAAGTCCGATCGCTCCGGCAAAAAAGGTTTTTCAAGGAAGGCTCATTGTCCTCATTAATGGAGGGTGTTTCTCTTCCACTCCACACTTATGCGCTCTTCTCAAATATCATAAGATCGGTACGTTCGTTGGGACAGAAGCGGGAGCCACATATACCTGTAACGGCGCTGCTCAAGAGATCAAATTGAGCCACACCGGATTCATCGCGGTTGTCAACCGGAGATCATATGCCGCGGCGGTGAATGGGTTCCCCAAGGACAGAGGGATTTTACCGGATCATTTTGTCATGCCCCGGATCGAAGATCTGGTCAAGGGCCGGGATGTGCAAAAAGAATTCGCCCTTCAATTGAGCGTGCAATCTCATTCCCTATAGCTTTTATTTTGGAATAACAATCCTTCCTCCTAGGCAATAACCTTAAAGATCACCATCAAAAAGGAGGGGCAATTGCTACACCGAGATATCCTCATCGATCCCGGAGTGGAAGATCCGCGGATAGAGAATTTTATCCGTCAACAAGACCTCGATGTCAAAGCCATCCTGAACACGCATGATCATGCTGATCACACCAGTGCAAACAGTTATTATGCTGGACTTTTTAATGCGCCGGTCTGTGCCCCCAAGGACGATGCTGAATATTATGACTCCCCGCCAGATAGGCTACTCGCAGATGGAGAAATTCTCGACTATGATGGTTTATCGATCCGAGTCGTTCATACGCCCGGTCATACAGAAGGCAGCCTCTGTTTTCTCATCGATGATTACATCTTTTCAGGGGATACGCTCTTCAAAAACGATATCGGGAAGATCTGGGCTGCGGATGAGAAAAAAACGGATAACGTCCGGAAAAAGCTTTTACTTGCAATCAAAAAGAAGGTCCTGGTCTTACCAGGGAGAACACTCATCTGTCCTGGCCATGGGAAGACGACCACGATTGCTGCAGAGAAAGCGAACAATCCATACTTCTCAGATTGATTTTATCTGTTCCTGATAATCAAGCAAAAGCATCCGCTTTCGCCTGGGCCTCCTTTGTGGGGAGCTCCAGACCTTGATTTTGCTTTTTATTCGCTCGGATGAGCAGAATAGAAAACAACACGCCAAGGAATCCGAGCGATGCAAACATCACTTCCATGTTGGTGTAGTCATCACCGGAAAGATCCACAATTTTCCCAGCCAGCCATGGGAACACAAATAATCCGATCATCTGTATCCAGGCGATGAGGCCGAAAGCTGTACCGAGGAGCTTTTCTTTGACCAGAATAGGAACAGCAGGCCAGAGAGCCGCAGGCACAAGGGAGAACGACATGCCGAGTATGATGAATGACACCGCCGGATGGAGAACAGTCAGTCCAAGGAGCAAGTGCGCGGGCACAAGGAGCAACGACCCTATGATCATGATCTTTCCCCGGTGTCCTATCTTATCTACAAGGAGTCCCAGAAGAGGCGTGAAGATCATTGAAGCCGCCATGATATAAGAGGTGTACTGTCCCCCCATGGCTGCACTCAGCCCGAATTTTGTCTGGAGAAATCGGGGTGCATGGTTAGTGAATGGGAAGATGGCCGAGTAGAACGTCATGCAGAGAAAACAGATATACCAAAAAGCGGGGCTCATCTTCCAAATATCCTTTACTACGATCTTCTCCTCCGTCCCCGATTCGATCAATTTGTCCACATCTTTGTCCATTGCCAGGTAGACGAGGAACATTACAAAGGAGACAAACATGATGATCGTGCTGGTCCATATAGACCAGCGCCATGTCCCCGTGAGGTCTGCGATCTGGGCCGAAGAGTTGAGAGCGAGTATTGTGCCCAGGCGCATCACTGTGATATTCAGGCCAAAGGCGAAACCTAACTCTTTGCCCTTGAACCATCGCGATATAGCTTTGTTAGAAACAAGGAGCGTCGCCTCCGAACCGAACCCAAAGACCATTCGGCCGATGAGCATGATCACAAAAGATTTGCCCGCGCCCAACGATGTAATGAGCGATCCCAGCAAGATGAGAAAAACATAGAATGTCCCGGCTTTCCTAATTCCCAGACGGTCGAGAAGAAAACCCGCTACGACCAAAAGAAAAAGGAGGTTCGGCAGGGCATAGAAAGAAAAGAGAAGTCCAAACCGGGCGTTATCCACGCCCATGTCTTGCTGTATAAAATCATTGATGGGGCTTAGGGAATCATAGATATAATATGATCCGAACATTACCAGGCTTACGATGAGGAGGATCGCCCAGCGCCACCAGTGTTTTTGATTTTTGGAGGATGTGTTAGTCATCTTTTTTCTCCTTTGAAACAGTTTAGAATCTCATTTGTACTGTATCCGAGAGCAGAAATTCAATCGAGTGGGATTTTCAGCATTTCTTGCAATATAGACGATGCTATTTCCAAAGTCAAACGATCAAGGAAGCATCCCCAAATCCGCGATGGATGACGTTACGAGTGTTCCAATTGGTGATTTCGAAAACACTCTCAGTTTCCCCAGCGAGGAAACTTCGCTCGGATCCGGGCTTCCCTCACATCTCCCTCAGGGAGATGTACCATGCCCGTTCAGCCCTTCTCACGGTTTTCTCCACCACACAATTGGGACACTCAATAACGCAATGTGATTTTATGCCATCACGGTTTTGGGGACGCTTACAACGATCAAGTTTTGCTTTTTTTAGGAGAGGAAAGGAAGTATGATGAAGACGAGGTGGCGTATGAGGAAAGTTCTGATACTCGCTTTATTTTTGATGTTGGCTTTTGGCTGCGACAGCTAAACATCTTATATTTTATTTGAAAGAAGGATGAGGCTAGTGTCCCTTTTTAGTTTTGGCATCAAACCTTTTACTGTCGAAGCGAATCGATTTTATCAGAGAGTAGGAAGATTTTTTGCCACAGTTTTTCTTCTATTCAATAAGAGAGATTTTAAAGGACTCGAAAACAAAATACGCGATGGTCCAAACATCATCGTGACCAATCATCCAGCCGCAGACAAAGAGATGATCGGACCGGTGAAAGATGTTGCAATCATCTTTTCTGCATATGATATGCAGCCAAATCCAAGGCAGTTGAGTTTCCTTGCCAGCTATGAAGTTTTTTCAAAAAAGGAATTTGTGGGAACGATCAGTAAACATCTTCACCCGATTTTTCGAATACTATTGAAGCCTCTGATCCAACTATTCGTGAAATATGCCATTCCAAGAATTAAAGCCTTAGGCGCTATACCGGTCTTAAGTTCTGAGTTCGGAGGAAAGAGAGAAACACTTGAGAGAATCAAAGAATGCCTGCGCGAGGGACGGGTTGTTGTTTTTCTCCAGTCCAATGTTCTGCATCAGAGTGAGATCCATCCCTATTTGGGGAAATTCAGAAATGGAGCTGCCTTTATTGCATACGAGCTTCACCGAATGTACGGGATGAATGTTCCGGTTACTCCTATAAGCATTTGTGGGACCGAGGGTTTTATCAGGCCATTCAAGAAGATACACGTGAACATCGGAAAAAGCATGTTCATAAAATCATTTATAAAGGCCAAAAGTCCGGTGAGAAGCTTCACATTTGCGTTAGAAGCGAGAGTGAGGGATCTCCTCGAAGAATCACTCGACCTGAAACGCTTGGCCCACACGCAAGAATAAATGGCTGACGGCGCCTACTTCTTCTTGTGGTAGTTCGGATAGGCCGGACGTTTGGGTTTTGGAACCGGATGTTTGGCCAACTCTTCCGTGACAATAGCAATAGCTTTTTCCAACTGCGGGTCCTTCCCCTGACGAACGGTCTCGGGATCGAGCTCCACTTCCACATCGGGGAAAACACCGATGTTCTCTGCGATCCAATGTCCGTCAGGACTCCAGACTCCAGAACTGGGTGCGGTGACCATCCCGCCATCCATAAGCTGAGGAGCTCCGGCTCGACCCACTAGGCCGCCCCATGTGCGTTTGCCCACGAGCGGTCCCACTTTTGCTCTTTTGAAATACCAGGGCATAGCGTCACCACCGGATCCTGCGAATTCGTTGATGAGCATGACTTTGGGTCCGAATATCGCTCCTTGAGGTTGGACTTCGTCAACACCATCTCGTGTGGCGACAAGGCTCATCAATTTGCGCTGTAAACGTTCGATGATATCCGTTGCGAGTGCTCCGCCGGCGTTAAATCTCTCATCAACAATGACCGCCTCCCGACCGACTTGTGCAAAGAAATAGCGGTTGAAGTAAGTGTATCCGCCGAAAAATGTATCGGGCATGTACACGTAGGCCACCTTTCCATTGGTCACTTTATCCACATAATGCCGGTTGCCTTCGATCCAAGCAAAATTCCGTAGCCCTGTTTCGCTACTCACCGGGACCACTGTCACATCTCTTGTTTCCTCGAGTTTTGGATTGGCACCCACCGTGAGCACAACCTGCTTTCCTGTTTTTTCTTCGAAGAATTTATAGATATTGTCTGTGCCACGGACTTCTTGGCCATCCACGGCCAACAGATATTCGCCCTCAAGCACATTCACTCCTGGCTGGGTCAGTGGGGCCTGGAATTGGGGATTCCAATTTTCCCCGCTGTAAATCCGCGCAAAACGGTACCTGTTGTTCTCGATCTTATAATCTGCACCCAATAAACCTGTGGAGACACGATCAGCCTGAGGTTGGTCGCCTCCGTAGACACCAAGATGTCCCACTGTGACCTCGCCCATCATATCGGCAAAGAGATAGTTCAGGTCCTGTCTTGAAGCTACAGAATTCACATAGGGAGCATATTTCTTTATGGCCGCTTCCAGGTCTAGACCATGAAGGTTGGGATCGTAAAAGAAATCCCTTTGGATACGCCACGCTTCGCTGTACATCTGTTGCCATTCTTTGCGGGGATTCACCTTGATCTGGATGTTCTCTGTTTCTAGTGTTTTGCCGGGAGGCTGTGGTTCCAGTGATGCTCCTGGAGGCATAGAAGGCGTATCTTTTGGAGGCATGGGACGAAGATCGCCGATATGCCAGCTCCCGTTCTTGCTGTAGAGGTGCTTTTTGCCGTTAATTGCCATCTCAAAAGCCCCGACTCCTCTGAGGATCACATCGGCCCTTCGTTCCTTTAGGTCAAAACGGTGCACATTGTTATCCATTGAAAAGAACGCACCGGGCAAGGGAGGTGTAGATTCTACTGCCAACAGCACTCCATCACTCCCAGTCTGAAGGTCAACATAGTTGCGGACTGGCATCGGCACTGCCAAGATCCGCTGGAGAATTCCGTCCAGATCGATATTGACTTTGACATCTTTTCCTGGTTTTTTACCATCAGGGGATTTCTTCTTATCCTGATTTTTTGTGTTATTGGTGGCGTCTTCCTCTTTATCCTCTGCGTTCTCCTCAGGCGCCTTTTCCTCATCACTCTCAGGAACAAACGGGGACGGTTCTGTTTTTGACAGTACTGCGAGATAAATAGTCTGTGTCACACTCCGAAAGATACTATGGATGTCTGGCTGCAAAGAGGCTCCTGAATCGATACTGGCAGTAAAGTAAAGGTATTTGCCACTAGCATCAAACACCGGGTTTCGGGCATCACTCATCCCGTCTGTGATCTGTGCGCTTTTTCCCTTTTCCAGGGAATACACAAAAACTGCCCCTAAGTAGTTATCCAATCGTTTGGTATAGGCAAGCCATTTGGAATCCGGTGACCAGTTGGGGATCAGATTGTATTGACCCATATAGAACTGGGCCTTGTCCACCTTGACCGGTTTTTTTCCCTCGAGGTCAACAAAGAAGAGATTCAGATGACAGTCTGTGAAGGCGATCTTTTTGCTGTCGGGTGACCAGCGGGGGAAATAATAGAATGAAGGCTTGTCATCCAGCGCAATTTTGACGACCTCTCCCATTCCTTTCTGAGGGCGGATGTGGAGCATGTATTCACCGGATTCGTCCGAAAAATAAGCGATGCTCTTTCCGTCGGGAGACCAGGCAGGGTTGCGTTCCATCACGTCGGAGGAGTTTGTAAGATTCCTGAAGTTACCTTTTTCTGCAGGAACGGTGATAACATCCCCTCGGGCCTCAAAGGCGACTCTGACAGCATTGGGGGATAAGCTAGCCGAAGATAGGCTGCGCCCCACATTGACAAATCTCTCCCTGACTTCGAGCAGATCGCCAGCGATGGTCACTGTTAGTTCTTGGGAATTGCCTGAGGCAAGATCATAAAGATGGATGGAACCGAATTTTTCAAATACAATGGCATCTTCCCATGCCCCGGCCGATTTGAGGTCCACTCCTTCATTATCCACTAAGCGGTTCACATTTTTGGTCTTGACGTCATAAGCGTAAAGCGTAACAGGGCCATCCCTGTCTGAGAGAAAGTAAATTTTGTCTCCGATCCACATCGGATTAAAATCGTTGGAATCTACACGCGGTAGTTTTTCGATGCTGGAATCTTCCAGCTTTGCGATCCATATAGGAGTGGCCGTTCCACCCCGATAACGCTTCCAAGCATAAAATGCCCGGCGTATGGGGACATAGGCGATGTGGCTGCCATCTGGTGAATAACTACCTTCGAATCCCATGGGCAGAGGCAATTTCTTGGGGAAGCCGCCGGTTCTGCTTACGGTGAATAGCTCGCGGAATCTAGAGAATGCTGTGCGGCCGGATGTGAACAAGATCTCCTTTCCGTCCGGAGTCCAACTCAGCATAATGTCAGCGGATGGATGCCAAGTCAGTCGGTTCGGTACCCCGCCATCAGCAGGGACTGTATAGACATCCACGTTGCCGTCGTATTCACCGGTGAATGCGATAGTTGAACCATCGGGTGAGAAAACCGGGTTGAATTCCGATCCCTTTCCGGTCGTCAGCCTTTGAGCGGCTCCCCCCTCACGGGAAACACGCCACAGGTCTCCGGCAAATACAAAGACGACGTGAGTATCGCTGAGCGTTGGTTGCTGCATGAGCAAGGGAGTGTCACCAGGAGCTGCTGAAAGAGGTATACCAATGAAGAATAACAAACATATAATGAGTACAGAAATCCGATGCATAGAACTCCTCCTTATCTTTAGATTTATATTATCAATTAAACGGTTATACGTTTTTTTGCAAAGGTTGGTTATTGTACAACAATTCCATCAAATTTAGGAGCCTGAAATTCGATTTAAGAGTGTGACTAAGGAGCGATCCCACCGTCTTTTCTAACAAGAAAATACCCGACGGTACCAGTAATGCTGAATGGGTGGTCTCCTACTCTTGTGATTTCTACGCTATTGATAAAAATTTTCTCTCCTACTGTTGCCCCTTCCGGGAGAATGGTAAATTTTCCTGGATCATCGACAGCGACATAGAGAGCATAAGTTTTTGGCAACGGATTGTCGATGACAACCTTGAACCTAGTCTCAGAAAGCCGTTCCATTCCGGATACACGAATACCATCCCAATAGATCTGTCCCTCAGCATCGTCGATGGTAATACTCACTGTGCTATCATTATCCTCGTTAGAAATATACTCTCCGACTCGTTCATATATGACCTCTACCGGAAAGTCAGTAAATTCTATTCCCGAAATATCATCTTGGTTGCAGCTTAAGAAACCCAAAGAGATCGACAGCAAAACGGTCATGATCAGAATGTATTTATTGTGATTTTTAATTTTCCCTAACTCCACCATACTATGGTAGCACTAAACGAACTGTTTGGATATGGTAAATCAGCTCAGCTTTTTCATGTTTTCCGGCTTGCACAGGTTCTTTTTGCTATTGGCGACACGTCCACAATTCAGACAGACAAACCTGGGCTTCGACACGAGGCCGATATACGCCGCAGGATCTTCCTTGAGGATTTTTTTCCGACGAGTTTGCAAAGGCTCTTTCCCATTGTTCTTTATCCTATAAATACTATATTTATTATAGTATTTTAGCCATAAATCTTGATTTTTTCAAGTGAACAAAGTGATCACCTTTTAGATTCATAGCCTCTTTGATTGCCTCTGATAGACCTTATTGGCCTTATTGGGGACGGGCCATAGTATTTGTTTTATTATCAGATAGATATATCCATAATAGCCCCCTTTTTTTCTCTTAGAGCACTATTTTCATAGGTAAAATCGTTGATTTAAGGAGGCAGTTTTTTATCCAGAACATTTGTTTCTGTTTAGAGTGTCAATTTTGCCCCTAAAAAAATGCTTCTAAGGCCTTTATTTACCTAAAATAATGGAATAACCTATTTATAATCAATAACTTGCTATGGCCCGTCCCCATTAGTCTTAGTGTAGGTAGGAGTAGGTTTTGCCGTAGCGGAGCATCTGCATGACGTAGTCATCCGGGTAGGCGATCTTGACGTCCACGATCTTGCCGTCCTCTATCAGCGGAGTGTAGACCGGATTCATGAATCCGCCGTAGGGCGCCAGGTTCAGCTTAGCGTACCGGTCGAGCACCTCTTTATGGAGCTCCTGATCGATCTGAACGCCGTAGGTTTCCACCAGGTCTTTGGCGCCTTCGTAATCCCCTTCGCTGGTGATCCGCTGGATCTCTTTAAGGAGTTCGCCGAATAGGCTGCGCAGCTTTTGGTAGTCGTTTATCACAACATAAGTTTTTCCGTCTTTCGTCTCCATGGAGATCACATTGTCCGGCTTTCCTTTTTCATAAACCCAGTAGGCGACTAGTGCACGGCCGCGCATGTGCGCCTGCTCGATCGTCTTCCCGGGTTGGATCCGTCTCAACTGGGTCATTAAACCGTTCTTGATCGTTGCGTCGTAATCCGCTTTTGCCGCATCCAGGCTGGGCAGCAGTCCAAGCTCGACCATTTTATCATCCATGATGTAATAGAGAGCAAACAGGTCGGCCCTGGATTCCTCGATGGGGGAGTGATAATTCTTGAGTGCCTCGCCTGTGATACCCGGCAGCAGCTGCCCTGAGCCATGCCCAAGGACTTCGTGAAGGTCGGTATGGATGTTTCCCGCATGAGCCCCGTATTTTTTGGCCCTTTCGAGTTCTTCCTCAGAATAGGAAAATTCTTTACCAGAACCTGAATCCAGAGAGGACTGATCGTAGGCGTATGTGATATTTTCAATGGTCACGGATTTGGAGCCGTGGTTCTTACGGATCCAGTTGGCGTTCGGAAGGTTGATTCCGATCGGCGTAGCGGGATAACAATCCCCTCCGAGCATGGCTGCTGTAATCACCTTTGCAGTTACCCCTTTTACTTCTTTCTTCTTGAAACTGGGATCGACAGGAGAGTTGTCTTCGAACCACTGCGCATTGGCCGATATCGTATCGGTTCGCTTTGTGGCCGTGAGGTCCTTGAAGTTGACCACCGATTCCCAGCTTCCTTTGATACCCATGGGGTCCTGGTAGACCTCGATGAAGCCGTTGATAAAATCCACCATGGATTCCGTATCGTTGATCCACAATATATTGTACTCGTCAAACTTCCTTAAATCTCCCGTCTCATAATATTCGATGAGCTTTTCGATCACCTGTTTCTGCTGATCGTTTTCCGCCACCTCTGCTGCTTTTTCCAGCCAGTAGACGATCTTCTGGATCGCAGTCCCATATAGCCCGTTTACGGAGGCAACTTCTTCAACAACCTTGCCGTTTTTCTTAACGACCCGAGAATTCAATCCATACCAGATCGGCGTGGGATCATCCTCCTCTCTGATGCTATTGTAGTACTCCTCGACTTCTTTCTGTGTGACTCCCTCATAGAAATTGACCGCAGAATGAACGATAAGGTCCTTCGTCGAATCCTGAGAGATCTTTTTGGCATCAACAGCCGGATCGAAGAGGATAGGATTCAGGAACGTGATGAGGTCATCTAGGGTTTCCACCTCGGCCAACGGGAACTCTACACCTTTGGATTCTTTAACCAGCGTTTCAAAATAGTCGCTACTGAAATCCGGGATAAATTTATCCGTGGCATAGTGATGGTGGATCCCGTTCGAGAACCACACTCTTTTCGTATAAACCATGAACTTTTCCCATTGGGGATCTGTGCGGTCACCTTTATAGCCCTCGACGATCGCATCGAAGGTTCTGCGGATCGTCAGGTTGTGCTTGTAATTTTGGTCAAACATGATGTCACGGCCACAAAGGGCGGCTTCACTCAAGTAATAGATCAGTTCTTTCTGGGCTAATGGAAGTTCCTCAAAGCCTGGAACCTGATAGCGCAGAATCCTCAGGTCGGCGAACTTGTCGACCTGCCACTGAAAATCCTGAGTTGCGGCCTCAGCCTCCGGCTCGGTCTGGGATTTTTGACATCCCACTGCGAGAACAACCATTAAAAAAGCCAGTGTCAAAAACAGTGTTTTTCTAATTGTCATGGACATACCTTCTCCTATTTTGATTTAGGACTCTCTTTATTCTCATGAGAACTCTTTTTTTATATTTGAGATCTCTTGGCCTGTTTTTCAATCCGGTCTTAGAGTCTCGCCTCATAATATCTAAATTCTCCTCCCGAGTCCAATTTATAATTGACTTCGATCTCTTTATCGCCTCGTCCATTTTTTGAGTCCATTGACCTGACTATTTTGGATATGATATGTTTTAAAAAAATTTGAGCATTGGAGGAAAAAATGAAAACTACAAAAAATTTGATTGCATTAGCTATAGTTATTTTACTTTGTGCTTCTGGTCACCTTCTCGCCTCATGGGCTGGTGATCAAGAAACTCCATTAAAAACAGTCCTCACCAATTGCACGGTGATCGACTGTACGGGTAAGCCGCCCATGAAGGATGCGACCGTTGTCATCGTCGGGAATAGGATCACTGAGATCAAAAAAGAAACATACAACAAATCGGCCGGTGAAAAAAATGTCAAGGTCTATAACCTCGAGGGCGGCTATGTGCTTCCCGGCTTCTGGAACGTGCACATGCATTTGGCTGCTCTTTTGCCTGATCCGAACAATATCGTGCGCACCGAGACTCTTCCCTCGGCGGTTATTCGGGCTGCTCTGAACGCCATGGACGGGCTTCGTTGGGGATTTACAGGCATTCGCACTGTCGGTGAGAGAGAATATCTGGATATAGCCTTGAGAGACGCCTTTGATGCGGGATTTTTGATGGGCCCGCGGATCTTTTGCAGCGGCGAAACTGTGTCCATAACGGGCGGACACCGCGGCGATGTCAAAAGTGGTGCCGATGGTGTGGCTGCAGTCAGAAAAGCGATCCGAGAGCGGGTCGTTCACGGTGTCGATTGGATCAAGATCATGGGAGTGGAAATGCTCCAGGACGAGCTCGACTCTGCCGTGGAAACCGCCCATCATATGGGACTGCGAGTGGCTTCCCACTCGAAGGAACCCGCAACATATCGATCCGTGAAGTCCGGCGTGGACTGTATCGAACACGGGTATGGATTGAAGGACGAGACGATCAAGTTGATGGCTGAAAAAGGGACATTTTATGTACCCACCATCATCTGTAACTTGAGCGATTTGTATATCAAGGAAAGAGAAAGTCGCCTGTCTAAATTGGGCTTCGCCACAGATGAAGAAGTGATGTGGGGCCGAACCATCGTTGCCTATGCGGACGAAAGATCGCAGGCCCATGCCGAGCATCAAAGGCGGGCGCTTAAAAAGGCGGTCGAAGCAGGCGTTAAGGTCTGTACCGGGTCTGATTCTACTCCTGTGGGTGAGATCGGGATACTCGAGATCGAACAGTTCGTGCTTTCCGGAGTCAGTGAGATGGACTCCCTCATCGCGGCCACGCGAAACTGTGCCGACCTGTGCAACGTCCTGGACAAGCTGGGTACTGTCGAAGAGGGTAAACTGGCCGACCTCGTTATCCTGGCCGAAAATCCTCTCGATAACATTTCCAACATCAGGAAGATCAAAATGGTCCTCAAAGACGGCGTTCTAGTGGACCGGAATCAGCCCTATGGAACGGCTACTTACTGGGATTACTTCAGCACCAAAAAATACAGGACAGGTTATATGGCCAAGGCCGAGGAAGCTGCTGGTTTCAACAGGGATAAAGTAAAAAAGCGCCCATAATTGGATATTGAAATCTCGGATGGTTTTAAGAGATCATAATGAGAATGAATAAAAGGATCTTACTCGCAATATTTTTGTTGTTATTGCCAACTTTATTTGCTTTAGCAGCCTCCAAAGCACTTCAAGAGACGGATGTCGCTGATGTCGTTGATAAGACGGCAAAACGGTTGGAATCCTATCCAGAAATGTCACACTGGCAGGCATTGGTGCTTTCCAAAAAAACCGAAATGGATAAGAATTGGAAACCTAAAAAAGAAACGGTTGTTCAAAAGACGCTGCTGATGAAGGATAAAATACAGCAGGAGAAAATCCAGAGTGCTGTGGAGATCGAGAAGGGCAAGAGCAAGGATGTCACTCAGAAATACATAAACCAGGCCTACAAGGATATGCAGAAAGCGGCCAGAGAAAAAAAGAAAACCAAAGACAAAGATGGCGAAGAGGAGCAACGCAGGCGGATGGATCTCTCACTCGACGAGATGTTTCCGTTTAGCGAGAAAAACAGAGAGAATTATGATTTTACTCTGTTGCAGGAGACTACTCTGGAGGGAATTCCTGTTTATGTTCTTGATGCGAAAGCTAAACAGAGGACCAAAGAATTTTTTGACGGGATATTTTATATCGACAAGGAGACGTGGGATATTCGGAGAGCGGAATTACAACTGGCCAAGAATCCAGGTCCATTGAAATTGATGGAGATGGGAATGGATTTTTACGTCCTTCCAGAAGGCTACTTTGCTCTTAGGAAGATATCTGTTCGGATACATGTTGGGTTTGTTGTGAAAAACATCCGCCAGGAAGTTGTGGACGAATATTCGGACTACCAGATCCTTGAACAAAAAGGAAGTATCCCCAAATCCGTGATGAACGACTTTTCGAGTGCTCCTATTAGTGATTTCGAAAACACTCTCAGTTTCCCCAGCGAGGAAACTTCGCTCGGTTTCGGGTATGCTTACGAACAACTTAGCTTATATGTTTTGTGATGATATAATAAAATATATAAAATTCTAAAGTAAGAAGGAGGGAAGATTATGGAAAAAAGAATTCTGGATTTGTATGATGAATACAAGAAAGGATCGCTCGACCGTCGCGAATTCCTTAAAAAGCTTGCTACTTTAGTCGGGGGGACAGCCGCAGCTTTGGGGCTTCTGCCTTTCCTTGAAGGCAGTTATGCGGAAGCTCAAGTCGTTTCGAAGGATGATCCCAGGCTCCATGTCGAGGATATCAAATACCCCGCTGAAACAGGTGATATGCTTGCGCATTATGCGAGACCTAAAGGGGAAACAAAACTTCCCGGTGTGATCGTGATCCACGAAAACAGAGGGCTCAATCCCCACACGAGAGATGTTGCCCGGCGTGTTGCATTAGAGGGATTTCTGGCTGTGGCCCCTGATGCCTGTTCTCCACTGGGAGGGACTCCGGAAGATGTAGATGCGGCTCGGTCGAAGATGCAAGAGCTTGATGCAGAGACTACAGTGAAGAATTTTGTTGCCGCAGTAAAGTATCTGAAGACCCATCCACAATCGACAGGAAAGGTCGGATGTATGGGTTTCTGCTGGGGTGGGGGAATGACAAACCAGGTGGCTGTCAACGCCCCGGATCTAAACGCAGCGGTTCCCTTTTATGGCAGGCAGCCTGCGGCAGAAGATGTCCCGAAGATCAAGGCATCTGTGCTTTGCCACTATGCAGGCCTTGATGAGCGGGTCAATGCGGGCATTGAAACATTCGAAGCAGCCATGACAAAAGCGGGAGTTGAATACAAAATATACATGTATGAGGGCGCTGCGCACGCGTTTTTCAACGACACAAGCACTCGCTATCATGAAGAGGCGGCTAAACTTGCCTGGAAACGCACGATCGCCTTTTTCAACGAAAAATTAAAAACCTAGCGATAATTTTAGCTGGATTATTTATCCAAACAACGGTTTTATCTGAACTATTTATCCAAACAACAGTTATAGCTTGATTGTTGATCTAACGAATATATAAATTGGCTATTTGTCCAAGCAGCATTTCTTGTACTTCAGACCGCTGCCGCACGGACAGGGATCGTTGCGGCCGATCTTGGGACCGGTTCGGGTACGAGTTCGGTTTTGAGTGCGAGCAGGAGTGGTTTGTTTGGGCGGGGCTTGCTGCTCAAGCTCGAGCATTTGCCTGTGCCATCGGGAGGCTACCTCCTGAACGAACGGCTGACAATGTATGAAAAAGCGTTTATATCCCGCACACAGGTAATTCAATCCCGCATCGCCTTCGGGCGTCTGGATAAAACGATTCTTCGGGCACTCGCCATTGCACATTGACCTAACCTCACACTCCAGGCAATAGCGGGGAAGTGTATCCAGCTTGGCTTGTCCGAAATCTCTCTGTGCCGGACTCTCGAGAAGCCCCACCAGAGGAGTCTCCATTATATTTCCGAGCCGATGTTCTACATCAACGAAGTGGTCGCATGAATAGAAATCCCCGTTGTGTTCGATAACCGGAATATCCCCACAGATCGCGCGGAATATGCACAGGGAATGTTCCTGATCGAACGCTTTTCTGGTCGCCTCCTCGAATATCTGCACTTTGATTGAACCGACATCTTGCTCCACCCACTCATCAAAGATTGTGCAGAGGAAATCACCCCAAGCTTCAGTGGACATAGTGCTAGGACTTACTCCGCTTTCAGCCTTGGGCTGTCGTTCCACCATCGGTAAAAAGCTCACATACAGGGCTTTGATCTGCTTAAAGAATCTGTAGACTTCGGTGGGATTTTGGACATTGTGTGCATTTACCACACACAGAATATCGCAATTGACTCCATGATGCTGTAAGAGTTCATACCCGCGTTTCGTATCCTCGAAAGTGGACTTTTGGTCTTTAGTCCGGCGGTACCGGTCATGTTTTTCCTGCGGGCCATCCATGCTGAGTCCAACAGCAAAGCCCTCATCTGCTAAAAAGCGGCACCAGTCCTCATCGAGAAGCGTCCCGTTGGTTTGCATGCCGTTCATGATGCGCTGACCAGAAGGCTGGTGTTTATGCTGCAGCTTCACGATCTTACGAAAGTAGTCCAGTCCTAAAAGCGTCGGCTCCCCCCCATGCCAGGAAAATCGGATCACTTCCTCAGGATAAGCCTTGATGTGCTGGACTATGTACTCTTCCAAAATGTCGTCCGGCATGCGAAACGACTCTCCTTTTGGATAGAGCTGCTCTTTTTTCAAGTAATAACAATAGTGACAATCCAGGTTACAGATAGAACCGACCGGCTTGACAAAAACCTGGAACTCTCGGGAAGCCTTAGTCATCTTCTAAACGTGGTGGGCGAGGATAATCCCAAACCGATTCTTGTCCAGAGCCTGGCTCGATACGACGAGGTCTCATGGGGGAACTCTCCTTTCTTGGCAGCTTAAAACGCGACTTGTTGCTGAATTTATGGTAATTGAAAAATATGGATAAATCTAGCCTCAATGTGCTTTGGCTGGCACAACTTGTTGGAAAATAAAAAGATAGCTTTAAAATACCCTTTGTATTGAGCCTTAAAGTACTCTTTTTGGGCAAGGAAACATAAATCTAACGTTGAAGTATCTTTTCTCGTGATTGTATAAATAAGAGGCCAGGCCTGTGGAATCTTGAC
>Ga0307380_10001587_pt1 | contig 33105 bp, 19 predicted proteins | sample UN3MG_FD_202239 | JGI IMG/M metagenome (GOLD analysis project Ga0307380, IMG submission 202239) | Soil microbial communities from Risofladan, Vaasa, Finland - UN-3 | ecosystem: Environmental > Terrestrial > Soil > Coastal area > Acid sulfate soil | place: Finland: Risofladan, Vaasa | collected...
TGTGCATCAACCAGGGGCCCTGCACACCGCCGCCCCGGTCGACCACCTCGACTTCCAGCGTCACTCGGGGGCTCGCGACCGTGCCGTCGTCGTCGGGCGAGAGGATCCGCACTTCGGGCGGCTGCTGCTTGAAGAGATCTTCCCGCGGCTGCAGGCGGGCCCCGCCGAACAGGGCGGCCAACAGGCCGGGGCGATAGAAATCCTGGAAGAAACGATCGACCGGCACGACGTTCAATCCGTCGCCTACGCGATAGCTCACAAGCTGCCGACCTCGGGCCGAGCCGTCGAAAAGCCCCTCCGGCGTGATCACGAGCCAGTCGGCATCGCTTCCGTGGACGGGCACGACGGGCGCGTCGGACAGGTCGGCGCCGCCGGGAACCAGGCCGATGAGTTGCCCGATCTCCACGCCGGTGGCCAGGTCCCAGATTCGGGCCGTGCCGTCGAAGGAGCCGCTCGCGAGGTAGCGGCCGTCGCCACCGATCGAAACGGATACGACGCTACCGGAGTGCCCTTCAAGTGTATGCACCAGCGCACCGCCGGCCGCCAGCCAGACCATCACGCGATTGTCCTCCAACCCGGCGGCAACCAGGCGTCCATCCGGGCTCATGGCGACCGACAGGACCAGGGCGTCGGCCCCCTCGAACGTTCGCTGCTGCGATGCACTCGCGACGTCCCACAAGGCCACCGTGCCGAAGGCGCCGCCGCTGACGAGTTGCTTCCCGTCCGGGCTGAAGGCCAAGCTGTTGAGGAACTCATCTTGCTGCTTCAGCGTACGCAGACGACGCCGCGTCGACAGATCCCACACATCGGCCGTCGTGTCGTACGAGGCGGTCACGCCGAGGCGCCCGTCGGGGCTGACGGCGAGCGACGCGAGTGCCTTTGGCTGATTGCCGAGGGGATGCTGCGAACCATCGGCAGCGTCCCAAAGCGCCGGTTGCGATTCCTCCATCGAGCCGACCAGTGCCCAGCGACCATCGTCGGAGCAGTCGAACAGCGTGGGCGCGGTGGCGTATCCGCGGAATACCTGCCGCCGCTTCCCGCTGAACACGTCGAACAGCTCCGACGAGCCGTCGCGACCGACGAGCAACAGCCAGCGGGCGTTGTGGCTCCACTGCCCGGAAGCCAGGTTCGCCAGATTCAGTGCATTCGGACCGAACACCTCGGGCTGACCGCGGTCGAGGTCCCAGCCGAGACCCAACACGGCATGGCCGGAAACGAGACGCCGCTCTGCGGCGGAGAAACTCACCGGCTTGGCCAGCACGCCGTATCCTTCGAGCCGGCGCACGGGCTCCCATGTGTTCGGATCCCAGATTTCGGCCGTGGCCGAGCCGACGCCGAGCAGTGCCTGCTTGCCGTCGCGGCTGAAGGCGACCGACCACGCTCCGTTATCTCCGGGAAATCGTCCTTCGGGCGAGAACGATTTCAGTTGCCGGCCCGACTCGGTCGCCCACACGATCACCGTCTTGTCGAGCGGGCTGGCCGTGACGATCTGGCTCCCGTCGGGCGAGAAGGCGGCCGCCCAGATTTGGTTGGTGTGGCCTTGGAGCACGTGCAGTGGGCGGCCCGTCTGCGCGTCCCACACGCGAGCCGTGTTGTCCCACGATGCGGTCAGCATGCGCGAGCCGTCGCGGCTGTACGCCACGGTCCAAACGGCGTTGGAATGGCCGGCGAGCGAGCGGAGCTTCCGGCCGGAGCGCGTGTCCCACTCGATGGCTTCGGGAGCGTCGTTGCCGTACGACCCGGTGAGAACGCGCGAGCCGTCGGGGCTGAACGTGAGCGACTGTGGCTGCTGGCCGTCTTCGTGGTAGCGGACGAGAAGCTTCCCGCTGGCGGCATCCCAGAGCAGCGCGTCGAGGAGGCCGGTGCTCAGCACGTAGCGTCCATCGGGGCTGAAGTCGACAGCCCAGACGGGCATCTTCACGGCCGCGGAGACTTCCACGCCGAGCGGCTCCCGGAGCACGTGCAGGCGCTCGCCCGTGACCACGTCCCAGATGGCCGCCGTGCCGTCGTGCGAACCGGTGACGAGACGTTTGCCGTCGGGGCTCAACGCCACCGAGCTGACCGGGCCGCCATGTCCGAGGAATGACCGTAGCTGCCGGGCGCCGGCGACGTCCCACAGCACGGCCTTGCTGTCGACCGAGCCGGTGACGGCGTACTTGCCGTCGTTGGAGAACTCCGCGGCCCAGGCCGGTCCGGCGTGGCCGGTCTGAAGCACCAGCTCGGGCCGCACGGGCGGCGATTCGGAAAGCGGCAACCGGACGTTCCATCCTCCGCGGAGCAGGACCTTGCGCTGGAGTTGGGCACCGCCGGCGAAGCGGACCGAAATCGTTTGCTGATAGATCCGCCCCTCGGTCAGCGGACGAAACTCGAACCGACGCCGCTGGCCGTACTGCTGCCCCGAGATGCTCACCTCGGCACTGTCGGGCAGGTCGAGGTCGAGGATTGCCGTGTCTTCGGTGACGACGTGCACGCCCCGCTCCTGGGCGACGACGGCGGTAGAACAGACGATCCAGGCGGCCAGGAGTACGGCCAGTCGCGTTGGCCATTGGCAAAGCGATTCACGAGCCATGGGAAAAGCCTCGCAGCTTGTTGATGTCTCTGTTGTGCCACGGTCTGCTGTCTCCTGACCGTGGCATTCTCGCCAAGCAAAAGGTTTCCAAAACCAACGGGGGGGTTAGGCAGGTAGACCTTCGGTCGCGTCCCGTGGCGTGGTCAGGAGACCACGCCATAACACGTTGCGCGCAGGTGGCCGGCACGGTCCTGATCCGCTCGCACCAGCGGCGGCCGATCTCGGGGGAGTTCCTTGCGCGATCTGCCGGTCGATCACCACCAAGCGGACGAACGAACTCGGCCGGGAATCTCTCGCCCGTACCCCCCGGCGGAGGCATACCGACAGCCGGGTCGCACGGAGCCAGTCGCGCCTCGTTTCGGGTGGTTTTTTCGGACATGCCGTACGGAGCTGGACTGAGCACCACCTTGTGTCCACGGGAGGCATGCACAACGCCGGGCCGAATGCTCCGAGTTACTGTTTGGCGGCGATCACGCCGACCCACAGATCTCCATCAGTGTACCAAGGATCACCGCCGCCGTTTCGCCCTTCGAGGTTTTTGTGGAAGCCCGGCACCCTGTAGGTCTCCGTCAGTCCGTGCGTTTGTTCGATGGTACCCAGGACATGGTCCCGTTCGGCGTCGACATCCGGAGCGATGTGGTGAGTGACTTGGCCCGTTGTATGACTGAGGCCGACGCGTTTGTCGTAGCTTGCCGACCCAACCCAAAGGGGACGGCCGTCCTGGTCGACTTTGCCGCTACGCCAGAAACGCACGTGGTGGCGGTGACGCGGATTGTTGCCCACGGGCTGTTCAAAAGCGAGGTCTTCCTTGCGCCCGAAAAGAAACAGACTGCTGACCGGGGCCTCGTCGTACGGCCGCTTGAGGACCGTGTCAGCGCCGATCTTAAGATCACTTTTCAGGCCGAGCGGATCGGCCGCGTACCATTTGGCCGCCTGCATGATCTCCTTCACTTCGGTTTCCGTGCCAATCAGGCCCACGTTCAGCGGATCTCCGGGATGGCCGTCACCCGTCTCCGTGACGCGAGGATTGTCGTCAAGCGACGGGTGATGCCGCACATACATTTTCCACGCATGTGGAACGATCAGATACGCCACCGCCAGGTACACCACCACAAAGACGGCAAAAATCATGGCCACTTGCTTCCAACGGCTCAGACGCTTGGATGGCAACTGATCAGACGCAGCAGGCTCCATGTCCACGTTACATCCTCTAGGTCAATTCAGTTCAAAAAGGCGGCGGTGGCATCGCCTTGCTCGACGGCGGACAAAATGGGGGTGACATGAGTCCGAGGCGTAGCTTTCCGTAAGATGCCGACGCCCACGATTATAGCGGTCGGTTGCGGCGGCCGCCCAAGCCGGCTCCACCACGGAGGGTGTACGAAGTGTCCCCGAGCCGCGCCCGAGAGAACCTTCCTTTCTCAGAGCACTCGGAAAGCCCAAATCCGGCCCATCCGAGTGCCCGCGGAATCCACCGACTTCACACCCCCTCTACAGAGCTGCGAGACTGTGTCGCAGACGGTCCTTTTCTGACACGTCTCGGAATAGGCAATCCCGGCCGTGATCCACGGCCAGCGGCCCTCGACCATCTTGCGGAACCGACGTTGCAGCCGGCGAGCGAAGAGTTCGTTGTCGACGTGGGGCGCCGGCTCCACGGGGCCCGCATGCCATTTCGGTGGACGTCCGAGCCTTTTCCTCATTGTATTAACCTTCGCCTCAAAAGACCTGCCGTCAGGCAAGCACCGCTTTGAGCGCGTTGACGCGGCCGGCGCCGTAGAAGTCGTCATTGCCGGGCCTGCCCAAGTCGTCGGCGAGTATTGCGAGGATATTGGGGCGCTGCGGCTCTTCCGCCGCGAACAGGGAAGCCAAGATGCGGAATGACGAAAGAAGAAGGGTGAGGAATCTCATCGTGGCAACCTGGAATCAAGGCAGCTTCGGTTTCAGCGGCGTGCTGCCATCCTCTTTGTCCACAGGGTAGAGAGCGTTGTGTTTCTTCAGGCTTGCGGTCAAACCCTGTATCATCAGGCGGAGCTGATCGGGGCTGGAGGGGGCGAGATTGTTCGACTCGAAGGGGTCTTTGGCAAGGTTGTAGAGCTGGTAATGAGAGTTTTCGGAGGCCTCGGACGGGAAGTAGTGATAGATGACCTTCCAATCTCCATGCCGGTAACAGGTGAAGTATTCGCTTCGATGCGGTGAGTGGGGGTAGTGCATGAGAAACGTCTCCTCGCGCGTCTCGTCGGGCTTGCCCGTGAGAAGCACGTCGAGGCGCGAGCCATCGACGATCCGGCCCGCCGGTGGTTGAATGCCGGTAAGAGCGAGGACGGTCGGAAACACGTCGTAAACGGCGGCTTGCTGGCTCTGGATGGCACCGGCGGCGATCGGAAGGCGCTTTTGATGCGGGTTGTCGCCGTTAGGCTTTGCCCAGGCGGCGATGAAGGGCACGCGCATGCCGCCCTCGTAGTGCGCGCCTTTCTTTCCACGCAGCGGAGCGGCGCAGGCAACCGCATGCTGATGTCCGAGTGGAGCATCGGAGCCGTTGTCGCCGAGGAAGAAAAGGAGTGTGTTCTCGGAAACGCCGAGCGCGTCGAGATGATCGAGGACGTCGCCGAGCGATTTGTCCATGCCTTCAATCAAGGTGGCAAAAGCCTGGGCGGGGGCGGGTTTGCCGGAGTCCTTGTAGTTGGCGGCGAAACGCGGATCGGAGTTGAACGGCGCATGCACGGCGTAGTGCGCCAGATAGAGGAAGAAGGGCTTGCCGGCTTTCACCGCATCCGTGGCATTCGCCTTGGCCTCGATGGTCAGCGCCTCGGTAAGGAAGGTCTCGGTGCCGTGATATTTCTCCAGGTGCGGAACGGCGTTGGACGCCCTCTTCTGACCATGCCCGTAGTTCTTCGTGCCGTAGTAGCTGGCAGGTGCTCCAATCGAACAACCGGCGACGTTGATATCGAAGCCGAGGTTCTTCGGTTCGGCACCTTCAAACTCGCGCGGTCCGAAGTGGCCTTTGCCGACGTGGATCGTCCGATAGCCGGCTCCTTGCAGCAGCCCCGGCAAAGTCACGTCGCCCTTCTTCAAGCCCGTCCAGTTCCATTTCGGCGGGCCGAATGGACCGCGGTTGTCCCTGTCGGGATTGATCCAGTTCGTCGTGTGATGCCGCGCGGCGTTTTGCCCGGTCATAATGGAGACGCGTGTGGGCGAGCATACGCTCATGGCGTAGAAGTTGTTGAAGCGGATTCCACGCACCGCCAGCCGCTCCATGTTCGGCGTGCGATAGAAGTCATTGAGCGGGTACTTCTTCGGTTTGCTACTCTCATCGGTGAGAAACGGCACCGAGGTGTCCATGACGCCCATGTCATCGACAAGGAAAATGACGATGTTGGGCTTGTCAGGGTTTGTTTCGGCAGCGCGAATCGTCGCCAGCGGAGCCAGCAGCAGGACCGCGGCGCATGTTACGAGAGTGTGTCTTGTTGCTCTGGCCATAGGGGGATTCTCTTTCGTAGGTAGATGGTCAACCGTGCGGCTCTGACAGCCGGTCAATTCAGCATCCTACCAGTCTAATGGTGCCGAACGCCGTGCCAGAATACCTTGGTTTCGCGGGACGCACAATCTGCCTCGATTTCGTGCGGTAGGCCGATGGCCGAGACTGTTGCCGCCGCCCCCCCGACGGGGGATTCCGGAAGGGCCCTCGCGCTCGCCCCATCGCCGTGTCAAAACCGGTCCTTTCTTTGGACCCCGAGTAGTGAGGCAGGCTGGGCGTGAGAAGCCGCCGTGCTTGAGTTCTCTTCTGCCGTCCTCTCAGAGGCTGTCCGGATACTAACCTGTCAGCAGCCAACGACTTGCGACAGGTGACGCGGGGACTCGGGTGGCCGCGCCGCGGGGAAGTCGCCGAAAACCCGCCTTGTTAAGCTGCGCAGTATTGCCGTAAGTCCTTGCTAAAAAGAACATCCTTTCCGGACAGCCTCTCAGAGACTGAACGTCTGGTCAAGCAGGCGGATCTGCCGTCCCTCCCCGTCCGCGTGCAGAGTGGGGCGGTCCGCCGCCAACGCGAAGACCCACCAAACCACCGGGCCGGCGCCGTCGATCGAAGAAACCAGTGAAAGCTGGCCGCGCGAGCCGGGCAGCCGCTCTAGATCCGCCCCCGAAAGCCGGCCCTGGCTGCACGTGAGCCAAAGCGGTGCATCGCCGAGCGCGATCATGGCCCAACCAGCCTCAAACCACCAGGCGGCGGGGTGGGCGTGCCAGTGGTAGGTCGCTTGAGGTGGCTTCGCGGCCTCCAGCTCGTCGGCGACGACCACCAGGTTCTTGCCCGACAGCCACACGTGCCGCACCAACGTCTTCAGAGACGCCCCCGCGGGGTAGCACGCCGTCAGATCGATGGCCACGCGGTGGACGCTCGGGCTGACGTCCTCCAGGACGATCCGGCGCGGCCGCTTCTGACTCGGCCCCTGGTTGTTGACCAACGGCGCGTTGTGCGCCGCCGCGCCGACCGTGAACTCGCGCTGGTCGCCTCGGATGTACTGCTGGTAGCCCGGGTCGGCCACGAGCCAGTTGCCGCGCGTGCCGATCACCAGGGTGCCGCTGTCGTTCTGGATGTGACCCATGGGCGAATTGGAGCAGGCAACGGCCACAGCCAGATCCTCGGCCTCCCAGCCGCTACGGAGCACGGCCGCGTAGTGCGCGTCGAGGGCGCCGGCCGGGGGAGCCTTGCCAGACGGCACGTCGGGGACGTCTCGCAGCGCGGCCAACGCGTTGCTGCGGAGCACGTCAAGCGGACATCGCCCCATCAGCCACGATCGCACGGGCTGCGGCCGAAGCCGCTGTAGCTTGGCCTGGGCCGACAGGTGGAAGGGCATCTGGCGAGGCTCCACGTCGCTCAACTCGGCCACCTGCTCGACGGCCCCCGGCGCGCCCAGCATGGTGGACTGCTCCAGGTAATGGTTCAGGTTGGGATGATCCAGGACCGCGGCCCGCTCGGGCTCGGGCAGCGTGGCCAGCCAGTCAGCCACGAAGTCCAGGACGTAGCCGTCGTAGCCCACGCCCTCGCTGTGGCCCTTCGTCCGCAGGTCGAGCACGGCCCCGAACAGGGCCTGCACGCGGGCGTTCAGGAGGGAGGCGGCTGAGTGGCCGGCCGCGGCGGCAGTCAGCGCTGCGCCCACGGTGGCGATCAGGGGGATATTGTGCAAGAGAGCGTGAGGCGCGTCCCGGCGGAGAACGTCCTCCTTGGTGCGAACGGAGGCGAAGATCTTGTCCGAGGCGGGCAGCACGGCTTCCACGTGGTGGACACACGCCTCGCGGACGCTGCGACGGAGGTCCTCGCCCAGCCACCCCCAGCGTGTGGAGGCCGTCCAGAGAATCCGGCCCGCGTGGGCCGAGCTGAGGCCGGGTTTGGCAGACTGCTGATACGTGGGCCACCTCGCCAAGGCCGCCAAGTCCGCTGCCGCTGCCTGCCGAGCTTGCTCGTCCCCAAACCATTCCGCGGCCCAACCCAGGCAGTCAATCCGCTCTTCAAGAGTCCACAGTAGCCACGTGGCCCAGGGATAGGCGGGGATGCCGGGCACGCGGACCTCGGGGATGACAAGATTCGGTAGCGGCAGGGGGTACGCGATCTTGCGGCCGATGCGATAGTAATCCACCACCAGCCGCGTCTGCTCGAGTTGCCACCGTGCCCGGCGCCGCATGTCCGCCTCAACGGCCCGCCGCTCGGAGCCAGCTCCTGAACTTCGCGGCTCGTCATCGGCCGCGTGTGCCGACGACGCCCAGCCCTCGCCCGAGCCCGGTAGCCATGCACCCAGCGCCTCACCGGCCACCAGCGCCCGCAGGAATCCTCTCCGTGTCGTTTCTCCGGCCATGACTCACCTCACGGCTTGACGATCCGCATCCGGATGGCGGTATGGTATCGCGCCTTCCCGTTCCCACCCCGCCAGAAGAGACAGGTTTTCCCGCCCTCTGCGCTGAGCCGCATCGGGTGGTGGTAGGTGAATCCCTTGTATTCCCTCTCGGACCCTGTATTGGTGGGGATGGTTTGCTCGCGCCCCCATTGCTGAAGACTCTCAGGCTCGGTGCTTCTGCGGTAGAAGAGGTTCGGTCCGCCGTGTTTGGAGTAGAAGACCGTAAGGTGCCCGTCCGGCGCGGCCGGGATGACCGGGCTGTCGTGGTCGTCCGATTCCAGCTTCTCGCGAAGGGTGCCGACGAGGGTCTCGCCGGTGTCGGCGTCGATCGAGGCGACCTGGACGTTCCCGGCCAGCGTGATCCAGCCCGCGTAGCTGCCGCGATGCTTGCCCTCGAAATAGACCGCGCGGGGGTCTTGGAACCGGCACCATTCGCCGCTGGGGGCCAGCCCCGTGATGCGAGTAGTCTACTGGAAGGCTCCCCGGCGGACTGGCCAGCAGCCGTTTTCCCCGAGAAGGCGGTCCATGCGCCGAGCATCAGGAGGCCCTCGCTCGAAAGGCAAATTCAAGGGCGTCGTCGCATGATTCCTCGCCGGAATACCACAACAGGCGGAATCTCGGTTCTCTTCATGGCGCGTCGCGCACGGTCACAGGCTCACGGATGTAGATCTCACCGCACTCCCGGTGGATGGTCTCGGCGGCCGAATCCTTGGTCCGGATCGCGTTGTTGCGGATGACCGCCCGGAGGGTCGAGCGCCAAGCTGGATACCCTTGCCGCAACCGGTAAAGGTGTTGTTCTCGATCACCCTCATCATGACACCGCCATCCTCGTGGACCGGCGGTTTGGCGTACTGTTTCCGACGCGTCGGCAGAATGCGGTCGTTGAAGCTTCGGGTGTGAAGGAAGGCCGCTACCAACACGTGATTCTATCATGAGTGCCCCCGCATGACCGCTTGCACTTTCGGGGAAAGGTATGGCGAAGATGAGACGGCCGGCCGTCTCATCGCCTCCCCCACCCGAGGGCTGTTGGGCGGCGGCGCCGGCCGCGCGCCTCGCAATTTGGTCGACTTTTTTGGGGATTCCCAAACGTGTGAGTACTTGGGACACTCGCCATGGAGCAAGCTCCCTTGCGTCGAACCGTCTAATGCCGACCCGCATGCTGGTGGTGTGGGGGCCGGGAAGGGAAACCCTCCTGGCTATCCGATTTGGGAGGCACCTAACGCACCACCTTTGAGGTCTTCATCAAGCAACTACGCTGCAATTGGAACTTGACGGTGCATAACGGTGCGTATTTATCTATTCTTCTTTTCTTTTTTCAGTTGTCGTTTTTCCTTTGGACTACGCTGGGCCTTTTTCTGTTGTTCCCTTTTGCCTTTATCTTTGCTTCCCTTATCACCCATGTCTGTTTCTCCGTGATTGAAAACGAATGTTCCTCTCAGCTCCGTCAGACCGGCTTGACGTTTTCGGCTCTTGGCCCTTTCGGTCCGCGTCCTTCGGTGTAAGACACTCGTTGTCCTTCTCGGAGTTCTTCGTAGCTCACCCCTTCGAGGTTTGACGAGTGGAAAAAAATGTCCTTGTCGCTCCCGGTGTCGATAAACCCGAAGCCCCTGTCCGTCAGCCGCTTGATGGTGCCTTCTGCCATTTGTCCAATTCCTCAAAAAGTGTCCTGCAGCGTTGCCCGAAAACACGGTGTTCAGGCTGCTCCACTGCAAAGATGCCATTCTAGCGGGTCGATTGGCTACAATCAACTGGCGGCAGGCGATGGCACCTGCCAGAGAGCGAATCTGGAGCCCAGGCCGCGTGAGGGTTCAGCACGTGAGTCGGCAATGCATCGATCTGAGGAGGCTCAGTTCCTGTTCTCCGGTGCTCACTCGCGCGTGGCCAAGCGGGCGAATTTCAGAGGAGTGGGCCGGGGCGGCTCATCGTCGGCACGAGATTCTGACGCGCCCAGCAGTGTTCCAAAAAGGGTGGTTGGATAGGACTGCCCTGCTAACCGGCTGTCATCGAAAGCCCCCTCTGTGCCCAGAACCTCTCCGCGCGACTGGCCGCTCGCGTGCAGTTTCAAGGATTAGCACCGGTCACGCAGCATCCAATTCGGACGCGCAGTTCGGACAACGGGTAGCCTTGATCGGGATGCTGGAGCAGCATTTCGGGCAGTCTCTTGTCGTCGGTTCCTTCGGTGCTTCTTCCTCTTTGCTCTTCATCCGGTTCATCGCCTTGATAACCATGAAAATGCAGAACGCAACGATGATGAAATCGAGCACAGTGTTGATGAACAGGCCGTAGCTGACCGTGACGGCTTCAGCCTCGGCAGTCTTGTCGCGCAGAGTGATCGAGAGTTGGGAGAAATTGACATTGCCGAGCAGCATACCGATTGGCGGCATGATGGACATCGTTGACGAGCGACGTGACGATCTTGCCGAACGCCCCGCCAATGATAATGCCGACGGCCACGTCGAGATTCTCTCGCCCGGCGATTGTCGCCAAGCGGGAGACCATCGTCAACTCTTAACAAGCAATGGGACGCTTCCAAGCGAGTAACCGCGGTCTAGTCTAATCCTCAGTGGCCGCCCGTGTCCACCGTCCATCCGGTGCTCAAGTGCTCAAGATCGCCCGGATAGACGTTCGGTGAATGTCACGCATTGCGGCAAGGCGATGCCCCAATCGGGGGGGCTTCGTCGCGTCGTTTATCGTTGGGAATTCGGTGCACGTCGCCACCCATTCAGGCCCGAATCGCCGAGGGAGGCCCGTTCTCGAAAAAGGTATGGAGAATATGGGACACCCAGCCGCCTGGTCGCCCCCTACCCGTTGCTGCCGCCGCAGTCAGCCAGGACCAAAATCCCCTTCGCCTTGGCATACCGGCGCTGCCCCCAGGCGATACCACCAGCGTCGCAACGCGTCGCAAGCCAACTCGTCCGCCAATTGCCGCGGCGAACCGTGTCGGGATCGCAACCGAACAGCTCCGCGATATACGCCGTTCCCCCGTGTCCCGGTTTCGCCACTTCCACTGCTGACCGCTCGGTACGAGAATCAGATTACTTTCTCGTGTGGTTTGAGCATCCCGGATCTTGATCTGGGGCCGCGTCGAATCGCCAGCGTTGTCTCGTCAGATTGCAGTTGGTCGTGAGTCGAACTGATTGGACCATGTGCCATTTCCCGCCAATGAGCAAGTGCGATCTGCCCCGACTCACCCTTGTTGTCAATCCAGGAACCACGAGCCGTTAACCTTTTTGAACGACATCGCAGATGGTCTCTCCCTGTCGCCGATCTTCCACTTCCTGGTCGCGGTGGCCACGTCGCCGTCGATGCTGACGTTCGTCAGTTCACCTGGGAACAGGAATGGCTCGATTTTCGACTCGTCATCCATTTCGACAATCAGATTAAGCGCATCGACAAACAGTCCCCTTCGGTCCTTGATCGAGTCGGCCAGAAGTTCGATATCCTCATTGGGGTCTCTGGAACGCTTGCGGTTGTTCTGGTCTTCTGCACCGAGCCCGTGGCGGACCAGGACGGATTGGCACTTGTCTCGCCATGGGGAACCAGCGTTCATTTCCGGGTCCAGTGTGATGAGGAATCCGAGGGCGTATCTCTTCTGGAGCCCCTCGGTCATGCAGTCGTAGACGGTGCCCCAGTCAGTTCTGTCCGCCGCCTCCTGGACGATCATCAGGGCTTGTTCCGGAGAACTCGCCTTGGGGCTGCTGCCCGTCGAACCTCCGCCGCCAGACTTGCTGCAACCAATCAAAATTGGTCCAAACGCGATTGCGATCGAAAGAAATGCCCGTAGACTCATCTCCCGTTCCCTTCATGCGAGGGCGATTCTCGGCCGGCCCGACGCTGCCGGGAAGTCCGGCAAACCAGACCGGTAGAATCCACATCTTGGACTTGGAAAGCACTCCCTAACGCGTTGGGCGCCAACGACTTTTTTGCTCGCAAAATGGCACACCTCTGACCAGCTATTTCTTTGGAAACTTCCCATCGAACGTTCTCGTGTGGGGCTGGCGCTTCATGGAGCAAGGTTCTCGATCGACGCGGCGCACTTCTTGACCCGCGCCAGTTCGTCCGTGTCGAGCGTGAACGTCTCCGACATGTCGATCGCCTGGCGGAAACGGGGACTGCGGTCGACGAGCAGCGGGCCGATCGAGGGATTTGTTCGTAGGTCCCACACGTTCCAATCCGGCCAGACGAGGTTGCCTACTACCTTTCGGGATCCACAGTATCGCCAGTAATAGAACCAGTGGTCGGCCTTGGCGATGACACGATCCTGGTCATCAAGCAGTGACAGGCGGACCGCATAGCCATTGTGGCGATTCTGGATTGCGTTCACTTCAGGCAGTACCCACGCGGGCACCGGATAGTCTTCCCAATCGCTTGTGGCGCCGTCCGCGCCCATCCCCTTGAAGACGTAGAGTGAGTATTCTGCCTTGGGTGGCGACCCGGAGAATACCCAGCCCCGGCCCTCCAGGTACGAGCCGCTTCGCCTGCCGGGGGAAAGCTGCCCCAGCAGCGGCACGAGGTTGGCACGGATGGGCTTCCACGCCTCCAGGTTGGCAGCCACCCGATAGGACACGGTGAGCTTCACGCCGTCGGGCCCGCGCTCAACGGCCGGTTTTTCCTCGGCGAGGCTTACGGTGAGGACCTTGTCGGGAGTGAAGTCGGCCACGGCTTTACGAAATAGCTGCTTGGCCGCCTCTTCGTTGAGTTCCTCTATCCTGATGCGGATCGCTATCTTGTCGCCCTCGATCTCGCGAAGAACGACGTTCTGGGCCTTCAGCTTCTCGCCCAACCGCGTTGCCGAGACAATCGCACGAATGCGGACGTAGTGCAGGCCGTTTTCCTGCCAGCGGTAGATCTCCTTGAAGTCCTCGACGAAACCGCGGCTGTAGGTCAGCACCCGGTCGCGGACGATCTCGTCGTTGTTGACGATGGTCTCGGCGTCGACGAGTATCCCCACCACCTGCTCGACGGCATTGACCACCGCGTTTTGCGTGGCGCCCTGGGGATCGGTACCCACGCCCGTTGCCACAACCTCCGGGCCGCGCGACTGGATGCCCGGCGCCGGCTCCTGAGCATCCTCAAGATCGAACGGCAGCACGTCGGCCGCCTTCGGCGCGCCCGGTTTCCGGGGCGACGTGGCCGGCGATCCGGCCTCGGCTTCGGAAGGAGGGGCCGCCAGGGCCGGTTGTCCTGGTCCGCCGGGGATCCAGGGTCCCCCGGCTGCCGCGAGGGCGACCGCCAAGAAGAGTCGACGAAGCGTGGTGGGCATGATCATGCTCCCATGAGACGGTTTGGAGAAGCTTTCCCGTGGGTGACGTTCCCCGTGGAGAAACACAAGATGCATGGATCGTCTGCGGCGCACGAGGCGGCCGTTCACTTGGGCTGCGATCCGAAGGTCTCGCTACTCGGTCAGTCTTTGACCTCCGCGGGCCCTGAGATCGTGTCCCGGAGACGCTCGGAGGCCATCCAATACGCCTTCTCCGCCAGGTCCTGCGCGGCCGACGTGGAGATTTCCATCGCGAGGTCGCCGGCCTGGTCCAGGAACTCGGCCGTCGCGCCGGCGGCGAAGACGTCCATGACCTCGCCGAGCACGCGGGAGGCGTCCTCGGGGCGGCCGAGCTCTCTGAAGCAGCGAGCCGCGTCCAGGCAGAACTGCTGGGAGGCGAGCTTGCGCTGGTGCAGATGGGTCCACAAGAGCAAGGCCTCGCTCCAGTTGGACTGCTTCATCAGTTCTCGCGCCTGCCGGTGCATAACGTCGCGATAGACGCCCTGCACCTTTTCCAACTCTGCGGGCTGAAGGAGATGGGCGGTCAGCGCCGACTCGTCGGCGACGACGTATCCGACGGCGAATTCGCCCCGGACGGTCGTTTGGTGCATCAGCCCTTTCACGTTGCCGGATACTTCCAGCTTCCCTGCCGCCTCCTCCACCGCCTGACATAAGGTGGTAGCATCGGTCTGCCCTGTGGCGGCGTAGCGATCCAACGGCGATTTCGCCCGGAGAAGCTCCTGGACGGCCAGCATGTGCGTCAACTGCATGAGCGCGGGGGCGGAGCGCTCCCGGATGTCGCCACCCGGCAAGCGCTTGGCCCCGATGCCGAACATGGTCGGGCCGGACCGGCCCGACCATCGGGTGCCCGCGGGGTGCTGGCGGAGCACCGTGAGCATGGCCGTACGCACGGGGTCGGGCAGGTCGGCTCCTGCCAGGAGGGCGGCGGCTTGCTTCGAGGCGGAATCCGCGGGCGGCTCTTTGCGGCTTGGGTCGTCCGGGGGCGGCCCAGACCCGGCAGTCTCGCGCTGCTCCGGAAGGTTCGTATCTCCAGGTTCCGGCTCTTCTGCCCGGGGTCGTTTCGTGAGCTCCAACTCGACGCGGGTGATCCACCCCTCGGGGAGTTTGATCTCGCGTCCGTTCTGGTAGTAGCCGTCGAGTTCCACGATAACCTTGCGAACCCCGGGGGGGACGAGGAACAGCCCGTGGGACTGGCCGAGCGGCTCTCCGTCCAGGATGATCTTGGCCCCCGGGGGAACGGTGCGAACGAAGAGCCGCGTTCGTGGCACCTCCTCGGTTTGGAGCGGAGGCGCGCCGGCCGCCAGAGCGACGAGGACGAGAAAGACGTTCATGGATTTCCCTTTTTCGGATACAGTAGGGTAGCAGCTTGGTGATTTTGTTCAACCGGGGCCGTTGCGACTATTGACTGATTACCGTCTTGTGCCGAAATCTGCCGCGAACATCGCCGACCTCCTGGTTGCTTGATCCTAACCACTTGCGGAGGTGGCGCCGAATTGCCGGACACTCCAAATGCTTGGTTTTGCTGCTAAACTGAGCAGCGGAGGAGTGAGCTATGGCCGGAAATTCGAGTCGCAGGAAGCGTCGTGGTCGTCGTGTGTACAGTGACGAGCTGAAGGGGGAGGCCGTCCAGATGTTGCTGGACGGGCACCGCGCCGAAGCGGCGGCCGAGAATCTCGGGCTCAGCAGCGTCAGCCTTCTGTACCGCTGGAGGGCCAAACTGCTCAGGCAAAGCGGTCCGGCGGAATTCCCGAATTCCGGGGACACAATACCTATTTTGGCTGTTTGCGTAGTGTGCGCTTTCGGCCGGGTCTCTTTGGCGTTAGGACGCCACCCACGATACGCTCCAAACGCTCGACAAACGTGGTGCTCCCAAGCGGCCGACCGGTGCGGCTATGCTGGCGCAAGTCCCGAAGCTCCTCCTCGGTGAGCCCACTGTTCAACAACGCATTCCAGTCCCCGGCTATCGCCAGCAACGGAGCGACCTTGACCAGGGCGTCGTCGCGGCCCAGCAAGTGCGGGCTCGCGCTGCTCCAAGGCCACTCCGCGGCACCTTTGCCCAGATTGCCAGGCCGGCAACGTTGCCCTAATCTCCGTTGACGCGGAGGGCACTCTAAGGGATACTCCCGGGTTGCCTTGCGGCGTGTGTCCTTTCCCGTCCGGCCGCAATCACCTAAGTTATTGTTGGAAAAGAGGTTATGTGATGCCATTGGGTGAGGGTGAGGACCTCCGGCAGTATTGCATCGACGTGGCCCGGCGGGCCAAGGAGGCGGCGGCCGAGCTGGCCACCGTGACCGGGGCCCAGAAGCAGGATTGGCTCCGGCGGAGTGCCCGGCTGTTGCGGGAGCGGACCGCCGCCCTGGCCGAGGCGAACAAGGCCGACCTGGCGGCTGCTCCCGGCTATGGGCTGACCGACGCCCAGGTGGACCGGCTGCGCCTCACCCCGGACCGCGTCGAGTCGATCGCCGTCGCTCTGGAAGAAGTGGCCATGCTGCCCGAGCCGGTCGGGGAGGTGATCGAGTCGTCCATCCGGCCGAATGGGCTGGAGGTGCTGAAGGTCCGCGTGCCCTTGGGGGTGATCTTCTTCATCTACGAGTCGCGGCCCAACGTGACGGCCGACGCGGCCGCGTTGTGCGTCAAGAGCGGCAACGCCGTGATCCTTCGCGGCGGGAAAGAAGCGGCCCACTCGAACCGGGCGATCGCCGCGATTCTCACCGAGGCGGCCGCCCAGGCCGGCCTGCCCAAGGACGCCGTCCAACTGGTGGCCACCGCCGACCGCGAGGCCGTGGGCCATTTGCTCAACATGCCGGAGTATATCAACGTCTGCATCCCCCGGGGCGGCGAGGGGCTGATCCGACGCGTCAGTGCCGAGGCCAAGATGCCGGTGATCAAGCACTACGCGGGCAACTGCCACGTGTACCTGGACAAGTCGGCCGACGCGGACATGGCCGAACGGATCGTCGTCAACGCCAAGTGCCAGCGGATGGGCGTCTGCAACGCGGCCGAATCGCTCGTGGTCCACGCCGACGTGGCCGCGACGCTTCTGGCGCGGATCGGAAAGGCCCTCCGAAAGCGGGGGATCGAAATCCGCGGCGACGAGCGGACCCGGGCGATCCTCTCCGACGCCAAGGAGGCAACCGAGAAGGATTTCGGCGAGGAGTACCTCGGCCCGGTGATCTCGGTCAAGGTGGTCGATTCGCTGGATGAGGCGATCGCCCACGTCAATCAATACAGCTCGCAGCACACGGAAGCGATCGTCACCAGCGATCTGGATTCCGCCCGGCAGTTCGTCGCCCGGGTCGACAGCTCCGCCGTGATGGTCAACGCCAGCACGCGATTCAACGACGGCGGCGAGTTCGGGTTGGGGGCCGAGATCGGGATCAGCACCGACAAGTTCCACGCCCGAGGGCCTTGCGGTCTCCACGAGCTGACGAGCTACAAGTACGTGGTCTATGGCACAGGCCAGACGCGGGAGTAGTACAAAAACGCAATATGCCGTTAGTTCTCAGGATTGAGGAAACGTCCTCGAAGTCTCACGCGGCGGGGTCGCAACGTGTTTCGTGACAATGGGCTTGGGGTTCAGTGGTCAGGGTTCAGGGTTCAGGATTCAGGATTTCGCTTCATACCATTATTTCGAGGTCCTGAACCCTGAACCCCGAACCCTGTTGGTTGCGGCTCCGCTGCGATATGGGATACGGGGCCCCCATCCGCCGCCGACCGGGCGGTCACCGGCCCCGTGAAGCCCACGTGAACGAGTCTCCACTTCCTCGATTACTCAATCGACGTTTCAACCCCATTGACGCCACGGACAGGCTTACCAGGCAAAGGACGCTTCGATGAGCGGTGACGTACTCAGCCAGGAGGAAGTTGAGGGCTTGCTCAGCGCGATGTCCTCGAGCGGCGAGGAAGCGACTGAGGCGAGTCATGCGCCCAAGCCAACGGAACCGGGCGCAGGTGCTCCTCCGCGCAAGTCCCGCGAGAAGATCGTTCCCTACGACTTCAAGCGCCCGGAACGCGTCGGCAAGGAGCAGATCCGCGCGTTGCAGACGCTCCACGAGGGGTTCGGGCGGAACTTCGCGGCGGGGCTGTCGGCGATGCTTCGCACCATGGTGGAAGTGAAGCTGGCCGGCGTGGATCAGCTCACCTTCAGCGAGTTCATCTTCAGCCTCGAAAACCCCACCTGCTTGAATCTCCTCACGGCGGAGCCGCTGGAGGGGAATCTCATTCTGGAGATTAACCCCTCGATTCTCTATCCGATCATCGACCGGCTGCTGGGCGGTGGTCGCGAGGGCGGCCCGCTTGCCCGACGCCCGCTGACCGAAATCGAGCTCCGCCTCGTCTCCCGGATCAACGACCTGTTCCTCAAAGAGCTGGGCGATGCCTGGAGAAACGTGATGGATCTGGACCCGAAAGTGGAGCGCGTGGAGAGCAACCCTCAGCTCGTGCAGATCGTGCCGCCGAACGAAGTCGTCGTTCTGATCAGCTTCGACCTCGCCTTGGGTGAAATCCGGGGGATGGTGAACCTCTGCATCCCCTACAATTCCATCGAACGGATCAGCGGGAAGCTCTCGGCCAACAGTTGGGTGGCCTATGGCCGCCGCGAAGCCACGCCCGAAACCATCCGGCAAGTCAGCCGCAATTTGCAGAATGCCCTGGTCGAGCTCCGAGTCCGCCTGGCGCAAGCGCGGATCACCACGGGCGAGCTGATCGGTTTGCGGGTGGGCGACATCATCACCACCGAGAAAGACGTACGCAGCTCGCTCCTGGTCACCGTCGAAGGCGTGCCCAAGTTCCGCGCCTCGCCCGGCGCCTACAAGGCCCGCAAAGCGATCCGCATTGAAGGGGTCATCAGCGACCTGTCCGCCGCGTCGGGCGATTGACGCGGCGACAACCGGGCCGGATGAAGGGTCCTCGACGGGGCCGACCTCCTGCCCGGCTTCACTCTCGCGCTGGCACGCTTATTCGTCGAGCCGGGAGAGACGTCCAAGTCCTGAGGGCACGAGGAATCCCCCCAGCACCGCGTCGGGAAATGCCGGCCAATGCAACGCCCCCGGGGACTATCTCGGGCGCGACCGGTGGGCCGGCTCACGCCGCTCGTAGTGTGCGGCGCACTCGGCTTCGCGTCCCCGGACCACTCGCCGGTTGCGCAGCTTGCCGTATCGGCCGGTAATCACGGTCCACCGGCCGTGGCCCTCCGGGTCGTCGCGGGAGATGACCACCCAGTCTCGCGTGGTGCCCAGCTCGTGGGCCCGGGCCGTGTTGGAGTAGAGCGCCGTGTAGTGCCGGCTGCCGTGCTGGGTGTGCAGGACGGGCAGCCATGCCTCTTGCGTCGGGTTGAAGCGACGCGGCGCGATCCGCGGTAGACGCCCCAGCTCGGCCAGGAGGCGATAGCGCCGGTCGACGTCCAACAGCTCGGCCACCGGCGGTTCGTCCGACGGGTCGCTCCACGCCGCCGGCTTCGCGCGGGCCTCGCGTCGAAACCGACCGGCCAGCGACTCCCGAACGGCGCGGACCCGCTTGGGGCCCATGCCGGGCACCCGCGCCAAACGGCCGTCGCCCGCGGCCGCCTCCAACTCGGCCAGGGTTTCGATGCCAAGCTGCTCGCGGATCTGCCGGGCGAGCCCCGGGCCGATATCGGGGACGGTCGCGAAGAGCTTTTCCGGCGTACTGCCCGCCTGCAATCGGTCCAACCGAGCGCACCGTCCGGTCCGCACCATCCCGTCGATCGTGTGGGCCAGCGACCGGCCGATCCCCGGGAGCCGCTCCAGACCCCCAAGGTCCTCTCGCCGGAGGATCTCGGCGACGGGCTCATCGAGCTCCCTCAGCGTGCGGGCCGCCGTCCGATACGCCCGGACGCGAAACGGATTGGCCCCCTGGGCTTCCAACAAGGCGGCGATCTCGTCCAGACGCTGAGCGATCTCCCCGTTGCCCAACGGCGACGGGCCACCCTGACCGGTCGCCGCCGCGCTCGGAAACGGCAAGCACAACTGCTCTTCCACCGCGTTTGACTTCATCGGGCCACTCCCCAAGGTTCCGCTCGCCCGCAGGGGGGGTATGCCATGGGACAAAAGAGCCAAGCCAGAACGTGGGAGGCAACCGCGACGCCGCGGACAGTCCGGAGACTACCCGCCGGCGGCTCCCCTTGAACAATTGTATACCAGGGGCACCCTCCGGACAACGTTTCGCGACTGCACGGGCAGGACTGCGAGGGAAGGGCAACCATTCCAGAACGGCAACGGAACGACCAGAGAGGGCCACCACCGGGTGGTGCCGCCACTCACCACATATAGGGAATCTTGCTGGCCCAGGCGGCTTCCGTCTCTCAGCAGGGGCACACGCGGGCCGCCCCTACGAACGGACCATAGCCAACCCCCGCTTGGCGGCGACTCCGCTGCACTCGCGCAACACCATCTGGGCCATGCGCCGGATAACCCGAGTCGACATCTCGGGGTAGAGGGGTAGGAATACCACGCGAGACAGGACGTCCCGGGCCGCGGTCGGCTCCAGCCACGGACGGTCCCCCGGTGCAGCGACCACCCAGAGACTCTGGCCCTGGGTGGCGTCGAAGCCCGCCTGCCTCAGCCCGGCGAGGACCTGCTGCGGGTTGTCCACCAGGATCGGGAACACCCAGTGAGTATGCGGGACCACGGTCGCGGCGGGGCAGGCGACCTGGTGGTTGAGAAGGCGGGCGAGCCGTCTTCCTTTCTCCCTTTGATCCTCCAGGCGATGAACGTCGAAGGTCCGCAGACGCCGCTTGAGAACCGCCAACAGCGGTGCCGAGGGGCGCCGCCGAATTCTCTCCAGAAGCCTTCCCTCGCGAAAGCCCCGCACGCTGCCGTTGATCGCTCGATCCGGGTCGCGCCCCACCGCCCGCAGCACACCCATCAGGACGCCGAACGCGACCCGCGACGAGCACGCCTTCAGTGCCCCGCATTTCAGCAGCCGTCGCACGTAGGACCCTCTGGACTGTACGGAGTAGCTTGCCTGCCCGATGCGCATCTGCTGGAGCAGTCGGGCATCGCGGACGGTGAGGACCGCGCCGCCCAGGGCGGTCGCCTTCTTGATGGTGCCGAAGCTGAACATGCTCACGTCGGCCTGCGGGTGTCCTCCGTGCCGGGGGCCCGCAAACGCCTGGGCGCAGTCTTCGATCACCAGAAGCCCGTGCTCTTCGGCCAGGGCGAGGATCGGCTCCAGGGGAGTGCGGCTGCCGAACAGATGGGCGACGAGCACGGCCCGGGTCGCCGGCGTGACGGCCCGCCGCATCCACTCCATCCGCGGTGCCAGCCGCTCGACGTCCAAATCCACGGGAATCGGCACCAGCCCGTGGCGCTCGATGATCTCGACCATGTGTCGGATGGTGATCGCCGAGACGAGCACCTCGCTACCCGGCGGCAGCGCAAGCGCGCCCAGGAGCAAGTCGAAGCCGCTGCGGACCGAGAGACAGGCCAGGGCGTCTTCCGAATCGGACCAGGCGCTTTCCACGCGTCGCTGGGCTGCCCAGCGATCCGCGGGCAGGCAAGCGTGGAGCAGCCCGAAGGCGAGATCCGACCAGCGGACGTCGAGCCGCTTTCTCGCCCACATGGTTCCGCCTCCCCTTCCAGGTGCATGGACCAGAGTGACAGACGCCCCCTTCAACCCTCAACCATCAACTCTCAACCCTCAACCGTCTTTCCTCAACCCTCATCCTCATCCTCGTTCTCCTCGCCCGTGACCGAGCCCGCGATGACGACCACCAACGCCAGCGCCGCCAGCACGCTCACGGCAAGCACGACCAGGACGAGGAAGCTGGCCAACGGCGGGACCCCCAGCCAGCTCAGCCCGCCGAAGAGCACGGCCAACGCCGCGGTGACGCCGAACAGCGCCGGCAGCGTGAATTGCAGCGGGGGCTTCCGGGGACGTGCGGGCTTCTCGTCGTCGGGCATGGGCGTTTCATCCTTCGGATCGGAGCGAGATTCGCCGCCGCTGCCACTGTCGGAAACGCATGACGGCGGCCAGGATGTCGTCGTGGCGTTTCGACAAGACGGCCGACAGGGCGATGATCGCGGCAGCCACGCAGATGCCGAACAGCCAGAATATCCACATCTGCTCGTCGACAAACGCGGCGTGGCAGATCATCGTCACGATCACCAACGTGAGGAAGGTGATTCCCAGGACCACGAAGGATCGCATCCGCAGAACCAGGCCCGCCAACACCCCCAGCACCGAAAGCAGGATCAACACCATCGGCAGCCAGAGCGACTCGCCGAGATGGCCGAGAAACTCGGTGCTCGAGGAGACGTAGATCAGGCTCAGGGCGACGTACCGAAACACCGCACTCTGCGTCTTGGTCAGCCGGTCGTAGTTGACGTATTCGGCCAGCAGGGCGGATAGCCCGATCGGGATCAGCCACAACTGCGGATGGTCCAGGAAGCCAAGCCCGTCGTATTGGCGCCAGAGCACGCAGAGCCCCACGTTGGCGGTCGCCAGGGCGATCACCGAGAAGAGCGGCGACCGCTTGCTGATCGCCAGGAAACCGTAGAACAGGGTCCCCAGCATCCAGAACGCGGGGCTCGCCCCGGCAAAGCCCGAGGCCGGCGGCGTCATCGGCAGCCAGAAGACGATCGCCGGCGCAAGCGGCAGCAGCACGGCCGTCCGCTCCAAGGGCTCACTCAAGACGGGCATGCCACGGCGGTGGAACAGCTCGCTCAGGCTCGCCCCGGCGAAGGCCCCCACGATCACCAACAGCATCCAGTAGTTCTCCATGATCCCCAGCCGGAACAGCCACGGCATGGTAAGCCAAAGATGGACACCGACCAGTCCGGCGAGCACCTCGGCGGCGTAGACGTACCCGGTCCGCCCGCGATCGCTCAAGCCTAACGGGTCCAAACGCGAAAGCAAGGCCAGCCCCAGACCGGCGGCCGCCAGCGCAGCGACCGCACAGGCCACGACGACAATCGCCGGAATCGCCATCGGTGTGCCGTCCGGGAACTCGAACAGCAGCGCCTCCTGGGCCAGCACGATCGCCAGGAACACGAGGGCGAGGCCGCCCAGCACGGGCACCATGCGACGCCCGGAGGTGATCCAATCGCTCCCGGCAGGCAGGACCCGGGCCAGCCCGAATTGAGTCACCAGCGCCATCACCACGGCGGCGGTCATCAGAATGACGTTCCGGTGGAGCCACGCGGAGGCCCCGGCCCGGTCGAGCCAAGCGGGGTCGAGCCAGGCCCAGCTCAACTCGGCCAGCCCCAGGGCGGCGAGTGCAAAGGTGGCATACTGCCAGCCGATCCGCCAACGTCCGCGAGCCTGGCTCGCCATCAGGATCGCCGCCGCCATCAGGGCCGCCGTCGCCAACGGCCCGGCCATCCGGCCCGAGATCCAGCCCATGCCCGGGCGGGTGAGGCCGTCGAAGCCAAAGTCGATCGAGATCCACACGCCCAGCACCAAGGCCAGGCCGGCCACGACCGCCTGGACGTCCGCCAGCCAAGTCGCCGGCTCACGAGCCTGCGAGCCGGCAGTACGCAACGCCCGCCACACGGGTCCCAGCTTCGGCACGAGCCAACCGAGCGCCGCGGCCACCAGCACGAAGCCGGCCAACTCGTGGCCCGCCGTCCACAGGAAGACCCGTGGCAGGAGCCCCCGGGCGTCCAGGGCCATGCCCACGGCGATCAGCCCCGCCCCGTACAACACCGGCCACCCGAATCGGGCCGTGCGATCCCAAAACGAGATCGCGGCGGCCGTCGCCACGGCGGCCAGCGCGAGCCAGCCCAGCAAGTCGCCCCCCCACTGCCAAGCAGCGGGCACGTTGGCGATTCCCAGTCCGTTGTGGACGACCGATACCACGACGAAGACCGCCAGCATCGCCGGCGCCGCTTGAGCCGCCAGATGGGCAAACGCGAGCCGGCGGTCGCCGAGTTGGAAGGCGGGCACGCCGTCCGGGCGCGTGAGCCTCACGAGCGACCAGACGCACGACGTCACGCCCAAACAGAGCACGTTGGTGTGAACGAATCCCGCCACCGTCCACGGCGACTCCCAGGCCATCCACGTCACCGTGCCCGCAACGTTGACCAACAGCCCGGAGACGTACACGTAACCCGGCAGCCGCAGCCACATGGCCACCAGGCCGGCCGTCACGCTGCCGGCGAGAATCGCCCGGACCGACCACCAGGGGCGCCCGGGGTCTTCCAGACAATACCCCAACGCCAGGGCGACGCTGGCGGCGGCGATCACCGTGACCCAGTCTCCCACGAGCCGGCCGGGAAAGGCGAGTTGCCGGGGAAGCGCCGGTCGGCCGATGGAGCCCGGCGCAAGACGGTCCGGCTCGACCTGTCCGGCCAAGCGGAGGTTGCGTCCGAGCATCCCTCCCCCGAGGATCACAAGTCCGGCGGCCGCCCAGCAGGTGGTCAGCAGGTGATACTCGAGCCAATCGAACCGCGGCGCTGCTTGGGTGAGGTTGGCCGCCGAGCACGCGACCAACACGCCGATCCCCACTCCCAGACCGCCGAGCACGTGGAACAACTGGTGCGGCGCAACCTGCCGCAGGTACCAGGCCGCGGCCATCGCCGCCAGCACCAGCGCGATCCACCCCGCCGGCTCCGAGAGTTGGGCTGCCCAGCCCGGCAGATGGGACGGGACCAACCCCAGCCTGACCACCGGGAGCAGCACGAGAAACGCGGTCCCCGCTACGCCGAGGGCCGTTTGCGCCGCCAACAACGGGCTCGTGCCGATCGTCAATTCCCGCAGCTCGTAGAGCCGCTTGCGGGCGGCCAGCCACACCAGGGCCACCGTGGCACTGGCGATCACGTTGGCCTGGACGAGCAGGAGCCACCACTGGTCGAAGGCGAGCTCGCGCTGGTAGTACCAGACGACCAGCGAGGCGGCCAGGTTCACGCCCGGCGCGGCCGCAAAGGCCCAACCTTCGCGGCGCCGCCAGACCGACATCGCCGCGCCCGCGGCACTGGCCAGCCCGATCGCCGCGGCGGCCCAGAGCAGATCCTCCGGCTGCCGGTGCAGGAAGGCCGCCTTGATCCCCAGGAGCACGGCCAAGATGCCGGCCGTCGAGACCCACGACGCGGCGGCGCGGATCAGGGCCTGGGGAGGGCCTTGGGCCCCGGGGAGCGTCCGGACGGTCGCCACCCACCAGGTGGCCAGCACGACGAACAGGGCGTACATGCCCCAGCCGAGCATCAACGTGCGATAGCCCCATCCCGGGGTGAGCTGGGGGACGTCCGTCAGCAGGAGCGGGAGACCTCGGACCGTACAGGCCAGAAGCCCTACGGTTGCCATGCCCACCAGTCCCGCCATCGCGGGCTGCACGGCCCGGCCCGTTTGCCGCCCGCGATAGACGACGGCGCCCACGACCAGCGCCAGTGCAAGCCAGCCGAGCCACGAGCCCGCAGCGATTGTCCAACCGTGCCGGGAGACGGGATACAGGGCCAACGCCAGCACGGCCGGGAGCCAGACCAGCCCGAAGGCCGTCGTGCCGATGCCGAGCTGCACGCTCATCAGCGTTCGGGCCGAGCTGGGCACAGGGCCATCGCCCCACACATTGGCCCAGCGTCGCCCGATCATCCAGGCGATGGCCCAAACGGCCGCGGTCGCCGCCACCAGCTCGAGCACGGTGACCACGTCGGCGGTATGAATCGCCTTCCCGGCCGTGGCAATGCTCAGCAGGTAAGCGAGCACCACGGTCATCTTGGCGACCAGGCCGGCGGAGAACGCGTACGCAGCCGATGCCTCGCGCAACGCGAAACCGACCAGACAGACCATCACCACCACGAGGGGCACCAGATACGAGACCTCCGGCCCGATCGCCGAGAAGAAGCTACCCTGAGCGGGACCGGAAGGCGCGACGCCGGCCAGTTGCAGCAGCGCGGCCGCGACCGTCAGCAGCACGATGGGCCCGGCCGTGGTCGCCAGGAGCACCGTCCGGCCAACCGACGGGCCGTTTGGGCCCACCTCGACCACTGCGCCCAGCCTCCGGCACCACCCCAAAACGCGCTGCCGCTGCCAAATGGCCGCCGAGCCGGCGACGAGCCCCACCGCCAGCCCCCAGCGAAGCGCCGAGGCGGTGGCCTGCTGGACCGCAAACGGCCCGGCCACCAGACACGGCACCGTGGCCGCCAGCAACAGGCCGGCGGCCAGCCCGTCTTCACGCCATCGATGCCACAGCCCGACCAGTAGCGCCGCGGCCAGCACCGCAACCAGCAGCCACGCCGTCGGGCCGAAGGCCTGAAGCTGCGAAGCGATCGCGGCCGGGCCGCCGGGCACGGACGTCAGCTCCTCAAGACAGCCCGGCACCAATTGTCCCGCAACCAGGAGCAACTGAATGCCGACCACCGCGTGCCCGACGATCCGGTCGACCGTGGGCCAGCCGGGGTCCAAGAGCCGCCCTGCGACGGCGTTGCGGCGGAGCAGGATGCGCGCGCCCGCCCACGCCAAGGTCAACAGCCCCAATCCGATCCCGTACGTCTGGAGGGTCCGCGGATCGAGCAGGTCGACCCGGGCACGGAAGCCCCAAGGATGATTCTCCAGCCACGCGGTCGTCGCCACCAGGACGGCCAGCGTCAGCACGGCCTGGCCGCCGGCCATCATCGCCGGCCAGCGGTTCGTCCAGGCGATCACCAGCCAGATGCCCCCGAGCCAGAACAGGCACGCGGCCAGCGAGAGGGTCTCCTGCCACGAGACCAGCGCGAGCACCGGAATGGCCAGCGAGGAAGACAACAGGGCGGTCTGGCCCAACGGCTTGATGAACACGCGGCGGACGTCGTCGACCAACTGCCCCGGACCCCGCCCTCGCGTCCACACGTCCAACAGCACGCTTGCCAGCACGGCCAGCGTGGCGTGGGCCAGGAGGGCCGCCAGCCACGGCTGATCGAGGTGGCCCGTGTAGTTGGCGACCAGCGCGTGCACCAGCCCGACCAGGACGACCATCGAGCCGATCCAGGTCCGCGCTACCGAGCGATAACCCCAAGCGACCAGCAGATAGAAGGCCGCGGCATAGAGGCCGGTCACCACGGGGGTGGGCGACGCGTGGACCTTGCCCGGCTCCGCCAAGGCCGTGCCCACCCCGATCAGCAGGCCCACCGGCGCGAGGACCTCGGCCACGTGCAGAAGCGGGACGCGGTAGGCGTCGATGAGCTTATTCCGGTCCGACGTTGCCCCCGGTCTGTTCCACGCAACGCCCGGCTCGTGGTCCGACAGTCGGTAGAGCAGCGCCGCCGCCAGCCCCATCACGAACGTCTCCAGCAGGAGGATCGTGGCCCAAACCGGCTGCACGGCCGGCTGTAACATCCGCGTTTGCCACCACAATCCCCAAACCGTGGCCCCGACCAGCAGTCCCAGCCCAAAGTAGGTCAGCAGCGGCTTTCGGAACCGGGCATTGAGAAGCAGGCTGCCGAGGCCGTAGACGCCGTAGACGCCCATGGCAAGCGGGGCGTCGGCACCGCGTCCGACGAGCGTGTGGGCGGTAACCACCACAAGGCTCGCCAGCGCCACGGCCACCGAACCGCCCGCGTATTGCTCGGCGTGGCGGCGATACTTCGCCCGGCCGAGCAGCTCGGCGACCAAGCCCAGAAGCGCGAACAGCCCGACCAGCGCCGCCCCGCTCTCGGCGCTTGTGGCCCGCCGGAGCATCTCCCGGCCGGCGTCTTCGCCGACCACCCACGGCAGGTCGCAAAACGCCACGTGATATCCGGTCAGATAGACCAAGGCGGCCGAGGCGATCGCCCCCGCATGGGCGACCGGGAACCGATATCGAAAGGCCACCAGCACCAGCGCCGCCGCGTTGAGCCCGCCCACGGCCATCACGGCGAGCGGCTGCGGCCAGGCCATCCCCACGGCAACGAGCATGGCGACCGCGCCGACCAGGGCGATCATCGTCCCGGCGGCGCGATACGCCCCCAGCGCCGCGTCATGGCTTGTGCCGCGGACGACGGCCAGTCCGGCGGCCAGGACCGGGATCGCGGCCAAGGCGAGCAGCACCGAAAAACAATCGAGCGTCAGGGGGACGCGGTCGGCTTCGACCCCGCGTGTGATCAGCATTCCGAGCGCGGCGGCCAGGGCGAACGCCGTCGTGCCCACCAGCGAGAAGATCTGACCCGCGCGGCCGGGATCGAGACGCGCCCGATCCGGAAGCCGATAGAGAAGCCCGCCGACCGCCGCTGCGAAGACGGCCACCGGCAACACGCCGGCGCCGAGGAACACGCGGCCGTCGGACTCGACGCCCGTCAGTCGGGCCAACACGAGCACCAGCGCCGAGTTGCCCACGACCCCCGCGGTCTGAAGCCATCGCGCGCGGGGCACCAGCACGCCGCCCGCCAACGCCACCAGCCCGACGAAGATGCCCGCGGAGACCGCCTCCCACGCCACGTTCACCAGCGTCCAGTCGTTCTGCGAGAGACTCGCCATGGCCAGGAAGTTCAAGGGCACCAGCAGCGTGCCGATCACCAGCAGCCCTCGACCGGTGGCTTCCAGCTTCCAGCGCCAGTAGGCAAAAAGCCCCGCACCGAAAACAGCGGACGAGTACGTCACGAAGACGAGAAACTTGAACACCGGCACGTCGGCCAGCGTATCCCAGAGACTGATCACCAGGGCCACCGACGCGCCAACCATCAACAGCCCGCCGACCAGCACGCCGACCAGCTCGGCCCAGCGGATGTTCCGCTCTTCGAGGAATCCGGTGAGCACGTCGGTCCATAACTTGCGCGGCGGCTTCGTCGGAGCGGGCGGAGCGGGCTTGGGAGAAAGCGGCCGTTGCGGCTTCCGCGTCGCGGGCTCGGTCGCCGCCGGCACGCTCGGGCGCACCGGCGGTTGCTGCGCTGCGCTCGCTGGGGAAGTCGCTTTGGGGGACGGCTTGCGCGCGGCCGGGTCGTCGACCAGCTCGGCCGTGATGACTTCTTCCGGTGCGTCCGGCGTCGACGGCTTCCGGCCGGCGCCCCGGGCCTCAGACGCGGCCGCAGCGGGGAGGCCGGCCGGCCCCGAGGGCGGGCCCAGCAGCCGGCTTCGATGCTCCTGCGTCTTCGCCAGCAGGCTCTTGGCATCATCCGCCCCCAGAATTTCTGCCTCCACGAACCGCTTCACCTGGCGTTTGAGCCCTTCCAGATCGGCCAGCTCGGCGGCCAGGGGGCTCCGAAGGTCCCGTCCGCACCACTGGCAGCGATCCTGCCTCCGAGGCGTCGATCGCAGGCAGAACGGACAGCGACGCCGATCCTCACGCCCCGCCGAGCCCCCAGACAGCGTACGCACGAGCCACGCCAGCGTGATCCAGATCCCGTGGCCAATGAGTGTGATGATCGCAAGCGCGATGAATAGAAAGAAGAGGGCTTGCCACACGACTGGGCCTCCTTTCGGGGCCGGCCTTCCGGCAGGGCCTGGGGCACGGCGGTTTCGGCCCGCCTCGTCTGCTATTCTAGGCTCCGCGGCGCCTGGGATATAACGGCTTGACGGCAAATTAGGGCCCAACCACCTGAAGACTACGCTACGCAACACCCGGGGCACCAACCACGGCGGCTGGGCGTTTGCCTTCAAGGCCACCGCGCCCGACGGCACCGTGCTGTCGCCGAAGGCGGAGTAGCGTGATCTCTTCTGTGACGTATTCCTCTCCCGTTGCGTGCATCATGCGTTCCGTACGTAATACGACTGGCGGACGGGTAACACCGCCGTGCCACCTTCCCGGTTCGTACATCGAGGGCCAATTCCCTTGACAACCCGCCCTTCCCCTCGCTAGCATGGTCCTATCCGGCCGGCCCTGGCTCGCCGGCCGCTCCCCTACCCGGGCTACTTGCCTCTACGTTGCCAATAAGGAGGGACGACAGTATGGCCGACCATCGTGTGACGCGTCGCGATTTCGTCAAGGCGGGGGCCGTCACGGCCGCCGGTGTGGTTGCGGGAACGCACACTGTCTATGCGGGCAATCCCACGGACGAGAAGACCGACAAGATCCTCAACTACAACGAGCAGATGGAGTACCGCCGCGCCGGGAAGACGAACCTGATGGTCTCGGCCGTCTGCCTGGGCGGGCACTGGAAGCGGGTCGACAAGGTCGTTCCCGGGCTGTTCCAGGGCCAGAGCTGGCTCAGCGCCGACCTGGAGAGCGACGCCTTCGAGAAGAACCGCTACGACGTGGTCACCCGGTGCATCGAACGAGGCATCAACTACATCGACGCCTGCACCATGCAGGAAGTCATCATGTACGCCAAGGCCCTCAAAGGCCGCCGCGACAGGATGTATCTCGGATTCTCCTGGTACCAGAAGGAAATGCGCGGCCTGAGCAGCGAATGGACCAAGGCGAAGAAGGCCGGCGAGCCGAAGCCGCCGGGTTGGATCACCCAGAAGCTCAAGGAAGCCATCGACGAAGGCTTCAAGGAAACCGGGCTCGACTACGTCGACGTCTGGCGGATCACCTGCCACGAGCAGAGCGGGCGCCATGAAGACGCCGAAATGGAGGAAATGTGCGAAGCCCTGGCCTGGGCCAAGAAGACGGGTCGCGCCCGCTTCACCGGCATCTCTTCCCACGACCGCCCTCACATCAAGAAGTGGATCCAGCAGGCGCCCGAGGAGCTCGACGTCATCGTGACGCCTTACTCCGCCAAGACCAGGATGGCCGGCGTCGAGAAGATCGGCGCGGCGGAGGAGGGCAACTCGGCCGGCTATATCGGAAAGATGGAAGACGGCTCGTGGGAAAACAGCCTTTGGTACGCCATCGAGAAGTGCGACGTGGCCTGGTTCGGCATCAAGCCCTTCACCAGCGGGTCGCTCTTCAAGGGCGATAGCTCGCCGGGCAATCCCGACCAGGAAGAGGACAGCAAGATCGCCCGCCTCACCATTCGCGCCATCTTGACGAACCCGGTGATCACGGCCCCGATCCCCGGCATGATCACCCCCGAGCAGGTCGACAACGTCGCCGTGGCCGTGCTCCAGCGCCGCGCGCTGGACGTGCAGGAGCAGGCGGAGCTGGACGCCGCCACCGAACGGGCCTTTGCCAACTTGCCGCACCACTACCAGTGGTTGAAGGACTGGGACTACGTGTGAGCCGGCGGCGCCGTTGCAGGCCGCTCCAATCCGTTGTTGGCCTGGTTGTGAGCCGGACGCGTCGCGGCTGGAGGTGCAACGACCGGCCTTCGGCCGCGCTCGTCCCGGCTGGTCCGGGCGAAGGGTGCTACGGGACTGAACGATGAAGCATGCAGCCTGGCTCGTATCGTTGGTTGGCTTGGCCGTTTTTGCCTTGGTATACGTCGCTGATTTCTCTCGCGACGACGCCCGGGCGGTCGCCGCGCCGCCCCTGTCGCTCGACGGCCTTCTCGACGAGAAGCTCCCCGAGGCCCCGAAAGAGAAAGAGAAGCTCAAGGTCGACAACTTCGCCTGCTACGTCTGCCACGGCAACTACGACGGGGAGGAGCTGGTCGTTTCACACGGCAAGGAAGGGACGGGGTGCATCGACTGCCACGGCAAGTCGTACGCGCATCGCAACGACGAGGACAACGTCACGCCTCCCGACAAGATGTACCCCCTGGACGCGGTCGACAAGATGTGCGCCGACTGCCACGACGAACACATCGCCTCCGCCCGCAAGGTGATCGAGCGGTGGCAGGAGCGTTGCCCGGAAAAAGCCGATCCCAAAGGAATCGTCTGCACCGACTGCCATTATCAGCATCGCCTCCAGCGCCGCACGGTCGTGTGGAACAAGAAGACCGGCGAAGTGATCCTCCGCGAGAAGAAGAAGGAAGAGACGACGAAGGCGCCCGCCGCGGAGGCAAGCAAGACGGGCGGGTAGTCCGTGGCGTGCATATGGCCCGTTCCAGGAAAACTGCAACCAGCGCCGGTAGTCCACACTAACCCGAAGCGCAAGCGAGGACCGGCGTTTTCGCGTGTTTGTCCCTCGCTGGCGCTTCGGGTTAGTGTCGCAGTCTTTCTGGAACGGGCGATACCGTCGGGTCGTAGCCCAGGCATCTTGCCCGTGTCCCCATCGCAACGGGCCGGAAGCCCGTGCGCGGGCTCGCGAATGGTCCGGGCAAGGCAGACGTAGACAACACGCCCCGCGGCTCTGCCCGAACGCCCCGGCCCACGACTCTACCCCAACGCCGCCATAAGGACCAAGACGATGCGCGTCGCCTGCCTGGTCGATACCACGCGATGCATCGGATGCCGGAGCTGCCAGGTGGCGTGCAAGCAGTCGAACGGGCTGGAAGGCGAGCGGACGAAGTTCTCCGCCTCGCCGGGCGGATATCAGAATCCGCCCCGCTTCTCGCCGCGCACGTTCACCTACGTCAGCTACCACGAGCTGGACGACGCCGACGGACGGACGGTCTGGGCCTTCGTCAAGCACCAGTGCATGCACTGCAAGGACATGTACTGCGCCTACGTCTGCGGGCCGCAGGTCTACTCCCGGACGCCGACCGGCGTGGTCGCCTACCAGGCCGACTACTGCATCGGCTGCGCCGCCTGCGTCGACGCTTGCCCCTTCGGCGTGCCCGCGATCGACTATTGGAATCTGGCCGCGCCGCAGGTCCGCAAGTGCAGCTTCTGCCTGGAGCGTCAGGGGGCGAAGATCGACGAGGCGGAGTTGGACGGCGAGCCGCTTTCCGCCCCGGCGCTGGAGCGTCATAAGGAAAGCTTTCACACCCCCGCCTGCGCCAAGGCCTGCCCCACCGACGCCCTCCAGTTCGGCGATCGCGACGAGCTCTTGGCCGAGGCCAAGCGACGCATCGCCGCCCAGCCCGATCGGTACGTCGACCACGTCTACGGAGAGACCGAAGCCGGGGGCACCGGCTGGCTCTACCTCGCCCGGGTCCCGTTTGGAGAGCTCGGTTTCCCCACCACGTTCGAGAACCTGGACGCCTACCAGAAGGTCAAGGTGGGCTGAACGGGCCGAGGTCGCTCCCGGGGCGAGCCCACCCCCCTCCAGTCCGGGGCGAGTCGCGGGCTTTCTCGGGCAGCGAGTAGGGTGCGTGAAACGACCCCTTTCAAGCTGTCATTGATAGCTGCACGAATCCCACGTTTTTCGGGGCTTTCGAGCGAGTCGCGTCCATCTGTGCTCGTTTCGACATCAACCGGTGGCGTGTGCGACTCGCGCAGTCGGCGCCGGTCGTCTCTGCACGAATTGGAAAAGTGCCTGAAAACCCGGCTACTTGCGCCTCCCAGCCTTTGTTGACAACCCAGATTAACGTGAAAACGCTAGCAGTGACAGCTTGAAAGGGGTAGTTTCACGTACCCTACTTTCCTATGTCAGGAAGGTTGCGATTGCTGAGGCCGCACCCGCGCACAATAGAGCGAATGGAATGCAGCATCCCAGCGCTTTGCCCACCTTTCGCTGCCGGCCAGAGCGTGTGAGCGGAACCCCAAGTTTGCGGGAAAGTTTGCCCTTGGCGGCGGACAATCCGCTTGCCCTTTTCCACGACCAT
>Ga0307380_10001591_pt1 | contig 33088 bp, 21 predicted proteins | sample UN3MG_FD_202239 | JGI IMG/M metagenome (GOLD analysis project Ga0307380, IMG submission 202239) | Soil microbial communities from Risofladan, Vaasa, Finland - UN-3 | ecosystem: Environmental > Terrestrial > Soil > Coastal area > Acid sulfate soil | place: Finland: Risofladan, Vaasa | collected...
TGAGCCGGTGGTTGGAAAATTTTGCTTACAGGATGAATCTGGGGCCTATGCCATTTCTGGTGAGTGGCGCGGCTGCTCTATCCATTGCAGTTCTCACTGTGAGCTTCCAGGCCATTAAAGCCGCTTCAGCCAATCCTGTGGAATCCTTAAGGTATGAATAGAATTTTATCCTTAGTGATTACATTCCTTTTTCAATTTGATCCCAATTCTTTACTCTAAATCTTTTGATCTTTACCTCACCCGTCTCTTCGGAGGTGAATATATCATAGAGGAAGCCATCTTTTATGATCTCTGGATTGAAAGAGAGGAAGGTTTTGTATAGGTAATAGCCGTCTTGGCTAAAGATATCAAATTCGACTCGGTCGCCTTCTTCAAAAACTGACCGCGCCTTCCTGACATAGATTCGACCCTCTTCATCAATGGTCATCCCATAAAAGAATGGACGATGGGAAGGGAACTGGCAGGAGGCTTCCACAACTTCTCTCGGCGGCTTCCTTCCCCTTCTTTCATAAGCTTCTTCAATACGGTTTATGATGAAGTCCTTTTCAGCTCTACTGATTGGCTGTGGAGGCTCATCTTTTTCTATCTTTAAGTTGACTTCTCCTGTGTTATTCACTGCTGTTAACACATAATCAGATGGATAGGCATAAACGAAATATTCTTTACTGATTGGGAATAAATAAGGCCAATAATTGTATCGGTGATATGCCTTAAAGGTCAGGATCATTCCATTGCTATCCCTCGATTGCACGGCCTGCACATCAGAAAATTCGGCGATCCTGTTAGCGATTTTCCCTTTTCTATCATATTTGACGAGATATTTTTTACTCCCCTCATCATCACTTTGCATGATAAAAGTGAAAATATTGCCATCCATATCCAAGAAAAAATCATTGATGTTATTCTCAAAAGTCAAACTGTCCTTATAAATACCTTCACCATCGAAGATCTGAATCCTTCTTCGGTCAGATAGATATACTGTGTCCCGGTCATCAATAAAAACAGAAGAAAGCCTTAAAAATTCACCAGGGCCTTCTCCCTCACAGCCGATGGTCAGGAGATAGTGTCCGTCCTTATCGAATTTTTGGACCCTGTGGTTTCCGGAATCGAGGACATAGATATTTTGCTCACTGTCAAGAGCGATTCCAGCGACACTATAAAATTGATAATTCGGGTCTTCGTCATTGCCAATCTCTAAGTCGACTTCTAATTCAATGGCTAATTCTCCATAGTATGGCTCAAGTGGATTTCTGACAATCGTGACGCCATCAACTTCCTCAACTTCACCTTGCCATCCATTCTTGTGAGACCTACAGGAGAAAAAAATGATCTGGATCACTAGCAATAGTAAAACAAGGACCATAAATACAGGTCTCTTCATAATCTCTCCATTCTATCAGGATTGTTTCAGATCTTATAACGCTCCACAAGGCTAAACTGTTTACGAGAAAGTTTTTATTGCCAGATCAGGCTGTATCTTTTCACGACCGAAATACCATCTTCATTCTCGCGGATGTAGGGATCCTGAACACTGTCGCTCAATTCGAATTCATTTAGAAAAACGGACAACTGTTTTGTATTGAGAAAGAGTGAAAGACATCAAGTCTTCAATCGTGATCTCCAGGCGGTATTTTCCCTCTTGTTCTGGAACATAGGGAATCTCTATGATCAACTCGTATGTTTCAAAGAGTTCTTCTTCTGTTTTCTGCCATGTCTTTTTCTCCTGGATTTTATCGACTTTTTGATCGTCATGAAAGACATCTATGTCCACACTGAATTCAGCCACAAGGATCTCTTCTTGATCATCCCAATTTACTCCTGATATTGGGATAACAATGCGTATGGTGCCGTCTTCATATTTTGCGTCTGAATCCAAAGGTTCTTCGATGAACCGTCTGTGTTCAGGATGGATCAATTCCAATTTTGCCTTTTCCAGTGACTGGAATAATTTTGAATTTTGGCCTGTAAGCCCCCAGTCCTCTGTCGATCTCCTTCCGAAATATACCGTCAGCTGGTAGCGGTAATAGATCCAAGCTTCCGAGCTTTCCCCGCTTGGCTGAGAGACAGTTCGACCCTCATACATAGGCCAGATGCCAAAGTATAAAACATCAGGTTCACCCATGATGAGATAAACACGCCCTCTTTCTGTGTCCCAGCCATGGTATTGATCCCAGCTTGAATCAGGGACACTTCCCGGGTGGGGCCTCCTCCCTCCGAACCACCGGTTTGCGTACTCGACCCGCTCTTCAAACAATTGATGGTTCTCATTTTCTTCTGTCCCGGGATCGGGGTCACGGATTCGCCAGAACTCCTCGATGAATTTCTTCTTGGATTCGGCATCGGGGAGGTTTTTGTAGTCTTCTTTTTCCTCATCGGTCATGATGAAACTGGTTTTTTCGTAGAAGGTTTCGAAGTAGGGATCATCTTTCATGCTGCGAAAAAGGCTGCAACAAGGAGAAGCGATTGCAGCACATAAAAGGCAGATAAAAATGAAACTGATCCAAGCTCTTCTTTCCGAGAAAAACACCTTATTCAATTCCATGCTTTGTTATTGAACTCAGTCTGTTGTTCCTCTAATTCCTAATTCCTGTGCTGAGGAATATACACAGAGGAGATGCCGATCGCTCCACGCCCAGTTTCGAGGTTGCGGATGACGACGCGGCATTTGTATGCACCCGGAGGAATTGTCATAATGGATGTATGTAGGAATTCATTTGCCGGAACTTCAGAAGAATCGACATCTTCCCGCTTGAATCCTACGATTGTGTCCTCTTCATTAAACACAAGACTCACGATTTCTACTTTTTCTCCAGAAATAGATTGAAGATCTTCAACAGATATTCTAAACAACAGCTTAAGATTGTCCTTCTTTTTTTCAAAATCGATCACGGATTCCACATAAAACCGGATCGGTTCCTCAAAGAACGACCTCTGATTCAGTGCTAAATCAATGAGATGGATTTGTTTTTCAACCTCTGAATATTCCGCGAAAGGCTTGGGATTGAAATACCCGTTCTGAGCACGCACCTTATATCCTTTTTTCTTAACATTCACTTTTATTGTGTGATACTTCCCATCCCACTGTTCGCCGATATAGTAACCCAGAACATAGTAGGAGCTTGTGACATTCTGAATCTCCTCCATGGTCTCCTCATAATTATGAATACGGCCATAATACTTTCCACCCGTGCTTTTCGAGATGTGCTTCATGGTACCGCCACCCAGCATTTGTTCATCCTGCATGATCGTCTCCCTCAAATCCTCTGTATCGAGTGTATAGAATTGGCTGTTGGATGAGGCAAATTCTTTAATCATGTTTTCAAACTTTATGCGTCTGGATGTATCTCCGAGGTTATCTTCAATACTGACATTGAGATCATTCCGATATGTACTGCTCACCCCAAATGGAGTGGGGATCCCATAGAGATAGGAGGTCGGAACTCCGGTGGAGAAAAGAAGGATGTGCTTGTGGCCGGGAATGTACCGAAGGGCCTTGGCCAACTCTGTGAGCTTAGTCGTAAAGCTGGATACCTGTTTTTTAAATGCCCCTCTATCCATATTTGTCTCTTGTTCCCGCATCTTCTGAAATTGTGGGTCACCTGTGAACTTCGAGTTGTCCAAAGGCTGACTGTACTCACTGGCATCTGGAGCGGATAGTTTTAATGTGTTTCTCCAAAACTGTTCCTCGACATTATTAGCGTAGCCTAACACATTTTGCATACCGATTCCTTCGACAGCTTCTCTGACTTTTTGATGGTTTGTGGTTAAGAATTCATGAAGGCTCAGGCTGTTTAGAAGCGAGTAGGAGAGCAATCCGACTTCATCGGTGGGATGGAGTTTAGTGTCGATGAAATGGAGAGCCGCTTCTCTTGATTTTTTAATCCCTTCTCTGTTGTTAAAAGCAAAATCGAAGAAAAGAAAGAATTTCCGGTTCATTGTTTGGGCAGGTTGGATTTCTTCAGCGGGAGCAGACTTGGGCTTATATATTTGTTCCAAGGGTTCTTTTTGTTTTTCTATTTGAGGCAAAGAAAGCGTATACTTTTCAAATTCAGTGAGGTCCTTTCTCTTCCCATTATCAAAAAGCTCAAAATCCTCCAGTTGAAGGTCTATGGCCGGGTTCCCATCTTTATCCATGACATAAACCTGGATGAGTTTGAGAGTGACGGTGACTTCATGCTGCTCCTGCTCTTGAGACAAATTTCCAAGGCAAGGGATTGAAGTCAACATAATATTATTGACTAATAAGAAGATGAGAACAAAAAAAATGGAAAATTTTAGTTTTTTCACTCTGACCTGCTAACGGTTTTTTAAATTTATTCCACATGAATAGTATAAACCTCATCCAATAAAATGCAAACTCTATGACAATTCCTAAGGGCAGGATTCTAACAAAAAACTATCCATTTGACTCAGAGTATCTTCCTACTTGCTTGCGGGCTTCGAGGACAAAGTATATCATCTGACCTCTGGATGATGAACTAAAGCTTTGACATTTTCGTATGTAATGTTGAAACTTATATTAAGAACATAAGGTCTATCTCTATATAGGTGTACTGCGATGGTGAGGAACTATATTAAAACGGCATTAAGAAATCTCTTCAAACACAAAGGTTATTCGCTGATCAATATAACCGGACTTGCTATCGGCATGGCCACATGTCTGCTTATCCTGCTTTATGTGAACCATGAGCTGAGCTACGACAGCTATAATGAAGACGCAGACCGAATTTATCGCATAGCCTTTTCTGCACTTTGGGGAGGCAGGGATATTGACATTTGCGTTGCCCCAGCGCCCATGGCCAAAACCATCATCGACATCTACCCCGAGATCGAGGATGGAGTACGGTTTCGCAATCAGGGAAGTTCCATCGTCCAGTATGGAGATAACAGCTTCAAGGAGAATCGAATCATATTTGTGGACAATTCTTTTTTCAGCATCTTTACAGTCCCTTTAATCTCAGGAGATCCCAAATCAGTTCTGGTAGAACCAAACACTTTAGTTTTAAGTCAAAAAACTGCTGAAAAATATTTCAGGGATGAGGACCCGATCGGCAAAACCCTTAAATTGGATAACAGGACAGATTATGAGGTCACCGGTGTATTCGAAGAAATCCCTGACAATTCCCACTTCCATTATGACATCCTCCTCTCAATGGAGTCTCTGAAGGACAGCAAAAACCAGTTTTGGCTTAATATGAATTATGCAACCTACATCCGTATTCATAAAGAGGCAGATTACAAAGCTCTAGAGGCCAAGTTTCCAGAGCTAATCGAAAAATATATAGGCCCTCAAATGTCAGCCTTTATCGGAACATCTGCGGAAGAACTCGCTGAGAAGGGTGAATTGAGGGCTGAGTTCTATCTGCAACCGTTAAGAAAAATCCATCTGAATTCAGACCTTGTGGGAGAGCTAGAGCCGACAAGCGACGCAAAATACGTGTATATTTTTTCGGCAATTGCTTTGTTTATCATTCTTATCGCCTGTATCAATTTTATGAACCTGTCCACAGCGCGGTCAGCAGGACGGGCCAAGGAAGTTGGCATACGCAAAGTCTTGGGTTCATTCCGTAAACAATTGATCGGACAGTTTTTAACGGAAGCGATACTGTTGAGTGTTTTATCCATGGCAATAGCCCTTCTTTTGGTCAGGTTTTTTTTATCCCCTTTTAATGCTCTTTCTGGGAAGTCGCTTGTGATTGGGGATTTGAATCAAGGCTCGATGCTCGCTGTAATCCTATTAGTCGCTATCATCACGGGCTTCTTGGCAGGAAGTTATCCTGCATTCTTCATCTCCGCCTTTAAACCAGCCAATACACTGAAAGGGCGTATGCGCACAGGAGTAAAAACAGGATTGATGAGAAGTGGACTTGTAATTTTCCAGTTCACCGCTTCGGTGATTCTGATCATCGGAACATTCATCGTCTATAATCAACTCCACTACATCCAAAACAAAAAACTGGGATACGACAAGGAACAGGTGCTTATTCTCAACGACACATATTTGCTGGGCGAGCAAGCAGAAAGCTTCAAAAACGAGATGCTTGCCTATCCTGAGATAGTCAACGCCACAATAACCAATTACCTTCCTGTAACGCCATCAAACAGAAACCTATCAGCCGTTTTTCCAGATGGAGAAAGAGACAGCAAAAGAGCTTCATCGATACAGAATTGGCTCGTCGATTTTGATTATATCGAAACAATGGGAATGAATATCATCGAGGGGAGAGATTTTTCTAGAGAATATTCTACGGATACGGATGCAGTAATCATCAATCAAGCTGCCTCCGAACAATTCAGTTGGGATAAACCACTGGAGCATAAAGTAGGCCGAGTGGTCAGCATGCAGGGGGATTTCAAGCTCTACCAGGTTATCGGTGTTGTTGAGGATTTCCATTATGAAACTCTAAGAGCAAATATCGGTCCTGTCGTGATGTTTCTGGGAAACAACACATCGAGGATCTCTTTCCGCATCAATACGGATAATATTTCGAGCACGATCGGATTATTTGAGAAAAAATGGAAAGAATTCTTGCCGAATCAGCCGATCGACTATGCATTCATGGACGAGCGGTTCGAGAATATGTACAGGGCTGAGCAGAGAATCGGAAAGATTTTCGGTGTCTTTACGACACTGGCCGTATTTATCGGTTGTTTAGGACTATTCGGGCTCGCAGCTTTTACGGCAGAACAAAGGACCAAGGAGATCGGGATTCGGAAGGTTCTGGGGGCAACCGCCCCAGGGATTATTAGACTGCTCATGAAAGAGTTCGTGATTTTGATCGCTGTCGCCAATGTGATCGCCTGGCCTGTGGCATACTTTGTGATGCAAGGATGGTTGAAGGATTTCGCCTACAGAATCTCCATCGGAGTGTGGATTTTTATCGTAACAGGAGTTTTAACCTTGCTTATCGCAATGCTGACCGTAGTCTACCAGGCTACAAAAGCAGCTCTCATGGATCCTGTGGATTCACTGAGATACGAGTAATCACCTGAAAACCAGCTTACGTAGGGTCTGTTCCCCGAACAGACCGAACATTGGATCTTCGGGAAACAAACCCAGCGGTCAGCTCGGGGAACTAACCCAACATTTTCTCGGACCGTTTGAGAAACGTTCTCTACATTTCTTCGGTTTGTCTTAAGGGATTATTCGATTTTTCGAGCTTCAGAAGTCTGGCCGCGTTGTGTGAGGAGTAAGCCCGTGACGGATCCGGCCGTATCTTTCAAGAACTGGATCTGGATGTAGGGATCTATGGAGAAAAATGTGCTCTGGCTCTCGACAAAAAACTTCGTCGGAGCCTGTCCGGTGGGTTGGATCACCAAATAGTAATCCTCATGGGTTACATTCAGGATGTAATCTGGTCTCACTTCATACGTCCCGACATATTGGGCATAAACAGATGGATCGAGCCGATAATATGTTTTGATCTCAGGAATAAAATGCGGCCATTTGTAGGCGTCAGAGATGCTCCTTAGGATCTCATCGATCAGATATGCCCCGTTACCGGAGTTGGCCATGATGACCACACCTTGACCGCGGGAGGGATAGGCCACCATACAGCACTCGTATCCTTCAGTGCTTCCCCTCTGAGAAAAATAAAGGTTCTCGCCGGTATCAAATATCTCAACTCCAAGCCCTTGATTCCCCAGCTGTGGAGCCAGCATCATTCGTGCAGATTCAGGTGAAACAACGGTTTGAGATTGGCCTAAGGCAGTTTTCATGACATCGATAACAAATAGGCACAGGTCGGACGATGTTGACCATAATCCTGAGGCTGCAGCCACAGGATAATAGAACCAACCTTCTTTAACAGGGTCTCCCTGACGTGTATGACCGGCGACAGCCTTTGTTCGCATGATATCAGGCAGGGGGATCTCAAACGTGCTTTGATTCATCTGCAAAGGCTGGAAGACGGTTTCTGTCAAGACCTGATGAAAGGGTTTCCCTTCAATATCCTCAAGAAGCTGATGCAGGACTGCATAACCCAATTCTGAATACTGAACCTCTGTTCCCGGCTCATTGTAAACATAGACTCCCGGGGAATCGGAAGGTTTTTGGCCCTGGAGGACATCCAGGACTGTGGGCATGGTCTTTCCAAAAGGGTAGCCTGCAAGCTTGAGGGAAATCAATCCTGCGCTGTGGGATAAAAGGTGCCGAGGTGTGGTTTTTGTCTCTCTAGTGACACTGCTCGCAGGGATCTTCCAGGATTTCAGATGCGCGTTCACATCCACATCCAAGTCGATCTTTCCCAGCTCCACAAGATGAAGAATACCCCATGCAGCAACAGACTGGCTGATCGATGCAGCCTGGAAGAGCATATCTGGAGTGACAGACAAATCAGTTCCAATCCTCTCTACTCCATATCCCTGGGCCCATTCGATGGCAGATTTATTGATAACAGCAATGCTGACACCGGGCACTCTATAGAACGCCATCCGGTCAGAAAGCTTCATCCTTTCAGGATTTTCTCCCTTAAAAACAACCGTCCTCAGCAATCCATCCTCGACAGCGTCGATCCTTTTTCTCGTGAGCGATCCCTCTGTTTCGCAATTTGGGAAAACCAAGATGACCAAGAGACAGAATATATAACCTAGGGAAGGCAATCTCTTCATTTTTCTCTCTCTACAAACCTTATACCAAACACTCATTTCTCTGTCAAAATTTGCGTTGTAGGCATCCGCAAAACCGTGATGACAGGAATCACTTTGCGTTATTGAGCGTGCCGATTGTGTGATGGAGAAAACCGTGAGAAGGGATGGATGGGCATGGTACATCTCCCTGGGGGAGATGTGAGGGAAGCCCCCTTGTCCGAGCGAAGTTTCCTCGCTGGGGAAACTGAGCGTGTTTTCAAAATCACCAATTGGAACACTCGGAACGTCATTCATCACAGTTTTAGAGATACCTCCATTTGCGTTCGGACGAAGAAAGGGGTATGCTGCTAGAAAAATTGCGACGACCAACTGAGGAGATTTCTCATGTTTAGATCTTCAATTTTTAGACCTTCCCTCATCTATATTTTATTTCTGATGGCTTCTTTGGTGGCATGTGGACCAAAACAGGATGACAGAGCAAGAGGCATTTCTGTTATAGAGGTGACCATTAAGGATATTCATGAAGCTTACAGATCCGGGAATCTCACATGTCGGGAACTAGTCGAGATCTACCTGGGAAGGATCGAACAGTACGACAAATCTACCAGGCTAAACGCCATCGTGGTTGTCAATCAAAATGCCCTCAATATAGCAGATGAGCTGGATGAGGAATTCCAAAGGACGGGAAAGTTGCGCCCCCTTCATGGCATCCCTGTTATTGTCAAGGATAATTATGAAACGTACGACATGCAGACCACAGGAGGGTCGATGGCGCTGAAGGGATTTATTCCTCCAGACGATGCCTATCAAGTCCGAAAACTTCGTGAGGCTGGGGCCATCATGCTTGTCAAATCCAATATGGCGGAATGGGCGTTCAGTCCCTATCATACACTGAGTTCAACAGCCGGTGTGACAGCAAATCCGTATGATCTCAACAGAGTACCAGCAGGCTCGAGTGGAGGCACAGCCGCGGCTGTGGCCGCCAACTTTGGGACAGTAGGACTGGGAACGGATACGGGAAATTCCATTCGCGGACCATCATCTCATTGCAGCCTGGTCGGTATCCGCTCGACCATGGGCCTGACCAGTCGGGACGGCATTATCCCTCTTTACCTGCGGAACGATATCGGAGGCCCGATGTGCCGGACTGTTGAGGACGCTGTCCGTATCCTGGAAGTGATCGCCGGATATGACCCGAACGATCCCATCACAGAAAAATGTAACGGGAAGATCCCTGAAAACTATACACAATTCCTCGATAAAGATGGACTAAAAGGTGCGAGTATCGGTGTGTTTCGCCTCTACACAGACAGACCGGCAACCAATACTGAGGTGCTCGCCCTCTTTGAGCAGGCCATCGAGGATGTTAAGTTGGCTGGTGCTGAGATCGTGGATCCTTTCGTGATTCCAGACTTTGGTAGACTCACTAAAGGCATATGGTGTGATATGTTCCGGCACGACCTCAACAACTACTTGGCCTCGCTGGGCGACAACGCACCCATTCAAAACTTGCTCGAGGTCTATAACAAAGGCCTGTTTGCCACGCCCAACAAGATGCGGATTTTTCACGCCCTAGAAGTACCGCTCCAAGAAGAACCAGCTTGTAAGGATATCTATACAGAGCCGAAAAATGTTGTTTTTCGAGAAGCGGTCCTTAAGGCGATGGCTGACCAAAACGTGGATTTTATCATTTATCCTACCTGGAGCAATCCCCCGCGAAAACTGGGTGATTTCAAGAGTCCTGCCGGCGACAACAGCCAGCTCATCCCTCCCCACACAGGAATGCCAGGATTTACTGTTCCGATGGGCTTTACATACAAGAATCTTCCTGCAGGCCTCCAGATCGTGGGGAGGCATTTCGATGAGCCTGGTTTGATCCGCGTAGCCTACGCCTATGAGCAGGCCACACAGCACCGATTTCCTCCCAAGAGATTTGATTGATCACACTGTTTTGAAACACAATGTGATGATGGTATTCCACAACGGCACGCTCATTAGAACCGTTGCAAAAAAAGGATTTGTAAAAAGATAATTATCCTCCTTGATAAATTCTTTCAACTTCCTTATCATTCACAAATTGATACCCTATTTCTTTACAAACGTTTATGCTTATGAATAACAAAATTGGCTTTGATAACGAAAAGTATCTGGACGAACAAACAAAAGCTATCTTAGAGAGAGTAAGTTCATTCGACAACAAGCTCTATCTTGAATTTGGGGGAAAATTGCTGTTTGACTACCACGCGGCAAGAGTCCTGCCCGGATTTGATCCCAACGTAAAAATGCGATTGCTGCAGAAGTTGAAGGACAATACAGAGATTTTGATTTGTATTTACGCTGGGGATATTGAACGGAAGAAGATTCGCGCCGATTTTGGGATCACATATGATGCGGATGCCTTAAAACTCATAGATGACCTGAGGGAATGGGACCTTCCCATAAGAGGCGTGGTTATCACACGATTTGAAGACCAACCTGCTGCCAAAATTTTTAAAAACAAATTGGAGCGCAGAGATATCAATGTCTTCACACATCAGTTCACACGCGGATATCCAACCGATGTGGATTTGATCGTAAGTGAAGAGGGGTATGGTGCGAATGAATACATCTCTACAAAAAAACCTTTAGTGGTGGTAACTGGTCCCGGGCCAGGGAGTGGAAAATTAGCAACTTGCCTATCCCAAATGTACCATGACCACAAGCGAGGTATCCACGTCGGGTATGCTAAGTTTGAAACCTTCCCCATATGGGATCTGCCATTGAAACATCCTGTCAATATTGCGTATGAAGCTGCAACAGCGGACCTTGGAGATTTCAACCTCATAGATTCCTTCCATTTGGACGCTTATAACAAGCCGGCTGTCAACTATAACAGAGATGTGGAAGTATTCCCTGTTTTGCGACGGATTCTGGAGAGATTGACAGAAGCAGAATCGTTTTACAAATCCCCCACGGATATGGGTGTAAATAGGGCTAGCTGTGGGATTGTCGATGACACAGTTGTACGGGAGGCAGCCACTCAGGAAGTCATCCGCAGGTATTACCGATATTCTTGTGAGTATGCCATGGGATTTTCAGATAAAACCCCTGTAGAGAGAGTGAAATTGATCATGGACGATCTTAGAGTCACTCCTGAGAGTCGCAGGGTTGTTTTACCGGCAAAAGAAGCCGCAGAGGAGGCCATGGAAAAAAAGAAAGGCCACAAAGGAATTTATTGTGGTGCAGCTCTCGAACTTACAGATGGAACGATCATCAAAGGGAACAATTCGCCTCTGTTTCACGCTGCTTCCAGCTTGGTTTTGCGAGCTGTTAAACATCTTGCAGAAATTCCGGACAAGATCCCTCTGTTGCCGGACAATATCATTGAAGCTGTCAGCAATCTAAAAAAAGACGCACTTCAATCCAAATCGATGAGCCTGAATCTTGAAGAGACGTTGATCAGTCTGAGTATCAGTGCAGCTACGAATCCGGCAGCCGAATTGGCAATAAAAAAGCTACTGGAGCTTCGAGGGACAGAGGCTCATCTTACTCATATCCCCACACCGGGGGATGAGGCCGGCCTAAGGAAGCTCGGGATTAATTTGACCAGCGAGCCACACTTCTCCTCAGGAGATCTGTTTTCCAGCTGAAAAAGTCTATGTAGTATTAATTTTCTTCCGCTGCTTTTTAAAGGTGAAAAACACCGGAAGGGCGAGCGCCATTAAGATCAACCCTGCCCAGGCATGAAGAGGCCTTTCTAAGAGAGAATTCAGCACGAAGAGAAATGTTATGGATATGAAAATGATAGGAACGACAGGATAGCCTAGAGTCCTGTAGGGTCGTGGGTGGTCTTTGAGCTTACGTCTGAAGATGAAGATCCCTGCGGCAGTCAATCCGAAGAAAATCCAATCGGTGAAAACAACATAGGTGATGAGGTCCTCAAACGTCCCCCAGAAGAGGAGGAGGACCACGGCCCAGGCCGATTGCACCAGTATGGCATAAACAGGAGTCCGAAAGCGTGGGTGCACCCAGGCAAGCTTTTTGAAAAAAAGGCCATCTCGAGACATGGCGTAATATATGCGGGGGGCCGATAGGGTGTAGATCCCGAGGGTCCCGAAAGTGGAGATGGCGATCAATAGGGCAATCAAAATACCGCCAAAGGGAAGTAAGGTGGAGATGGCGTCAGCAGCCAGGCTGTTGGAAGCGGCGATGGCGTCAACAGGGAGCATGAAGAGATAGGCCACATTGGTGAGCAGGTAAACCACAGCCACCACTAGAGCACCGATGATCATGGCTCTGGGGATGGTTCGCCTTGCATCACGGGCTTCTCCGGCGACAAAAGTGGCATGCTGCCAACCACCGTAGGACCAGAGAACACCGATGAGGGCCAGACCAAAGGCAGCCACAAGACTTCCTGTGGAAGCCGTAGTTTCTGCATGGAAAAGATCTGCCCTGGCTTTTCCCCAGAGAATACCGATGACAATAACTGCAGCAACTCCAAGGAGTTTTAGTCCTGTGAAGACATTGGCAAAAACTTCAGCAGCCCGAACTCTAAGAATGTTGACGGCCGTGACAACAATCAAGGCCACAACCGCTGTGATTTTGATTCCGGTGTCATTCAAGGGGAATATAAACGCCAAGTAGTAGGCACAGGCGATACTGAGCGCAGCATTGGCTCCCGAAGTGATCACCAACAAATATGCCCACCCATACAGGAATCCGAACAGTTCGCCGTAGGCTTCTTTCAGGTAAACATACACCCCACCTGCTTGCGGAAACATGGAACCGAGTTCGGCAAATGTAAGAGCACCGGTCAATGTGATGACACCTCCCAAGGCCCAGACGAGCAGTATCCATATGGGTGAAGGAAGATAACCGGCGATCTGGGAGGGTGTCAGGAAGATTCCGGAGCCGATACACGAGCCGATAGCCACCATGGTAAGGCCGTAGAGGCGAAGGTCCTTTTTGAGTTCAGTCATATTTTCTCAACAGAATTATCCCCAACTTTCTATCATAGGAACTGGGTGAGGTCAAATTTATACCAACAGATGGAAACGGGAAGAATGGGGAGTTCTACCCTAGAATTTCTTAAACCGCCCATTTTGGGGCTAAAAATGTCACTCTAAGGAGAATTTTTGGACTAAATTATGGGTTAACTTATTTATTTTAAAACATTTGCTATGGCCCGTCCCCATTTTCCATTTTTAGCTGTTTGGAAAAAGGGGACTGTCCCTTTTGTTAATTTTTCGGGTTTTTGAAGTCGACGCTTCAGTGTTGGACAGAGAACTCCAATAGTCACTTCAAGCTTCTGAGGATCTTATGAAATTCTCTCTGCCTCTCCGCAGGAGACATATCTTCTACAAGGGGTAAAATGGCATCCTTCATCTCTTTATGTAAGGTGTTATCCAGCAATTCTATGGCATACGCAACAGCATCCTTGGTGCCTGCTTGAAGGTTTTGGTATGCCTTGACAATGTCCTCATGAGGATAATACAACCCGAGCAATTTGAAAATATTCGAAAAATCAACTGTTTGTCTTTTCTGTAGATGTCGTCCTTGTTTAGTATTTTGTTCATCAGATCCGAGCTCCATCAGATTGATGTAAACCTGACAATATTTTTTTATGACTAAGAATATCTTTCTCCGGATTAATTTGGGAGGAAAATGGATGTCTGCTTTTTCTGCGCGAATACGGTCTAGAGCATCGACAATTTCCGTGTCTAATTCCTCCGTGTCCCTATTCAGTTCATCTAACAGGATTTGGACCGATTTTTGTGTTCCGATTTGGGCCAGGACTTTAGCCACATCCTTTCTTATCTCTATGGCCTGGCTGTTGTCTTTAAGATATTCCTGCAGAATAGCCAGAGCTGAATGACCATATTTTTTCAACGCACTGACAGCGTCTTCATGGATGAGAGGATTGCAAAGTTTGTGGATTATGGCTGGTATATGTTCCTCCGTTCTAAGTCTTGCGGCACTCTGGATCGCATAGCGCGAAACTTCTGCGGATTTATCGTTAATGAGCACTTCAAGCTTCTTCACAACTTGGGATTTTGGATCCATCAAACCAATCGCCTTGGCCATCTCCATTTTCCCGATCTCGGATTCACTCCCCTCTTCCATCACCTGTTCGGCATGCAGCTCGATCAATTGCTGATAAATCTCCGAGGACATGATCTCACGAATGTCGGTGACAAGGGCCTCCTGACTGACCTCATCACTAATCTCCGGGAACCAAGTCGCACCTTCGGCATTGAACAGATCGCCGAGGGACGAAACTCTCACCTCATCAGCTTTTTGAGAGATCATTGTCTTAATTTCGGGGGTAAGCCTATCCTGCTCCAGCAGATCGAAGAGATGTAATGCATACAGAACAGAGCTTCGATTCTTGCTCTCAATGGTATCGAAGATCAGTTTGGTGTAGTCCACATCAAGTTTTTCCGTTACCGTCTTATCTGCTCTTTTCCACTTGACCTTTATGTTCTGTCTGACGGCGTTGATGTACTCCTTGTAGATCTTTAAGCTAAAAATTATCCAGAGTATCAGAAAGGCAATAACTCCCCACAGCATTTCTTTGGCCAATTCCGGATCAAAGACAGGAGTTAAATATTCAACTTCTTTCTCTAGAGTAAGCGCGAATAAAAAAAGTAGAATCGCAGCCAACACTTTCGCAAACCGGTTGATGAACATATCAATGAAAGGTTTGGCTCTAAATTTCAGATCAGACGATACGGGGATATACAACAATTCCCTCACAGATTGCTGGAGTGAAAAGCCCAGGCCTTCATCGGTGCTCTTTATCAGAACCGCAGCGAACAACGTGAAAGGAGCAAAAATGGCAGCTAAAGAGGCGATAAACAGCGTAACCGGAGTCAACAACAGGGTGAATCGAACCCGGAAATTTTTTAGCAAAAGGCTGGTCAGAAATATATTCACGAAAAACGCAAGTGTCAGCAACCCCGCATAGAAGAGACCAAAAAAAGCTTGCATCGCCTCTTTATTGGTAAAATGCTCATCTACGGCTGAACTGAAATAGAAATCTATGAATGTTGAGACAATAACCGTGATTACAACAAGGACCGCGATCACAACAAGATATCTGTTTTTTCGAACGGCGCGAAAGCTGTCCTTAAAGCCGAATTTTCGGGAATCAAAAAGCTCTCTTTTTTGTTCGGTTTGTCTAGCAAATGAAGGCTGTTTCTGCCAGAGAATGAATATCGCCCGGACGACAAATATACAGACCAAAAGCAATCCACATGCAAGAGGGAGTAATAAATTGGACAAATTTAATCTGGTCAACAGACCTGCAAGCAATCCGCCGAGAACGCCACCCAGAATCCCGCCACTGCCACAGAATCCGATCAATCGCTTGGCTTCTCTCGGATTAAACACCTCAATCACGAGCATCCAGAATTGAGTCACGAGAACTGTAACAAGCACACTTGCCCATACCCAGTAAATATAACTCAGAAGAGCGCTTCGCATTCCAAAATCCGTCTGAAGTAAAACATGCAGCAACAAACCGGAAAGAACAAAAAACACAAGACTGGATGTCATCAAAATCTGGCTGGATAACCTGATACGAATTTTCGAATGGAACACTACGACCAGTCCGGTCACAACAGCTGCGCACAGGTAGGCAATAGGAAGCCCTTTGGGTCCCATTTTATGTAATAGGTCGGCATAACGTAGCGCTTTGATGATAGTATGGGGAGCGGTGATCAAGAAAAAACATGAGAAAAGAAGAATGAGAAGTGTTTCTTCTCCCGGTTTGATATCCACTATGCGAGAGAGATGCTTGTAAAGGCGACTTTTTTCCATGGAAAAGTTCTTTGTGCCTCTCTAATTTTTAAGAGATATCGCGCTCAAATCCCCGGCGTTTGCAATAATATAAAAATTTTTACTTCTTTTTTCGGGTTTGTATTAGAAAGATTACATATTTTCTACCTTAAATTCAACTTATTTCACTCTGTGACACTCTTCTCGCATCGCCAGTCAAACGTTACTTCTTTATGAAGAGTTAGCGATGCGGAGTCCGACTTTGGAAAGGAGGAATCTCAGGTTCTTATATATGTACTCATTCATACCGCAGAGAATCCACAGGATTAGTGAATGCAGCTCTGATGGACTGGTAACTGACAGTCATCAAGGCGATCACAAATGCCAATACCGCTGCTAAAACGAATGGCCACAACCCCATGTTCATTCTGTAGGCAAAATTCTGAAGCCATTTTGTCATCACATAGTACGCAACAGGCCAGGCAATAATGTTGGCTAAAAACACCCATTTGGTGAATTCTTTGGAAAGCAAAACAAAGACATTGATCTCAGAGGCTCCCAGTACTTTTCGGACCCCCATCTCTTTGGTTCTCTCCTGAGCTGTGAACGCGGCCAAACCAAATAGACCCAGACAGGCAACAAATATGGAAAGGATAGAGAAGACCAAGAATATATTCCGCATCTTTCCATCGCTCTCGTAGAGCAGATTGATCCTGTCATCCAAAAAGCTGTATTCAAACTCTTCTTCGGGAAATGTCTCTACCCACTTCTGCTTGATAAAATCAAGGGTTCCTCTGACATCACCCGGTTGGATGCGCACGGAAATAATCTGAATACGACCAGGATTAAGTATAAGCACAAATGGTTCGATGATCCGGTGCAAAGATTTGAAATGAAAATTTTCCACGACACCGACGATTGTACCTTCTATGTATTCCTCTGGACTAGTCGCCCTGTTGAGCTTTTTCCCGACGGCTTCTCCAGGCGTGTAGCCGATCTCCTTCGCGGCCGCCTCGTTGATCATGACGGCTCCCTGGATATCCGTACTGAATTCTTTGGAGAACTGGCGCCCCTGGATCACACGAAACTTGTATGTAAGCACAAATTCATAATCTGTAGCCATATATGTCAAGTTATAGATCTCATCGGAATCTCCCCTCTTAAAGACCGTGTCAGAGAACATGGAACTGCCCGGGACATTCGAAGAGCCAGCTATAGATATTATCCGTGCATCACCCATCAATGAGTTTCGAAAAAAATCGATATTCTGGCGGACCGTATTGCTCTCTGTCGTAATGAGAACCACATTTTCCTTGTCAAAGCCGAGAGATTTATTTTGGATATACTCCATCTGCTTGTAAATAATGAGTGTGCCTATTATCAAGGTAATAGAGATGACGAATTGGAGGACGGCCATGCTTCTACGAAACGCTGATTTACCCGTTCCGGAAAGGGCACTCCCTTTCAACACCTTGGCCGGCTCAAATGCCGTTAAGTAAAAGGCAGGGTATAGTCCGGCTAATAGTCCAGTGACAAGAGTGATTCCGATGAGGGTAACCAAGTTCTCCGGTAGATATAGTAATCCTGTGGATAGACTTTTATTCGCAATGGCGTTGAAAACAGGAATAAATACCTTGATCAATAGCACAGCCAGAATTAACGCAATAAAAGCCAGAAGCACGGATTCGCTCAAGAACTGCCTCCATAGTTGGTGCTTATAAGCGCCGATGGTCTTGCGTATCCCCACCTCTTTGGATCTTTTATTGGCACGGGCTGTGGACAGATTCATAAAATTAATACATGCAATGATCAAGATCAGGATGGCGATCATCGAAAAAATATAAACAGAAGTCATGCTACCTTGCGGCTCGATCTCAAACTGATCTGCAGGGTGAAGATGGATATTCAAGAGAGGGTTCATCTTTAACTGAAACACATCATTGATATCGGCTTCGGGCCCAAGGAATGCGGCAAAATCAGCAGCCATATACTTGGTTAAAAAAGCGGACAGTTTTTTCTCCAGGTCATCGGCAGAAGCCCCTTCCTTAAGAAGCACATATGTATGGATAAAATTATTAAACCAGGGAGCCAAATTTTCATCCGAATAAGTCGAGATGGATGCTAGCATATCAAAATGGACATGGGAGTTGTGAGGCACTTCTTCCAAAATGCCAGTGATTTGGAAATCTGTCATTTGTTCATCCCAGTCGACCGTGAGTGATCTACCGATTACGTCTTCTGTGCCAAAATATTTGATTGCTTGTTCCCGGGTTAATACGATCGACTTAGGTTGAATGAGAGCAGTCTGGGAGCTACCCTCCGCTAGACGAAAATTAAAGACCTCAAAAATAGAGTTGTCTGTAAAAACAAGATTCTGCCTGTGGAAGGTGTTCTTATGGTCTTTAATTGAGATCTCATTTCTGTCAAGACGGGCAAAATTCTCGACCTCCGTATAATCCCTGACCAGCGCTGGCCCATATGGTCCGGAAGTTATGGGAGCTTGACCATGTATATCCCTGAAGTCAACCTTCCTCTCAACCCGATAGATCCGTTCGGAATTCTGATGAAATCGGTCATAGCTCAGTTCATCCTGCACCCAGAGGTAGATCATCAGACAGGCTGCCAGACCTATTGCCAGGCCAAATATATTGATGAAGGTGTAAAGCTTGTTTCGAAACAGGTTTCGCAAAGTTATCTTGATGTAATTTATGAACATACTACCATCCTCTCTATTATGTGCTCACTATTGATTACGAAAACAAGATAAAAAGAGTTCATCGGAGAATTTGGGGGACAGTAATTCAACAAGTCTTTGATTTCGTCGTCATATCCCATCATATCCCACCGCGTGAGTGACATGGGGATCATACCGGCCTCAAGATATTCATCCAGGAACTCCCGAAGGTTAAAGTCATCGCCCAATTGTCTGACAAAGATTAATAATTCAAAGGAAATTCCCTAAAATACAAAAATAGATGCAACACCGCCATTTCTTTCTTAGTGGGAAAGCTCAAGAAAAGTATTATGACCGTGTTTTGAAGGAAGTTATAATTTGTAGGTTGAGTTTTTTTTATTTCTTTTTGTAGCTGATGGAAAGACCACTGCCTCGGTCATCGACTGTTGTCTCCAGGTTAGGCAGGCTGAGCAGGTAATCCATATAGTCACCACTGCTACCTCGTCTGCTTCCTCGCATACCCATGTATACATTATGAGTTGTGTAACAACCGCCGACTTCTAGCTTAGGCAACACAGCAATCAAGTAGTTTTTGTACCAGTGCTTGTCAGCATCGCTGAAAACGAAGTCGAAGGGGCCTTCCAGTGCGGGAACGATCTCGTGGGCGTCTCCGAGACGTGCATCTATAAATTCGGAAAGCCCGGCTGCCTTGAAGTTCTCTAATGCCTCGCGATGCCGCTGCTCGTCGATCTCGACAGTGATCAGTTTACCACCCGTCTTACTGAGCGCCCAGGCTATCCATATGGAGGAGTGCCCGGTGGACGTCCCGATCTCAAGCGCTTTGGCGTATTTGTTCTTCAGAATAATGTCGTGGAGAGTCTGACCGTCCACTGCAGGCACGTTCATGTCTCCTCTCCCCCAATAGTGAGAATCGAGAAATCTTTTTACCCGTTCATCCAAATCATCAGAGCTGGCTTTTGTTTCGGATTTACACAGGGGAGTGAGCACAAACAGTAAGGCAGCTAACAGTAACATATGAAAAAATTTATTAATGAATGTTTTCATGCGGATCTCCCCGGGATATATTTCAACATCTCAATTTCATCTCTATTTTCTTAGACGAAGAAAACTATAAAATCTTCCCAGACAACTCTGAAGGTCAGAAAACAATTCTAATAATTCTTTTCATACCAATGATCCTGGAGAATAATCGATTTCTTTATTAGCACATTTTCCCCTGCAATAAGTTTTATGGTGTATTCGCCGGGCCGAACACGCTTGAAAACATACTCCCGGCCTCTCGTCCCGGGTGCCCGAGCAACTCTTGTCCGCAGGGAGAGGCCTTTTTTATCGACTTCTTCGTCAGGATCTCCAAAATAGTCGACAGTGTCATAGTAATCATAAAACGGTTCTGTTTCACCTTCGGTCACACGCCTGTCATATCTGGCGATTTCCTCTGCAGTCCGTTTTCGGCCACGTTTTGTCATGCCCCATACAACACGGTTGAAACCAATATTTCCCGGACCCTGAAGCTCGTTGATGAGGGCTGAGCCATCGTAAACTTGGAAAGTCACTCCGTCTGGAAGCGCGTCTTTCAAGAAATAATTGAATACAACTCCATACGGCTCGTTCTCTCCCGAAAAATTCTGTGCGGATACCGCTTTTTGGCTAGGCATCACCCACTGGACTTTCGGTTCGATATCAAAAAGAAACACATCCTCAGCGAGAACTTCTGGAGCCAATTCCTGCAGAGGAGAGATATCGGTAATAAAAAATCCTCTCCCATGGGTTCCCACAACAAGGTCATTCTCCCTGGGGTGGATGGCAACGTCCTTCACTCCAACGGTCGGCATGTTATTCTTCATCCGTGTCCAATGTTCCCCGCTGTCGATGGACACAAAGACCGCTTTTTCAGTCCCGGCGAAGAGAAGATCTGGATTTTTGTGGTCTTCCCTGATCACATTGACAGGTTCATCTTTGGGCAGGTCAGTGGCTATAGAGCTCCAGCTCTGGCCAAAATCTGTGGTTTTGTAGGCGTAGGGAAAAAAATCATCCCTGCGCCGTCCTGTGAATGTGACATATGCAGTCTTCGCATCATGAAAAGAGGCAACAACACGGCTCACCCAGCACGCCGGATAATCAGGAATGTGGTCATTTTTTTTTATCCAAGTTTTTCCTCCATCCTGTGTAAGCTGGATGTTCCCGTCGTCAGTCCCCACCCAAAGGACTCCCTGCTGGACCGGAGATTCCGCAAGCGTTGTGATCGTGCAGTAAACAAGAGGCCCAACATCACGCCGTTCGGGATTATTCGTCGTAAGATCGGGACTGATCTTTTCCCAGCTTTCCCCGCGATTCGATGACCGAAGCACCACATTCGCTCCGTGATAGATCACATTGCTGTTGTGTGGAGATATCAGAATAGGCGCACTAAAGTTAAACCTGATATTCCTATCTCCTCTATATTGAATATTTTTTCTCTGGCCGGTCTTCATATCAATGACCGAAAGGCTGCCGTTTTGCGACTCGGCATACAACCAGCGGTTCGAGGCCGGATCAACCTGGCAATAGTATCCATCCCCTCCCAGCATGTGTTCCCAGTCCTCGAATCTGATGGGGAATCGCCCCTTTTTTGTACTCGGCCCTTTCCAGGTGCCAAAGTCCTGCATCCCGCCATAAACATTATAAGGATAAGCCATGTCGATCCCGATCTCATAGAGCTGTGCGAGCGGAAGCTCGTCGGGATGATACCAGTTCTTACCGCCATCATATGTTATGGCCATACCATAATCATAACCCAGAATCATATGATCGCTGTTTGAGGGATTTATCCATAGGGCATGGTTATCACCTCCGTACTCGAATGCACGGCTCCAAGTCCGTCCCCCATCGAATGAATGGATGACGCCAAAACTCAGGACAAACACGTGGTTCTTTTCATTTGGGTCAACTCTGATCTGGCCAAAGTATGAACCGCCGGTCACAGGGCCGGGGCTTACCTGTTCCCATGAAGAGCCGGCATTTTCTGTACGGTAGACAAAGTTTTCGTATCTTTCATCAGAATTTCTGTCTTCAAGGATACAGGCATAGAGAACTTGTGGATTCTGGGGAGATATGGCTAGACCGATCCTTCCGACAGCACCACCCGGCAACCCATCTTGGAGTTTTTCCCACGATTGTCCACCATCAGATGTTTTATATATACCGCTCCCCGTACCGCCCTCAAAAAACATCCATGGCTTTGCCGACCTGTCATAACTTGCAGCGTAAAGTGTATCTGGGTCCTTGGCATCCATGACGATGTCCACGACGCTGACGTGCTTGCCCTGATGAACGACATCAAGGGATTTATCCCAAGTTTTGCCGCCATCGGTTGTCTTATACACACCACGCTCTTCATTGTCGGAGTAAAGGTGACCGAGTGCCGCGACATAAACAACCTCAGGGTTTTTTGGATGAATAACAATCCTTCCAATCTGATGTGTGTCACCAAGTCCCATATTTTTCCACGAGGAACCTCCATCGGCAGACATGTAAACACCATTCCCCCAATAGGTTGCATAGGGATCGGTGGTGCTGTTATTGGGTTCGCCCGTCCCGACCCATATGATGTTGGGGTGGGATGGCGCTACAGCTACATCACCAATAGCAAAAACGTTTTCATTATCAAATATTGGGAAGAATGTGGTGCCGTTATTAACCGTTTTCCAGAGTCCACCGTTTGCAGCAGCGATATAAAAGGTGTAGGGCTCTTTACCGCTATCGGGAACGGCAAAATCAACGATCCTTCCTCCCTGGCGGGTTGGTCCGATCTCACGGTAGTGGAAGTGTTTAATCAGGTCTTGAGAAAGCCTCTGCCCTGACGAATAGGAGACGGTAAGAATCGTGAAGCACAGGAATACAAAGATTATTCGAAAATTTCGACAATGACTGATTCTATTCATTACACATCACCTCATGGTTTTTTTCGGCCTGAGTTATTCATTAAACTTGCAGTAGTATACTACAGCTTCGTGGGCCTCGGCCTCAACCATTATGTTAGGGTGGGGTGGCCTCAACTCGTGAATAATCCAGACTAAAAGAGAGTTATTCTAATTTTTTAAAATTTTTCGAGGAAAATCGGAGATGCCCAATATATTTGCGATTCTTTTTGGAATTTCAGTGTTATCGTACCATCCCATAAATTGTTCTGCATGGGGTCCATATGCAAAAACAGGGACAGGAGTTCCCGTGTGACCATCAGTTCCCCATCCGATGCTGATTTTCCCATCCAATTGATTCGGAGGTCCTTCTGGTATAAACATCCCACCGGCTTCATGGTCGGATGTAACTACAACCAATGTTTCCTTATTGTTCAATGCATAGTAGATAGCGTTTCTGATCGCCAGATCAAAATGAAGGAGTTCCCGAATGGTATAGTTGATGTCATTATCTTCTGCACCCCAATCGATCTGGCTCCCCTCGACCATTAGGAAAAAACCCTTTTCATTTCGGCTCAGTATTTCCAGTGCCTTATCCGTCATTTCGGCAAGAGTGGGTTCTGGGTCCTGAATCAACATTAAGCCATCGCTGAATAGGCCGAGCAGGTAATCATTTTCTGCTTCCGCCATCATCAGTTCTTCTTTTGTTTCAACATATTCATAACCAGCACTTCGGGCCTCTATTGTCAGCTCGCGGTCATCCATTCGTATAAATTTATAGCCAGATACTCCAGGCTTAAAAAGCGCTCTCCCTCCCCCCAAAAGCACATTGACCTTACTTTCAAGCAACTGCACTGCGATCTCAGCTTCAAGGTCTCTATCATGGATGTGTGCTGCAAAGGCTGCAGGCGTAGCGTGGGTGATCGTCACGGTTGCGACAAGGCCGGTCGACATTCCATTGTCACGTGTGGCTTCGAGGATCGTCAAAGCAGGACTCCCACCCGGTAACAAGCCGATCATATCACCATTAGTCTTATACCCAGTAGCAAGGGACGTAGCTGTTGCGGCAGACCCGCTGACAAATTCGTCTGCGGAATAGTGATCGATAATTCCTGTCACAGGCAGCCGTTCGATAGTGAGTCGGCCATGAGCTCCAAGCACAATTGTCCTTGCGGCTGTGACATGGGTAAGTCCCATACCATCGCCGATCATCAGAATAACATTCTTTACCGGTCCTTCAGGCACCAGAGGAAAAGGTGCTTTTTCTTTGGATGAGGTATAAAAACTAAAATCATCAGATATGGGCTCGGTTCGTTCACACGCAAAACAGGAGAATATCAACAAAACTAAAAGGATGGAGATCTTATAGCCTTTCATCGGATTATACTTATACCAGCTTTAACTCGCTCTTACCAGCCTCATTTCCCAGAATCCCGTACACTTCCGTCAGATTTTTCTTTGCGATAATCAAAATCCAGGATTTATTGGATAAGATCCATGCCGCCGACCTTATCCGCCCATGTTTGATAGACTTTATGGGAAGCTTCTCGGAAAGGCTCCTTTTCCGGAAATGTCACCTCCACTCCCTCATCTTTTAAACTCTCGAGAAATTCGATGTCGTTGGCACTGTACCACTGCCTCTCTTGGGCGATAATGGTTTGAGCGGCCTTCTCGATGACTTTCTTGTACTCATCCGGAAGCCATTCGAAGAAGTACCTGCTCATGATGACATATTCGACGAGGTGGATCCACCCAACCTGAGCCCATTACGGCGCGGGCTCGGAGGGTTAAAAATCCAGGCTCCTCAGGGTCATTTCTCACTGTTGCCAGAAGGGAATCTACTCAATTGGATGTGGTTTCTTCAGGCCCTGTTCATCATCGGATTCGGAAATATCGCCTCCCAGGATCTACTCCAAAGGGCTTTTAGTTCTCGTGATGAAAAGGTCGCCCAGTGGAGTATGTACATTACAACATTTCTCTATATCACCATTGCCATGATCCCGGTGATGCTCGGTATAGCAGGCTCTGTTCTTATGCCAGAAATTTCTGATCCTGAATTCATCCTGCCGGCACTCGGGATCAAGTACCTTCCCCCTCTAGCCATGGCCGTTTTTGTGGGAGCGCTTTTCTCGGCACTGATGAGTTCCGCCGACGGAGGTATTCTGGCTCCCGCCAGCATCTTCAGTCAGAACATTCTAAAAACCTTCAAGAAAAATGTGGAAGAAAAACAGTTTTTGTGGGCGACTCGATGGAGCATCCTTGTGATCGGACTCTTGGGATTGGTCACGGCTCTCTATTTCCAGAATGTCTATCAGCTCATGGTCAAATCATTTTCGATTCTATTTGTCAGCCTTATCATACCAATGACCGCAGCTCTCTACTGGAAGAAAGCCAACGGACCAGGAGCAGTATCGAGCATAGTCGCCGGAATGGTGAGTTGGATCACCCTAGAAGCTGTTCAATCCACATATCCAGCGGAATTGATTGCCGCAGGGATCGGTCTTATCACACTCATCGTGGTCACACTGGCGACACAAACAAAGACACCTGCCCTTCCTCCCACCGACATCGATGGGAATATCCTCGGATACGAGAAGAGGTTGGGCATCCTCGGTTTCCCTTTTCGAAACAAGAATTCTTGAAGGGGAAAAATTCTCTGAAGGGATAAAATAAAAAGCCAAAGGGCAGACCGCATATCTCTATCGGCCTGCCCTTATGCAGATTAAAAGAATATTTCTAATAAATTTCAATCACGGAAAGATTCCCCTTTCTTTGTAGACTATTTCTAGCCTGGATAAGGCGACAATCTGAGCAGCTGTACGCCAATCCACCTTATATCTCTCGGCCGCTTCAAACACTCGCTTATAAGCAGCGATGATCGTTTTCCGGAGTTTAGCATCCACTTCTTCGAGGTCCCAAAACTCGCTTCTTTTGTTCTGAAGCCACTCGAAATAGCTAACGATCACGCCTCCCGAATTGCAGAGGATATCCGGAATCACTGCAATATTCCGGCGCTGCAGGATCTTATCTCCTTGTGGATCGGTAGGTCCGTTGGCGCCTTCGGCAACGAGCCGGACATCCAACAATTCAGCTGTCGCATCCGTTATTTGATTTTCCAAAGCACAGGGTATAAAAATGTCGGCTTTGGTGGTGAAAAAAGTCACATGGTCGATCGGCTCGGCTTTCAGATATCCCCGGACACCCCCATGCACCTTGACATAAGCGGCAAGATCATCCGGATCGATACCTTCTTTGTTCAAAATCGCACCTGTCACATCTTCCACAGCAATGAGTTTCGACCCATGCTTCTTCATCAGGCGTGCGGTCCAAGATCCCACATTCCCGAATCCCTGTACTGTGTATGTGGCTCCTTGCAAATTCATCCCATGGTCGCTTGCCCATTTTTCGATGAGAAATACGACACCCTGGCCCGTGGCTTTCTCGCGTCCCTGGCTCCCTCCGGATTCAATAGGTTTCCCCGTGACGACATGGACACATCGATTTCTCTCATTGGGAGCAACGGTTGACATATATGTATCCTGTATCCAGGCCATAATTTGGGAGTTTGTGTTCACATCCGGAGCAGGGATATCATATTCTGGGCCGATATTATTTCCTAAGGCGTAGGTGAATCGTCGGGATATCCTTTCTATCTCCTCCCGGGTAAAATCGGCCGGATCCAACTGGATTCCTCCTTTGGCTCCACCAAAGGGAATATTAGCAATCGCGGTCTTCCAGGTCATCAAGGTAGCGAGCGCTTTTATCTCATCAATGTCAACAGCAGGATGAAAGCGCAATCCTCCCTTGAACGGGCCCAAAACGTTATTATGCTGCACGCGATAGCCCGTTAACACCTTCACCCGTCCGTCTTTCATCTTAACCGGGAAATGAACCACGATCTCATTCATCGTCTCCGTTAAGATCTTGCAGATGTCATCGTCAAATGGGACGACGTCTTTTGCTTTCTCCAGTTGTTCCAAAACATGGTTATAAAGATTGGACTTTTTCTGAAAAGCCCTGTAATAGCTGCAACGCCACACCCCGCCTTCAGGCTTAGGAAGGGAACACATATCTTTCAGCTCACAATGTCTGCATATTCCCGCGAGTTTGTACCCCTCTTCGAGTCCCGGCTTCCCGGGTTTGTAGTACAGGAGCTTCCATTCTTTCCGTGTATCGAGAGGGTTTAAATCATCCAAATTCCTCTTTTTTTGGTCTATGTTTTTCATTTTTTTTCTCCTTTCTCAAATGGATACAAAACACTATTGCAACTTCGGTGCCAGATTTGAATTCTGATTTATAGAAAAAGTGATGCATCAAAAAAAATGATAGACATGGGATATAAATCATTGAATTTAATGAAATTAGATATGATTGGTTTTATTACAAAACACTCCCGCTCTGTTTTCATAAACTGGGAATTCCCCAAAAAAAGCGGGGCGTTTTGTACCGGTGGGTCAATTCTCTCCAGAAGAAAAAATCAAGAGGAAGGGAGGTCTTTTATTTTCTTTATCTTCTCGCGGAGTGTCTTTCGGTCTATTCCCAGAATCTCTGCGGCTTTGGTTTTATTGTTATCCACACTTGCCAAAACGCTGAGGATGTGCTCGACCTCAACTTCAGCGAGAGTCCGATGAGGCCCCACTCCCCGCAACGCAGAGTAACGCATAAGGGAAGGCAGGTCAGGAGCATTTATGGTTTCGCTCTCCGACATGAGGACGAGCCTTTGTATGATGTTCTCTAATTCTCTGACATTCCCAGGCCAGTAGTAGCTCTGCAATGCCTGAAAAGCATTCTCAGAGAACCGAGGCACGGGCTTTGAAAATTCTTTAGCGAACTTGACGGCAAAATTTTGGATCAGCAACAAGATGTCTCCCTCCCGCTCCCGGAGAGCAGGAATATCTATAGCGAGGACGTTCAAGCGATAGTACAAGTCTTCCCGGAATTCTCCTTTATTTATCAGATCGAGCAAATCCTTATTCGTGGCGGCAATAATCCTCACATCCACCTTAATCGGCTGGCGCGCACCCACCATAAAAACTTCTTTATCCTGAAGAAAACGGAGAAGTTTGACCTGCATCGTTAGACTCGTCTCGCTGATCTCATCCAAAAAAATTGTACCACCCTCAGCTGTTTGAAAGAATCCAGCGCGAGATTCCACAGCCCCTGTGAATGCTCCCTTAACATAACCAAAAAGCTCACTCTCAAAGAGCGACTCTGGAATACCCCCGCAGTTTATGGGGACGAAGGGCGTTGAACAGAGTGGACTGTTGTAGTGAATAGCGCGGGCAACAAGTTCCTTCCCAGTGCCGCTCTCTCCAGCTATGAGTATTGTTGCAGAGCTCAATGCAGCCTTCTCGATTGCGCTAAAAACCTTCTGCACCGCTTGCGACTCACCGATAATGCCATGACGTATGGTAGGAGGTTTGGGTGATTGCTTCAGAGCCGCTTTGCGTGTATCTGCTTTTTCAAGAACACGCTCAACCGCATTCAATAACTCTTCATCCGTGAAAGGCTTAGCCAAATACTCTTCAGCTCCAGTTTTAACCGCTTCCACGGCTCCTTCGATCGAGGGGTAGCCCGTAATCATCATAACTTCCGTATCTTTAAGATTCTCCTGAATATGTCTTATCAGACTTAAACCATCGACTTCAGGCATCTTGAGATCTGTTATAACTAAATCAATAGGGGTAGATTCCAGAATTTTTATTGCCTTTACTGCACCTGATGAAATAGAGATTCGATAGCCCTTGGCCTCCAAATTTCTCTGAATGACTTCCAGCGTGTCCGGAGAATCATCCACGACAAGGATATGCTCTTTCTGTCTTGAATTTTTCAATTTATGCTCCCGATCCTGCTTCGGGATGCTCTCTTAAAGGAAGCTGAATCTCAAATCTCGTTCCGTGTCCTTCTTTGCTGTCAACTTGGATGGAGCCCTCGTGTGAAGTGACAATGCCATGGACCACAGCCAAGCCCAAACCTGTCCCCCGGCCCACATCCTTTGTTGTATAGAAGGGAAGGAATATCTTGTTCATAACGTTTTCACTCATACCAATACCTGTATCCTTTATGATGAGCAGAACAGAATCATTCGAAGCTTTAGTCTGAATAGTCAATTTTCCCCCCTTTGGCATGGCTTGGATGCTATTGACAACAAGATTGACCAGAACCTGAGTGAGTTGAGCAGGATCAGCCGTAACCTCCGGAAGATTTTCGGATAGAGAGCAGACGACTTTTATCCCTTCCTTCGCACATCTCGACTCCAGAAAATAGAGCCCTTCTTCGACAATCTGATTCAGATTCACCCGAATCTTCTGGGGAGGCATCTGCCGGGCAAATAGCATCAATTTCTTGATCACCTCGCGGGCATGGAGTGAAGCCCTCATGATCTTCTCGATGTCTATTTTCGTCTGATCGGATAATCCGGGATCTTTCTGGACGAGCTGAGCAAAACCCAAGATGCCCCCTATGGGCTCGTTCAACTCATGGGCTACTCCCGCGGACAATTGACCGATTGTGGCTAGTCGGTCAGCGTGCCGGAGCTGCTCCTGGAGCTGTTCTTTATCCTCTTCGATCTGCGTTCGTTCGATGATGAGCACAATTTCCCTGGCTACCGTATCTATCAGGCTCCTTTCCTCTTTGAGAAAAGGCCCCTCATCGAGCTCAGGCTTTTCTTCTCTGTATGTGACTTCGACAATCCCTTTCTGCAAGCCCCCCACGATTATTTTGGCTGTTTGTTTGTGAACGCCGTCCTTGTAATGAGGAGTCGCATAAGATTGATCATCCAGGATAATCCTGGCCGAAGCAATCTCCGGATACAGCCAGGCTGGGGGGAGAAGCATTACGATTTTTTGGAGAATATCTCTAAGCGAAAGACTTCCTTGCTCAACTATCTTGGCGATACCGTATAGACACGTCAGTTCCTTGACCCTTTCTCTCAGCTCTACTTGAGTCCTCCTGTAACCGAGAGCCACTCTCAATGTCTGAACAACTCCTTCGAAAATTTCCACGTCCTTTTTTGTGAAGAAGTCCCGTGATTTACTGTTCAGTTCCAGAAGGCCTATGTTCTCTTTCTCAACACGGATAGGAACCAAAACCACAGATCTGTAATTTGTATCGGCAGCCGACTTCCCTTTGTCCATCTCCGCATCACCCGTCCAGAAGCTGCCGCTAGGAGTGATACGCGATAGAGATGGATCGTACTGGCCGAGAAACACTTCTCTGCTCAACCGTTCCAGCCAGGTGTTCTTTCCCAATTTTGGAATGATTCCTTGCTCTTTGTCTGTAACTCCCGGCATGATTTCAAAGCTGAAGGGATGTTCCTGGGAACACAGGAGTTCGCTCCGGTAGAATTTCCCCCTCTCCTTAAGCCACATCACCACGCTGTCGCTTCCCGACGACTGCATCAAAACTTTGGAGACTTCCTTCAAAAAGTCGTATCTCAATAGGCCGAAGAGGGCAAGACACATGATTTGGTTTGACAGGTCAAGGATGGATTCAAAATCACTCTTTAAAGGGGATTGAGAGTTAATGGAGTTCGCTGGCATCCTAAAATGAACATAGCACACTTTGAAGAATGAGGTCAATTGCCGGGTATTCTACTAAAACTGCCGCCGTTTTTTTACTAGCCTGGGTTCATGAGTTCCATTTGGTCATTTTTCTTCTTGACAATGAAGCCCCATATACGTAAATTGTTAAGTAAACACTTAACATTATTGGAAAGAAAAGATGTATAAGTTGATGTTCGGTCACACTTTAAGGATGTTGCGGACAACGGCCGGTATAAGCCTTCGGACTTTGGCAAAAACGATAGATGTATCACCTGCATACCTTTCTCAAGTTGAACTGGGGAAACTACCACCACCTACACATAATCGCATTACAAAAATTGCCGAAACTATTGGCATCCCAGTATCATTGTTAATTGAAATGAGTCACCGTCCAAATCCTGACGTAATTATGTTGCTGCGGGGTCATCAGGAATTGAACAATCTTATTAAATGGATCAATGACATAGGACTGGAAACAAAAGATATTCTTGAAATTATCGGCCTCATGCGGAAACTTGGCGGGGGTGGATTTCGTAAACTTATACTGTACGGTAGAGACCATTCATTAGATTTTATACAAGCTGGAAGAGAAAATTTCTACTCAAAAGTTCCCCCCTATCCAAAAAATCAAATGGATTTTTCAGATTTGGCAAATCCACGACTGGTGTTCAAAAAACTAGAGTTTACTGAAAAGAGTGCCCTTTTGCGATATTTGATACATAAAATTAATATTATATATCGTTCATTTGATTTAAGTAGAGTACATGAGAAGTTGATATCGAATGAAGCTGAAGATTCCTCGGGATTAGGGAATGGAGTAGCAATCCCTCATTTATTTTTAGATGAACTTAACCAGACAATTATAGCGATCGCCAGAATCCCAAAGGGTATCGATTTTGGTGCTTTCGATAATAGACCTGTTCACCTCATCTGTTTGATTCTCAGTAATCCAGATTCGTACCAATCCCATTTGAATCTATTGGCATATCTCGCCCGGAAGTTTCAACTCCCCAATTTCATGAATGAAGTATTGAGGGCAGAATCTAAAAAAAGTATTTTATCAATGCTATTCAATGGGGATGATACAAGCATGCATTAAAAATTATATAAATTATTTAACCAAGCACCACTAACATTTGGTTGGAGTGAATAAAAATCCATGAATCAATCATGAGGGTAGTATTTACCCAAGATTCATAGCATTAGAATCTATTTGGAGGGTCAAGAGATGAATAAATTAGAAACAGTCAAATTTTCGAATGAATCATCTAAGAAGGAGATGATAAAAAAAAGTGGCGACCTCCTTGAATACTGTAATGTTTGTTTCATTGCTTTTGGTAGTCAGGAAAAAAGGACTTACAGAGCCAAAAAACCGATCCATCTAGATTGCGTAAAAACCGTATCATAAAAATGAATATATGTTATGTTAAGATTAAGAAGAAGCCATAGATGTGAGTTGGAAACTCTAATTCTATAAGAATTTAAATAACTTGTGCTTTCTCCTTTGTTGACTGAACAAAGAAAAAAACGATAGAAGATATGAATAAAACAGAGCTTTCTTGCTTGAATAAAATTGAATGGATAGAGGAAATATTTACTCTTTAGAAATCAATTAAATCTGTTTTTCGGATTGGATTTTTTTGATAAAATTGTTTAGGAGATTTCATCCCTCTCACACAAAAAGGGGAAATGGATTATTGAAAGGGGAATAATATGAAAGGATTAATGCGTTATTGCATAAATTGGGGAGATTCAGGTTGCAAGAATAAAGTTAGTCAATTAGCTCGTTGGTCAGAAGTAGGTGAGGATAAAGAAATTTTACTACATGGAGATGGCTGGATTGAATATGATGGAATTTGCAGAAACTGTAATTTACGACGCTTTGAACTTGTTGAGAATAGGTGTATCTTGTGCGAAAGTGAAAATATGCAATTTTTAGGCTCTGGAAGGAATGAAAAAAACCTAAGCTCGGAAGATGTATTCTCTTACGTATGCAATAATTGCGACTCAAAATTAGAATCGAGTTTAAAATTTTAAAGGGATTTATATCAGAGGAGATTCACATTCCTACTCACTGTGAAGTGAATTGGATTTTGAGTCCAGTGCGCTTTTCTCTCTTTAATTAAAAACCAGCCTGTATTTGGGCTAAGATTACATTCTTGGGATCTTTTTCTAATCCTCCTCTGCGATATTCATAATTAATCTGAACCTTCGTTTTCTTTGAAAAAAAACAATTTATACCCAAGGTTGTTACAACGATTTGATCTTCCCCGAAAGCCAGATTTCTGTCAAAAGAATCTTGCTTAACAATGGCCTCAAGTTTTTTTTGAATAAAGTAATACCCTCCCTGGATATACCAACCAGATCTCTCAGTCTGATTATCTCTAGCAAAAATATATTCTCCCTTCATAGAGGTTCTATCTTTAATAAAAAATATATCAATCCCAGTTCTGACTTTCTTTATAACAGGTACGCCAAGATCAGGACTATACCTGCCATCGTAATGTGAAAAACCAATGGAAAGAGAATGGAAAGGAGTAAATACTAATCTTCCAACTACGTCTAATTGATCGTTGGTGTCTACTTTATTTATCCCTGATCCATTA
>Ga0307380_10001592_pt1 | contig 33087 bp, 30 predicted proteins | sample UN3MG_FD_202239 | JGI IMG/M metagenome (GOLD analysis project Ga0307380, IMG submission 202239) | Soil microbial communities from Risofladan, Vaasa, Finland - UN-3 | ecosystem: Environmental > Terrestrial > Soil > Coastal area > Acid sulfate soil | place: Finland: Risofladan, Vaasa | collected...
ACGCTCACGCGGTGGGCCGGCGCCTCCTCGGGATAGTGATCGTCGGAGCCCATGCGGAACGTGCCCGCCGGGACCTCGATCACGCGCTCGAGACTCCGGACTGCAGCTTTTCGAGCACGCTCTCGAGGTTGAAACTGGCCGGCTCCTGCCGGGGCGGGAACTCGACGAGCGTCGAGAGCATGTTGCCCACGTACGCCTGTGCCGGCACCAGCACCCAGGCCCGGCTGAGCAGCCAGTCGTAGTAGGTGTTCGACGTGATGTCGGCGCGCTCGTACGGGTCGGTGCGCAGGTTGAAGATCTTCGGCACGCGCAGCTCGGTGTACGGCTCGGCCCACACGTTGAGCGTGCCGGTGGCGCGTTGCTCGAGGAACACGACCTTCCAGTTGTCGTAACGAAGTGCCGTGAGGTCGCCGTCGTCGGACACGTAGAAGAAGTGTTGACGCGGGCTCTCGTCGGTGGCGCCGGTGATGTAATCGAGCTGGTTGTGACCATCGAGATGGACCTTGTAGGTCGTGCCGTTCAGGTCGGCACCGGCCTTGAGTTCGTCTTGGATGTCGGCAGCTCCGGCCGCCGCAAGGAACGTGACGAACCAGTCGTTGTGGCTCACGATGCCGTTGAGCACCTCACCGGCAGGGATCTGGCCGGGCCAGCGCACCATCGCCGGCACGCGGTAGGCGCCTTCCCAGTTCGAGTTCTTCTCGTTGCGGAACGGTGTCATGCCGGCGTCGGGCCACGTGTTCATGTGCGGCCCGTTGTCGGTCGAGTACATCACGATCGTGTCGTCGGCGAGCCCGTTCTCGTCGAGGTAGGCGAGGATCTGGCCGACGAGTTCGTCGTGGTCGCACATCACGTCGTGGTACGTCGACTGCCAGCGTCCGGCCTTGCCTCGGCTGCCGTCCTTGATGTGGGTGCGGAAGTGCATGTGGGTGGTGTTGAACCACACGAAGAACGGCCTGTCGTTCTCCTTGGCATCGCCCATGAAGCGCAACGCCTCGGGCAGGATCTCGTCGTCGACGGTCTTCATCCGCTCCTTGGTGAGCGGACCGGTGTCCTCGATGCGTTGTGTGCCGTCACCATTGGCCCACGAGTGGATGACGCCGCGCGGACCGAAGTTCTTGCGGAAGTTCGGGAACTCTTCCTCGCTCGGGTAGTCCTCCTGTTCGGGCTCCTCCTCGGCGTTGAGGTGGTAGAGGTTCCCGAAGAACTCGTCGAAGCCGTGCATCGTCGGCAGGAATTCGTCTTTGTCGCCGAGGTGGTTCTTGCCGAACTGACCCGTCGTGTAACCCTGCGCCTTGAGCGCCGTCGCGATCGTGGGATCGGGCGCCTGCAGACCGATGTCAGCACCTGGCATGCCCACCTTGCTCAGCCCGGTGCGGTACGGGTTCTGGCCGGTGATGAAGGCCGAGCGACCCGCCGTGCAGCTCTGCTCGCCGTAGTAGTCGGTGAACCGAACGCCTTCGGCGGCGATGCGGTCGATGTTGGGGGTGCGGTATCCCATCAGACCGTCGCTGTAACAGCTCAGGTTCGAGACGCCGATGTCATCACCCCAGATGACGAGAATGTTTGGCTTTCCGGCCGGCATGGTGCACTCCTTGACTCACGGATGGACGCGCCGACAGTACCGCGTCCCGGCGGACCCGATCGCCCTCAGCCGGCGCCCTGCACCAGCACCGGGCACACGCAGTGTCGCACCACGTAGTCGGACGTCGATCCCATCAGCGCCCGCTTGATGCCGCTGCGCCCGTGGGTGCCCAGCACGACCACGCTGGCCGGCAGTGTCTCGGCAAGTCGACAGATCTCGTGGCCGGCGTCGCCGAGCACCACCATGGTCTCGGCATCGACGAGACCGAGCTCGGCCACCGTCTCGTCGAGGTGCGCCTGCGCGGCGACGCGTTGGGCGTCGACGAGGTCGTTCTTCTCGTCGTAGATCATCACACCGCCCGCGAATCCGGTGCCGGTGACGAGGGTGGGGTCGATCGGCGCGGCGACGGACACCACCACCATCCGATCGGGTGGCGCGAGCAGGTCGACGCCCTGCCGGATCGCACTCGTTGCGAGGTCGGAACCGTCGGTGCAGAGCAGGACGAGGGAAGCAGCCATGACCGGAGTCTCGCACCGAGGCGATGATCACACCAGTGTCCAACGGCTCTGCAAGAGTGGGGACATGAACGACATCGTGGTCGGCGTGATCGCCCTCCTCACCGGGGCGGTCTTCTGCTTTCGTGGATACCTCGCCATGCGTCTCGTCATTCCGTTGTGGGGTGCGTTCGCGGGCTTCATGCTCGGCGCCGGACTGGTGTCGGGCGACGCCGGATTCCTCGGAAACGCACTCGGCTGGGCCGTCGGCTTCGGCCTCGCGATCGTGTTCGGCCTGATCGCGTACCTGTATTACGCCGTCTCGGTGGTCATCGGCATGATGGCGATCGGTTTCGTGCTCGGCACCAGCTTGATGGTGGCGCTCGGCGTGACGTGGTCATGGGTGATCGTGCTGACCGGCGTCGTGGTCGCCTCGGTGCTGGCATTCATTGCGATAGCCGGTGACCTCCCGATGGTGCTGTTGACCGTGCTCACCGCATTGGCGGGAGCAAGCACGATGGTCGCCGGATTGATGCTGTTGTTCGGCACGTTCGACACGGAAGACTTCGACATCGGCATCACGACCGAGTACGTCGCCGATGACTGGTGGTGGTTCGTGATCTACGGCGGGCTCGTCGTGGGCGGCATCGTCGCCCAGTTCACCGACGTCGATCGCCGTCGCGAGAGCCTGCGTGAGGCATGGTCGACCGGCGTGGGCTCGACGGGTTCGGGTCCCGCCTCCGCCGCGTGAGCGGGGCCCAACGTTGAGCACCGGCACCTCCGATTGCGAGCTGCGCGACGACTGGTGGCTCGAACAGGACGTCAACGCATGGACGTCGCTCGCCTACCTTGCGGCGGGACTGCTGCTGGCGTGGGAGGTGCACCGCTCCCGCCTCCCCCGAGCGGCGTACGGGCTGGCGGCAGTCGTGGCAGCCGAGGGAATCGGCAGCTTCCTCTATCACGGCGCAGCCAGCGACGTCAGCCAGTTCCTCCACGACGTCCCGTTGATCGGCGCGCTCAGCTTCGTTGCCGGGTGGCACGTGGGGCGGCTGCGAGATCGAACTGACACCGGTTCGATGATCGGCCTCGCCGCTGGTCTCGCAGCGGCCACAGTGCTGTGGGCGCTCGCCCCGGACGCCACGAACGCCGCTGTGGTCGCGGCCATCGTCGTCATCGTCGTGGCCTCGCTGATGGCGCGCCGTCGCCGAATGGCCGCAGTCTGGTCGTGGCCCCTGCTCGCACTCGGTGCGCTTGCCGTGTCGATGTGGGGCCTCGGCACCCCTGACTCGTGGGCATGCGAGGCCGACTCGTGGCTCCAGCCCCACGGTCTGTGGCACATCTTGACGGCGATCGTTGCGCTGGCCTGGGTCGACCGCGCATACGGAGCCGACGATCCCGCTCACGCCCCGCTGTTGTTCCGACGGTTCACCGACCGCACGTTCGGGCTGGTCGCCCGCGGTCTCGTGCTGGCGTTCCATCGATCGGTCGAGGTCCGCTGGAGCGACCGACTCCCCAGCGACCGCCCCGTGTTGATCGTGGCCAACCACGGCAACGGCTTCGTCGACCCGGTGGTCGTGGCGGGTGTGCTCGGCCGACTGCCGAGGTTCCTCGCCAAGGCGGCGCTCTGGAAGGTGGTAGCTGCCCGTCCCTTCCTGTGGCTCGCCGGGGTGCTTCCGGTTTTCCGAACGGCCGATGGCGACCGTGCGAGCGACAACACCTCGGTGTTCGACGCCTGCCACCGCGAACTCGCGCAGCGGGCGACGGTGGCGATCTTCCCCGAGGGCACGACCGGCGACCGTGCAGGACTCGATCGCGTGAAGTCGGGCGCCGCACGAATCGCGCTCGGAGCACTGCCTACCGCACCCGACGTCGTGATCGTTCCGATCGGGATGGCCTTCGAAAGCAGGGTCGAGACCCGAAGCCGGGCGGTCGTCATGTTCGGCAAACCAATCGACGTGGCCGAGTACGCCGGGGCAGGGCTCGGCAGCGACGGCGAGCCCGACCGGGCAGACGCCGCTGCGCTGACGGCTCGGATCACCGATGCACTCGAGCAGGTGTCGCCGCAGTTCGCGAGCCTCGACGAGCGCGAGTTGTTGCGTGCCGCCGCCAGGGAGGAGCGCAGCGCCGCCACCGACCACGTCGAGGTGTCGTTCGGCGACGCCGAGGTCGTCGCCCGCCGGCTCGCCCGAGTGGATCCGGCCGGCCGCGAACGGGTCATCGACGCCTACCGCGACTTCGCCACCCGTCTGCAGCTGCTCGGGGTCACCGCCCGTCAGCTCCGTCCTCGACGCGTGTCGACGGCCCGGCTGGTTGTCTCGGCCCTACTGCTGTTCCTCGTGGGCTCGCCGCTCGTCGCCGTGACCCTGGTCCACCTTCCTGCGGTGTTGGTGGTGGTCGTCGGAACCGCACTGGTGCGCTCGACCGCGACCAAGGGAACCGTGCGGCTCCTGTTGGGACTGGTCGCTCTGGTCGCCACATGGACGCTGGCCGGCATGTGGCTCGCCGACGGGTGGGGCGCGCTCGTCGCCGCGATCGCGGTCGCCGTGGGTGGGCTGGTCGCCCTGATCGTGTGGCCACCGCTGGTTCGTCAGGCAACGGTGCTGATCGGCCGAATCAGAGTCCGCGACCGGATCGGTCTCGTGCCGCCGGTGCTCGGGGCACGATCGACCGTGATCACGGCTGTTCGTGAGAGTGTCGGGAACGATGATGAGCGCATCTGACGATCAGCCGGTCGAGTCCGCAGCGGCCGACGGCGAGATCTCGAGCAGCGACACGCCGGGCGGCGAGATCCCGCAGGTGCCGAGACCGAGCATCCGCAAGATCCTGTTCCGGCTCTTCTTCATCGTCGCGGCGCTCGGCATCTCAGCGTGGGTCCTGGTCAGGACGTTCGACGACCTCGACCTCGACGCCGTCCTCGATGCCGCGCGCTCGCTGAACGATGCCGAGATCATCTCGTTGTTGAGCCTGTGGATCCTCTGGATCGCGTCACAGGGCCTCTTGACCGCTTCGCTGGTGCCCGGGTTGGCGGTACGCCACGGGATCGTCGCGTTCCTGGGCCCGGCGTCGATCACGTCGGTGGTGCCCGGCCCCAGCGATCTGCCGATCCGCTACCGAATGCTCACGTCGTGGGGCCACACCACCGGCGAAGCGACCCTGGCCGTAGCGGCAGGCGGCATCTTCAGCATCGGGATCAAGCTGGTGCTGCCGATCATCGCTGCGATCGGACTGGTCGTGTCGGACGCCCCGTTGAGCGACACGCTGCAGACGGTCGTGACGATCTGCATGATCGTCGGCCTGGGCGTCGTCGTGCTCGCGTTGGTGCTGGGATCGGAGAAGCGAACGGAACAAGCCGGACGATTCATCGAGCCGGTGTGGTCGAGAGTGTTGCGCCTCTTGCGCAAGCCCACGCCGGAGGACCTCCCGGCCCAGATGGTGGCTGCGCGGGCGAAAGCGGTCCAGACACTGCGCGACCGCTGGCTCGTCGCGACCTGGGGGACGGTGCTCACCTCGGCCACGAAGTTCGGGCTGCTGCTGATGTGCCTGCGATTCACCGGGGTGAGCGAGACCGAGCTCCCGTGGACCCAGGTGTTCGTGGTGTTCGCACTCGTGCAGGGCCTGACGGTGTTCCCGATCACCGCCGGGGATGCCGGCGTCAGTGAGATCGCCTACATCGGCATGCTCACCGCCGCAGCCGGCGAGCAGTACGTCAACCAGATCACCGCGGCGATCCTCGTGTTCCGGATCCTGACGTGGCTGTCGATCATCCCGGTCGGCCTCGGCGCCCTCGGCCTCTGGAAACTGCAGCTCCGCAAGCGCGACCCGCTCCCCCCAGCCCCCGCCTGATGACGTCAGGGGTCAGACCCGCGAGGTCATCGCGGACCCGCGATGCGACCGTCAGTACTCGAACTGGACGGCGGCACGGTCGGCAACGTGGCCGGTGATGTGCTCGGCGATGAATCGCTTGTGCTCAGGATGGTCGCGGTAGACGGCGAAGTCATCGACGCTCGCGAAGTCGGCCGTGACGGAGTACTGGTGGTTTGCCGGCCCCAGCCCGAGGTCTCGGCCATGGCGGTAGGTGACGATCTCGGGGATCGCGCCGGGAAGCGCGTCGAGCGCGGCCGACATCGAGCCGAGCTGCTCGTCGGTGACGGAGTCGTTCCATCGGAACATGACGACGTGGCGAATCATGGCAACCTCACAGACCGATCGACTTGGCGATGATCGTCTTCATCACTTCGTTGGTGCCACCATAGATCGACGTCACGCGGGCATCGACGTAGGCCCGGCCGATCGGGTACTCGGTCATGTAGCCATAGCCACCGAACAGCTGCAGGCAACGGTCGACGACCCGGTTCTGGAGGTCGGTGCACCAGTACTTGGCCTGCGCGGCCATCGCCGGTGTGAGCTGCTTCGCGTTGAGCTGCAGGATGCACTGGTCGACGTAGGCCTGAGTGACGTCGATCTCCGTTGCCACTTCGGCGAGCACGAACTTGGTGTTCTGGAATGTGCCGATCGACTTGCCGAACGCCGTGCGTTCGCCGACGTAGTCGAGCGTCCAGCCCAGCGCTGCACGAGCGGCGGCGACTCCGGCGATGGCGATCGAGAGCCGCTCCTGCGCGAGGTTGGCCGCCAGGTAGGTGAATCCCTTGCCCTCGTCGCCGAGCCGGTTGGTCACCGGGACTCGGACGTCGTTGAAGAACAGCTCGGCGGTGTCCTGGCTGTGCATGCCGATCTTGTCGAGGTTGCGGCCCCGCTCGAATCCGTCCATCCCCCGTTCGAGGATCAGCAGCGACAAACCCGCATGCCGCTCGGCCGGGTCGGTCTTCGCCGCGACGATCACGAGGTCGGAGTTGATGCCGTTCGTGATGAACGTCTTCGAGCCGTTCACGACGTACTCGTCGCCGTCGCGAATCGCCGTGGTGGCAATGCTCGCGAGGTCGGAGCCGGTGCCCGGCTCGGTCATGGCGACGGCGGTGATCAGGTCGCCCGCGGCGATACCGGGCATCCAGCGTGCCGCCTGCTCGTCGGTGCAGTACTCGATGAAGTAGGGCGTACAGATGTCGTTGTGCAGCGTGAGGCCGAGGCCCGCCCCGCCGATGCCGGCGGCGTTGAACTCCTCGCTCAAGATGGCGTTGAACCGGAAATCGTCGGTGCCACCGCCGCCGTACTGCTCGGGGATCGCCATGCCGACGAAGCCGTATTGCCCGGCCGAGGCGTACATCTCGCGTGGGGCGATGCCCGCCGCCTCCCATTCGAGGTAGTGCGGCGACACCTCCTTGGCGACGAACGAGGCGAACGATTCGCGGAAGGCTTCGTGGTCGGCGTCGTACAGCGTGCGCATCTCCCCAGGCTACGTTTGCGCACCGATTTGGGTGACCCGTCCCACGCGAATCTGGACGCAAACGTGAGTTGGCGGCGAGTTCAGGCTCGGCGGGTGGTCAACGGGTCGAACGCGATGATCTCGGGGGCCTCGAGTTGCCGGTTGCGTGGCCGGTTCGGACCCGTGGGGCGGTTGCGATCGCGCCACTGCGTCCATCGGCTGGTTGCTCGTGGCGGCGCGCTCGCGGCCGCAAGGCGCTCACGCACCTGCGCGACCCCATCGGGCCCTGCGAGGCGAAGCGTCACCAGGAGCGCGACATGCATCGCCGTGATCCAGCCCTCGCAGGTGATGATGTTGTCGATCTCGACGATCCGCTCGGACGACGCACTCGAACCATGGGCCACCAGCAGGTCGCCGGCGAGCCAATGCGTAGCCGCCGGCTGCTGTCCGAGCAACCCGGCTGCGGCGACGATCACGGTGCCGGTCGAGCTGGCAACCAGCCAATCGCTGCGAGGGGCAACCGCACGGATCCAACCGAGCAGCACGGGATCGGCGGCGGCACGGGCACAGCCCAGTCCGCCGGGCACGAGGACGACGTCGGGGTGTTGGACATCTTCGAACAGCGCCTCGACCCGGTGTCCGCCGCCTGGTCCGCCGACGGTGCCGAGGTGCGCCCCGACACCGACCAGGTCGGCTCCATCGAGATGCTCGAACACCGCCGCAAACGCCTCGCACTCGTCTGCCGACACACCCGGAGACAGCGCCATCGCGACCTGCACACCGCCACCCTCGCGCACGGTCGACGCCCTGTCGAGACCGGACGCGCCCGACGCCAGGCCGACGGCTCGACGGCTCGACGGCTCCCAGGCTCCCACCAAACCCGAAACTTGCGCACGCCGTACCGCCAGCGGCGCCGGCACGCACAGTTTTCGGGTTTGGTTGGAGGCAGCATGGGGATCGCACCCCCGAGGACGGAACTTGTACCGTGCAAACATGGGGACCAGCAGCGAGATCGACCGCGACGGACTGCGCCGTAAGTACCGCGACGAGCGCGACAAGCGGCTGCGGCCCGACGGCAACGAGCAGTACATCGAGGTCACAGGGGTCTTCGAGCACTACGTCGAGGATCCGTACGTTGAGGCCAGCGAGCGCGAACCGTTGTTCGACGAGGTCACGGTGGCATTCATCGGCGGTGGGTTCGCCGGACTGATCGCCGGAGCGAAGCTGCACGAGACCGGCGTCGACGACGTCCGCATCATCGAGAAGGGCGGCGACTTCGGCGGCACGTGGTATTGGAATCGGTACCCGGGCGCCCAGTGCGACACCGCGGCGTTCGTGTACCTGCCGCTGCTCGAAGAAACCGGCCACATGCCGAGCGAGAAGTACACCCATGCCCCCGAGATCCTCGAGCACTCCCGTCGCATCGGACGCCACTTCGACCTCTACGACCATGCGGTGTTCTCGACCGAGGTCACGTCACTCACCTGGGATGACGACACCAAGCGGTGGATCATCCGCACCAACCGGGGCGACGAGATGCGCGCTCGGTTCGTGGCGATGGGCACCGGTCCGCTGCACCGGCCGAAGCTGCCCGGCATCGACGGCATCGAGAGCTACCGGGGGCACAGCTTCCACACGAGCCGCTGGGACTACGACTACACCGGCGGCGACCCCGATGGCGCCCCGCTCGACAGGCTGCGCGAGACGCGCGTCGGCATCATCGGCACTGGTGCCACCGCAGTGCAATGCATCCCGCACCTCGCCCGCTCGGCCAAGGAGCTGTACGTGTTCCAACGCACGCCGTCATCGATCGACGTGCGCAACAACCATGACATCGACCCCGACTGGTTCACGACGTTGCAGCCCGGCTGGCAGGCCGAGTGGCTGATGAACTTCACCACCTTGCAGACCGGCGGGTTCGCCGACGAAGACCTGGTGAAGGACGGCTGGACCGACATCGCCCGGCGAATCCGCGACAAGGTGCTGTCGAACCCGAACCAGGAGTTCACCCGCGACGCATTCATGGCGGCTTACGAGGACTCCGACGACGAGAAGATGAACGAGATCCGCGAGCGCGTCGACGCGCTCGTCACCGACGCCGAGACGGCCGAGGCGCTCAAGCCGTGGTACCGCCAGTTGTGCAAGCGCCCGTGCTTCCACGACGAGTACCTCGACTCCTACAACGAACCGGGCACGCACCTGATCGACACGAACGGCCAGGGCGTCGAGCGCATCGACGAGACCGGAGTGTGGGCCAACGGTGCGCACTACGAACTCGACTGCATCATCTTTGCGTCGGGGTTCGAGGTGGGCACGGAATTCTCCCGTCGATCGGGCTTCGAAACGGTCGGCCGTGGCGGCGAGCAGTTGTCAGATCACTGGGCCGAGGGAATGCAGTCGTTGCACGGCATCCATGTGCACGGCTTCCCGAATCTGTTCGTCGTCGGCCTGTCCCACGGCGCGGCGCTGATCTCGAACGTGCCGCACAACTATCTGGAGGCCGGCGCGACGATCGCGACCGTCATCGACCACGCGCTCGGACTCGACGACGTCGATTCGGAGGTCACCGTCGAGGTCACCCCAGAAGCTGAGCGGGCGTGGGTCGAGCGACTCCATGCTGGTGCCGTCGGACACATGACGAACTCCCCGGACTGCACGCCGGGGTACTACAACAACGAGGGCCAATCCGCCGGGCGCCGCGGGATCCTCAACTCGATGAGATATCCGGAGGGTCCGGTCGCCTACTTCCAGTACATCGACAGGTGGCGATCGTCCGGCCAGTTCGAGGGACTGGAGTTCTCGCCGTGAACGTCGTCGTGATCGGCGGTGGGGTCGCAGGCCTCGCCACGGCGCTGCAACTCGGCCGTGCAGGACACGTCGTGACGGTGATCGAGCGCGACGACACGCCGATGCCGGCGACCGCCGACGAGGCCTTCGAGTGGAATCGGCGCGGCGCCCCGCAGGTCCGGCACAGCCACGCGTTCCTCGCCCGGCTGCGAAACCTGCTGCGCGACCATCAACCCGACATCCTCGAGGCGCTGCTCGCAGAGGGTGCAACCGAGATGCGCTTCGGCGACGGCGTCCCGCCCGAGATGGAGTTCGCTCCCGAGCCGGGCGACGATGACCTCGTGATGATCGCCTGCCGTCGCACGACGTTCGAATGGGTGTTGCGGCGCGCCGCGCTCGCCGAAACGAACGTGACGATCCGCACCGGCGTCGCAGCCGTCGGCCTGACCGCTTCGGGCGATGGTGCCGACGGCGTTCCGACGGTCACCGGTGTACGGCTCGATGACGGGTCCGAGCTCGTTGCCAACCTCGTGGTCGCAGCGAACGGACGCCGGAGCGCCGTGGCCGACTGGCTCGCCGAGATCGGTGCTCGACCGGTGGCCGAGACCGCGGAGGACACCGGGATCGTGTACGCGAGCCGCTTCTATCGACTCCTGCCGGGTGCTGATGCTCCGCCCCGTACCGGGCCGATCGGCGGCGATCTCGGCTACGTCAAGTACGGCACGTTCGTCGGCGACAACCGGACATTCTCGATCACGCTGGCCATTCCCACCGATGACGACGAGCTCCGTCGGCGGCTCGCCGATCCGGCCGCCTTCGATGCCGCGGCCCGCTCGCTGCCCGCGACGGCGCCGTGGCTCGATGGTCGTGCCGAGCCGATCACGTCGGAGGTTCACAGAATGGCGGGGCTGCTGAACAAGTGGAGCGATTACGTCGTCGACGGTGAACCCGCCGTGGTCGGCCTCGTCCCAGTCGGCGACGCGGTGTTGTGCACCAATCCGCTGTACGGGCGTGGCTGCAGCACCGCCTACTGGAGCGCACACCTCATGGCTCGGGCGGTCGCCGACCACTCCGACGATCTGCGAGCAGTGGCGGTCTCCTACGACGTCGCCCTGCGGGCGGAGATCCACCCGTGGTACCGGTCGTCGGTCGAACAGGATCGCGAGGCTCGACGGGTGGCGGCGGCGCTCCTGGCCGGCGAGGACCCCTACGGCGACGCATCCGATCCGCGGGCGTTCACCCGGTCCGTGCTGCGTGACGGTCTGGCCCCGGCGCTGCGCTCGGATCCGGTGGTGCTGCGGGCGTTCGTGAAGAACCTCAATCTGCTGTCGCCGCCCGATGCGCTGCTGACCGACGCGGACTTCGGTGCCCGGGTCTTCGCCGTCCTGCAGACCAAGGACCAGCGCCCTCCCGAACCCCTGCTCGGCCCGGCGACACGAGCCGAGTTCCTCGACTGCCTCACCGTCGCCTGATCGCCGGCTCCCGCAGAACCGGTCGCGGTGGAATGGCTGAGATTTTCGGTCCAGACACTTCCTTGATGATTGGAAATGACCCGCTAGGTCGGACTGATATTCGCTCAATACCATCTGCGACTCGTCAGGTTTCGATCAGATTTGTTGCCGATCTCTTTGCAGAAAGGCCGAGGGGGTCAAGATGGCGACAAGATGAATGCCGACCTCTTGTTCGGACCCGGGGTGGCGCGTACGTTGCCACCTTCACTACAAGCGAGGAGTTGGGCTGCGATGCATACCGCAACGAGGCCGGCGGCAATTCCGACACGGACGACATTGGATCAATGGCGCACCGGGGCCGACGCGATCACGAGGACGACGGGATGTCTGCTCGTCGTCGCGGAGCACTCACTGCTGGGAGCCGGTCTGCGCGCCGCTCTGATCGAGCGAGGTTGGGTCGCCGAGACGACTGAAGACGTCACGGAGTGCGAGGTCATCGAGCGAGCAAATCAACTCGATGCGCAGTGCGTGCTGCTCGACGTCCACCTGGGCGGTGGCTCGGGCAACGCAACCGAGCTGATCCGGGCGATCGCCGCAGCGGGGGCGAAGGTGGTCGTCTTGACTGCCGAACGTCGCCGTACCGTGCTCGCCGAATGGCTCGAGGCCGGCGCGGCCGGCTGGATCAGGAAGTCCGCTGACCTCGATGAAGTCGATTCGACGCTGACCCAGGCCGTCAACGGTGAAGCCATCATCGGGCGCACGGAGCGCTCCGAGCTGCTCGAGCACCTCCGAGTCGAGCGGATCAAAATGATCCGAGCCAGGGCTCGGTTCGACGAACTCACGCCACGAGAGGCGCTCGTGCTCTCAGCACTCGCCGACGGGCACAGCGCCGACGAGATCGCCGAGCAACACTACGTTGCGCTCAACACGGTTCGGTCCCAGATCCGCGCCGTGCTCCAGAAGCTTGGCGTGAACTCGCAATTGGCCGCCGTCGCGATCGCCGACAGACACCGCTGGCTTCTGCCGAGCGATGCCCAGTCGGACCGCGACCGCCGATCGCTCCACGCCGGCCGTCGCGAGTCGTAGTCGACGCCGAAGCGCCGGGCCTCGAAGACCGCTGCCTGGCGAGCCTGCGAGCCGGGCTACGTCTGGAACAGCACGACGGCGAGCGTGCCGGCGATCAGCGGCGGCCCGAACGAGTACCGAACGTACAGCTGGCGGCGATGGACGCATGTTCCGATCGCGATGGCCAGAGCCAGCAGATGCCCGATGATCGCGCCGTAGAGCACGTACGGCAACCCGTACCAGCCGAGCAGTAGACCGAGCACCGCGGCGAGGCGAACGTCGCCGAAGCCCAGCACCATCATCCCCGTGAACTTCGTGGTGGCCATCCAGATGACGAAGAAGGCGTTGGTGAACAACAGCGCTCCGACCACGGCGGTCACGAGCGGCATCACATCTCGCTCGATGATCGATGCAAACACCAGACCGGCTGCCACGCCGGCGAGCGTGAAGTAGATGATCCGACTCGGGAGCCGCTGGATCCGCCAATCGATCACGGCGAGGAGCGCCCCACCGAAGATGAAGGCGAGCACAGCAGGCAGTTCAGGGCTGAGTCCGATTCGCCAGAACGCGAGTCCGAACAACGCTGCAGTGGCCACGTTGAGCGAATGCTTGTGCATCAGGTATGACAATGACATGACCATGACAATAGGAACAATTCCTTCCACCGCATTTCATCAATGTTGGTGATTTGTCGGACTCGGCGTCTTCGTATCTTGTGTGACGTGCCCACCTCGATCGGCGGGGAGCGGGACGCAAACAAGGAGCAAGAAATCACATGATGAATCTCGTGGAGAAGTACACGACCGACGAGGTCGCGGCAAACGAAGATGGCGTCGTCGCCATCGAGTACGTCATCGTCGCAGCAGCGATCGTGGTCGCACTCGGTGGGATCTGGCAGCTGTTCGGCGACGACCTGAGCGCCAAGCTCACGGAAATCGTCGGCGAAGTCTGAGACTGGTCTTAGGTGGGGGGACCCAGCGTCCCCCCACCCCGACCGCATCGACGCCATGTTTCGCTCGACACGAACTGAAGAACACGACGACCGAGGGGTCGTCACGCTGGAACTGGTCCTGGCCATCCCGGTGCTGCTGATGCTGATCATCGGCACCGTCGTGCTCGGCAGCTATCTCAGCCAGAAGACCCGTGTCACCGGTTTTGCGCGCGATGCCGCTCGCGAGGCCTCATTGGGCAAAGAACTGCCAACCGAGGACGGCTTCACCTTCACATTCGAGGTTGGGCCTTGCCCGACGCCGCCCGACCCGAAGGAGTCCGTCCGGGTCCGGGCCACGACAACCGTGACCCTCCGGAGTATTCCCTTCCTCCCCACCTTCATCCCCGACACGATCTCCGAAACGGTGACCATGCGATGCGGCGGCTGACCGATCTTCCCTTCGAGGCCCGCAACGGCGCCGAACGCGACGATCGCGGCGTCGCCACGATCTTCCTGATCCTCGCGATGACGGCCATCCTGGTGGGCGCAGCGCTCGCCATCGACGTCGGCCGCTACGTGCTCGAGGCCCGCTCGGCCCAGAACAGCGCCGACGCCACCGCCCTGGCTGTTGCCACCGACTGTGCGCTCACCGGATCACCGATCGCCGACTACACGCCGTACCGCAAGGACGGTCAGTCGATCAGCGCGCCGGCATGCGTCGAGAACTCAGCGACGATCACCGTCACAAAGATCATCGACCAGACATTCCTCAAGCAGAGCATCGGCGACGTCGACCGCCCAGCGACCGCCAAGTGGGGGACGATCAAGACGGCGGCGACCCTGCCGATCGTGATCGCCGACTGCGAATTCACCGCCGTTCTGGGCCAGACCGTCACGATGTACCTCGACGACCCCAAGCCTCAGTCCGGATGCTCGTCCCTTCCAGGAGGCTTCAGCCAACTGCTCGGCGACGGCTGCAACGTCACGATCACCGCCGGGAACCTCGCCCCCGGCAAGACGGGTGGCGACCTCCAGAAGGATGTTCCCTGCATCACCGACCCGAATGGTCCACCGGCGCTCCCGTATCCCGTGCTGATCCCGATCTACAACGCCCAGGCGTGTGCAGACGCCGGCTGCAAGGGCAAGGGCCCGTACCTGATCAAGGGCTTCGCCCTCCTCAACGTCACCGGGTATTCGTTCAACGGCAATGCATACGACGGCTCGCTCGACAAGAAGTGCCCCGACGACCGGAACCGAGGCAAGTACTGCATCCGCGGCACCTACGAGAACTGGGTGACCACGCGGGGCACGCCCGGCCCCTCCGAGGATTTCGGCGTCTCCCAGGTCTACCTCTCCGACTAACACCGCCACACACCACCAACACCGGCACACCCGACCAGCCCTCAACAAAGGACAACACATCATGCAGAACAAACGGCGAATCATCGGCATCGTTGCGGCGGTGCTCCTCGCGCTCGTGGGCACCGTCTCCCTCGTCGCCTACGTCAACTCGGCGAAGGACAACGCGGTCGCAGACGAAGCACTCGTCGACGTCTACGTCGTCGACGACTTCGTCCCGAAGGGAGCCGCATCAGAAACGATTGCGGCATCCGTCTCGATCGAGCAGGTACCGGCCCGCTTGAAGCAGTCAGGTGCGATCACCGACCTCGCCGCCCTCGGCGACGAGGTGGCCGCGACCGACCTGCAGCCAGGCGATCAGCTGCTGGAGGCGCGGCTGGCAGCGAAAGAGGCGGTCGTCGAGGAGGTCTCCGACAAGGTGCAGGTGTCGGCGTTGCTCGAGGCAGAACGAGCCGTCGGCGGCGCGATCAAGCAGGGAGACCTCGTCGGCGTCTACGTGTCGTTCGATCCCTTCGACGTCGAGGTCTCCGGCCCACAGGAATCCGGTGCAGCCGACGATGCAGCCATCCAGGCAGCCGCCGGCCAGGTCGAGCAGTCGACCGAATCAGACACCGGCGACGCTGAGACGACCGGACCGACCAAGACGCCCAACGTCACCAAGCTCGAGTTCCAGCAGGTCCTCGTCACCAACGTGCAGACGATCAACGCCCCCGTCAGCAACAACAACGGCGACGACGAGAACGATGGGCCGGACATCGAGCAGGTGACCGGCACCCAGTACGTGGTGACGCTGGCGCTGTCGCCCGAGCAGTCCGAGCGATTCGTCTTCGCCACCGAGTTCGGCAAGGTGTGGCTGTCGATCCAGCCGGCAACGGTGGCCGACGACGGCACCCGCGTCGTGACGCTCGGCAGCGTGTACGCGGTGGTGCGCTGATGGACACCCATGCACCAACCGTCACAGTCGGTCCCGACATGTCGCCCGAGCTGTTCGTCGACGTATCTGCAACGCTGCGAAGCCTCGGTGTCACCGTCAAGACCGATAGTCACGTTGCGGGGCGGGCGCTCGGTCGGGTGATCGTGGTCATCTCCCCGAAGGGGGGTTCCGGGAAGACGGCGGTCTCGTCCAATCTCGCCGTCGCACTCGCACAACGCAACCCGGGTCGCGTGGCTGCCGTAGATCTCGACGTGCAATTCGGAGACCTCGCGTTGGCGCTGTCGCTCACGCCACAGCGCACGCTCGCCCAACTGGCCCGAAGCGCCGAGATCGACGCGACGTCCACCAAGGTCCACCTCACGCCGTCGCCCCACAAGCTCTTCCTGCTTGCGGGGGCGAGCGACCCGGTCGATGCCGAGTCGATTCGTGACGAACACGTCGCTGCGATGCTGCCTTTGCTGGCACAGAGCTTCGACTACGTCGTCGTCGACACTCCCGCAGGGTTGGACGAGCTGACCCTCGCGGCGCTCGACTGCGCCACCGACGTGTTGCTCGTGTCGAGCCTCGACGTCACCAGCATCCGGAGCCTCCGGACAGCAAACGACGCGCTCGACCACATCGGGATCACCGCTCAACGAACCATGCTGCTCAACCGAGCCGATTCGAAGGTCGGCCTGGACCCCTCCGACGCCGAGGATGCAATGGGGATGAGCATCGCCTGCTCGATTCCCTCGAGTCGCTCGGTTCCGATGTCGCTCAACCTGGGAAATCCAGTCGTGACGAGCGAGCCGAAGAGCAACGTCGCCAAGAAGCTCCAGGAACTCGCGGAGATCTTCTCTCCGGTGACAAGCAACACGACAACGAAGAAGGGGTGGCGGCGATGAGCGTCAGCGAACGGATCAGCCAAGCACAGCGAGCCGCAAAGGATCGCGGCGAGATGCCCAATGCATGGTCATCCGCCCAACCGTCACCGCTCGCCGCCGACGGCGTGGCCGAGTTCAAGGCGAGAGTGCACGAAGCGCTCTTTGATCGTCTCGGCATGCGGCTGTTCGAGGCAACGAGCGAAGAGAAGATGCAGGCGCTCGTCGTCGAAGAGATCGAATCACTGATGAACGCGAATGAATCGGCGCTCTCGCCCCAGGAACGGCAAGTGCTCGTCCGAGACATCGCCCGCGACGTCATGGGCCTCGGACCGCTCGAGCAGTTTCTCGAAGATCCAACGGTGACCGAAGTGATGGTCAACGGCGGAGACAACATCTACGTGGAGCGAGGCGGAGTCATCGAGCGAACCGGTGTGCACTTCATGTCGGAGGAGCACCTGCGACGCGTGATCGAACGCATCGTCTCATCGGTCGGTCGACGGGTCGACGAGTCATCCCCGATGGTCGACGCCCGGCTCGTGGACGGCTCACGCGTCAACGTCGTCGTGCCGCCGTTGTCGCTCAACGGCTCGATTCTGACGATTCGGAAATTCGCTGCTGATCCGTTCCAGGTCGATGACCTGATCGCGATGGGTTCACTGAACGGACAGGTCGCGGGTCTCCTCGCAGCCGTGGTCGAGGGTGGGCTCAACGTTCTCGTCTCGGGCGGAACCGGAACCGGCAAGACCACGATGTTGAACGTGCTGTCGACGTTCGTGCCGGCCGAAGAGCGGATCGTCACGATCGAGGACGCCGCCGAACTCCAGCTGCATCAGCAACATGTGATCCGGCTCGAGTCGAGACCGTCCAATGCCGAGGGCAACGGCGAGGTTGCTATTCGCGACCTCGTTCGCAATGCCCTGCGCATGCGCCCGGACCGCATCATCGTGGGCGAAGTGCGCGGCGCGGAAGCGCTTGACATGCTGCAGGCGATGAACACGGGCCACGACGGCTCGCTCTCGACGGTCCACGCGAACGCACCGCGCGATGCCCTCTCCCGTCTGGAGACGATGGTGCTCATGGCAGGCTACGACCTGCCTACGCGGGCGATCCGCGAACAGATCTCGTCGGCGCTCCACCTGATCGTGCAGATCGAACGATTTCGCGACGGCTCACGTCGGGTGAGCCACATCACCGAAGTGGTCGGAATGGAAGGCGAGATCATCACACTCCAGGACATCTTCCGTTTCGACTTCCAGAGCCAGACGCTCGTTCCCACCGGTATCCGCCCCGAGTTCGTCGACAAACTCGCCCAACGCAATGTCGCCCTCCCACGCGACATCTTCGCTGGTGTGGAGGCATGGTCGTGAAGGCACTGGCGCGATTCACGGTGCTGGCGTGCACGGTCGTGTCAGCTGCGTTGCTGCCGAGCGCGGTCCGAGCCCAGGTGCAGGCCGACGATGTCGAGGTGATCCTGACGATCGACACCTCGGAGAGCATGGCGCCGGCGATCGAGAACGCGAAGGCCGCCGCCAACGAGTTCATCGCCGCCATGCCTGCGGGCGTCCGGATCGGCGTGGAGACGTTCGCGGACAGCGTGAGCATCCTCGCGCCGCCCACCACCGACCGGGGCTTGCTCAACCTTCAGATCGCTCTGATCACCACCGGCGGCGACACGGCGCTGTACGACGGCGTGGTCGGCGCGAGCCAACGCTTCAGCCCGAACGCCGCCCACAAGGTGCTGGTGGTGCTGTCCGACGGGAAGGACGAAGGAAGTGCAGCGACGCTCGACGACGCTCGATTCGCGGTGGCAGGCCTGCACGTCGAGACGATCAGCCTGGCCACCGCACTGTCCGACGTCGTGAGCCTCTCCGATCTCGGATTCGTCACGGCCGCCGATGACGCCACGGGTGTCTCTGCTGCGTTCGCTCGCGTGGCCGGCCTCGTCGTCGAAGTCATCGAGGCAGCGCCGACGACGACAGCGGCACCCTCGACAACCGCCGCTCCGACGACGACAGCGGCTCCAGAGACGACCATCGCGGCTGTCACGGCAACGCAGCCTGCGCCGCCGACTGCGCCAGCAGTGCCGGCAACTCCGGTCATCGGATCGGACGATCAGGCGCCGTCGACCATGTGGCTGTGGGTCGGCGCTGCCGGAATCTTCGTCGGCCTGTTCCTCTTGGGTGCGCTGCTCTTCCCCCGAGCCCGGGTCTCGAAGGCTCGGCTCGGGATCAACAAGCCACGGACGGCCTCGACCATGGGCGTCAAGACGATGTCAGCGGTCGACGAGGCACTCGAGCGCTACGGCAAACGAGCCGACCTCGGCGAGACACTCGCGATGGCCGACATCGCGATGCAACCCGCCGAATTCGCAGCAACCGTCGCGATCGTCGCGGTCGTCGCGGGCCTGCTGGGTCTTGTCGCTCTCGGTCCGATCGTCGGGCTGATCGTCGCGATGCTGGTGTGTGCCGGAACTGCCGCATACGTTCGACGAGCGAGAGATCGTCGACGAGCTGCCTTCGCGGACCAACTCCCCGACGTGCTCCAGTTGGTCACCACCGCGCTCAGGAGTGGATACGGCATCACGCAGGCACTCGAATCGGTGGCTGAAGAGGCGGAGGAGCCCGCACGCAGCGAGTTCGCCAACGTGCTCGCCGAGTCTCGGCTCGGCCGCGACCTCTCCGAATCGTTGCACGCACTCGCCAGCCGCATGGGCAGCAACGATCTCGAGTGGGTCGTCTCCGCGATCGACATCAACCGCGACACCGGCGGCAACCTGTCGGAAATTCTCCAGAAGGTCAGCCTGACCATCCGCGAGCGAGCACGGATCGGGCGGCAGGTCCGAACGCTCACCGCCGAGGGGCGCCTCTCTGCCCGCATTCTGCTCGTCCTGCCCTTCGCCATGCTGCTGTGGCAATGGCGGGTGAACCCCGACAACCTCGCCAAGCTGACCGAAGGCGTCGGCCTGGTCTTCCTTGCCTTCGCCGGGATCATGCTCGTGCTGGGTTCGCTGTGGGTTCGCCGGATCGTGAACTCGGTGGCACTGTGATCGTCAGCGGCGCAACGAAAGGAACGACATGGATCTGACACTTGTCCTTGGTGCCTCAGCGGTAGTTGGGGCCATCGCCGTATTCTGGTGGGGCCTGACCGCCCGACCGTCGGCGGCACGCGGCAATCTCTACGCGGGACTCGCCGAGCAACCACCGGCGCAGAGCCCCCTCGCCGGCGCAATGCGCCAGCTCGGGACCTCGGCCAGAAGGGCAATGCCCCATGCGTTGGTCGACGGCCTCGAAGTCCGGCTCGTGCAGGCCGGCCATCCCGGCGGCCTCGATCTGCCCCGCCTCCTCGGCATCAAGGTGACGATCTCCATGCTCGGCGCGCTGTTCCTGTTCCTGTATGGGCAGGTGGTGCTCGCAGTGATCGCTGCCGTTGTGCTGTTCTTCCTGCCGGACTACTGGGTGCTGAGTACCCGCGACGAGCGCCACGAGCAGATCCGGCGCGACTCAGCGGACGTCATCGACCAGCTGACGATCTGCGTGGAGGCCGGACTCGGCTTCGATGCCGCCCTCGCCCGTGTTGCCAAGACCACGGAGGGCCCGCTCACCGACGAGCTTCGTCGAACCATGAGCGACATCAGAGCGGGCGTGCCCCGCAGCCAGGCACTGCGTGCGCTCGCCGACCGGGCGCAGGTGCCGGAGATCCGTCAGCTCGTCACCGCACTCCTGCAGGCACAGAAGCACGGTGTCCCGATCGCTGAGACACTGCGCGTGCAAGCCTCCGAGATGCGATTGAAGCGGACACAGCACACCGAGGAGAAGGCGGCGAAGCTCACGGTGAAGATCATCTTCCCGGTCATCGTCTGCTTCCTGCCGGTGTTCTTGATCATCACCGTCGTGCCGTCGCTGCTCACCGTCTTCGAAGCGCTCTGACGCCGAATCCCACTCCTCGACACCCTCCCCTTCTGGTTCCCCGTGCCCGCGCACGGGGAACCAGGGTGCGATCAGGTGGGGCGGGTGCCGAGGGTGACGGCGATGTCCTGGCTCGTGCCGTTGCGCTCGACGGTCACCGTAACCGTGTCGCCGGGCTGGTAACCGCCGATCGATGCGCCGAGCGATGTGGGATCGGTGATCTCCGTGTCGTCGACGGCGACGATCACGTCGCCCACTCGCAGCGAGCTGGCGGCGGCGCCGGAGCCATCGGCGATCTCGACGATCTCAACTCCGAGCCCTTCGCCCGTCGGCTGCGTGGTGACGCCCATCAGCGCCCGATCGGGGACGCTGCCGTCGCGGAGCGAGTCGATCACGTCCATCACCGGCGTGATCGCGATGGCGAAGCCGATGTTCTCGGCTCCACCGGCGATCGCTGTGTTGATGCCAACCACTTCGCCACTGCTGTTCAGCAGGGGCCCGCCAGAGTTGCCGGGGTTGATCGCCGTGTCGGTCTGCAACAGGTTGACGAGCTGGGCGCCGTTCTCGGCCACGATCGTGCGGTTCTTGGCTGACAGGATGCCGGCGGTCACCGATGGCTCGCCGTTCAGGTCGAGAGCGTAACCGACGGCGATCAGTTGGTCACCCAAACGAAGGCTGTCGGAATCACCGACTGCGAGCGGCAGCAGATCGGTGCGGTCCACCTTGAGCACGGCGAGGTCGCGGCTCGGGTCGCCGGCGACGATCGTTGCCGGCTCGGTCGTGCCGTCGGCGAAGGTGACCACCGGGCTGTCACCCTCCGCGATCACATGATTGTTGGTGACGATGTAGCCATCGGCCGAGAGCACGAAGCCGGTGCCGGCCGCTTGTCCTCGAGCAGCCCCGCCCTGGGTGACCTCCTGGCGTACGGACACGACCGACGGTCGGACCGCATCGACGAGGTCGGCGATCGATCCGGTCGACACGCTGACCGGCTGGACCGCAACAGAGGCGGATTCGGCGGGTGATGCCGTGGTCGCTGACGAGTCCTGGCCGATGGCATACCCGCCGACTGCCGCGCCGGTGAGCGCCATCCCGACCAGGACGCCGGCACCGAAGCGAATACGGCTCCGAGGAGCGGGCAAAGGCGCTGGAGCACCGGAACCTACGGGCGCGGGTGGTTCCCACCCGGGCGTCAGCGTGGGGGGCGGCGTCGAGGTATCAGCGGTCGCCGACGAAGCAAAGGGCTCACCGGGGATCGAGGACGGACGATTGGCGTATGGCGGAGCGACGGGATTTTCCACGACCCCAATCTCGTGTCGTTGGGTCAGAATCAGGTGAGAGCAGGGTGATCACCAGTCGAGAAGTGCGACCGTGCGCACCCTGCCCTCGCCGTCCGCCCCGTTGCTGATCGCCGCAGGGTGCGAGGCTTGCGGCGTGTACACCGAGATCGACTACGAACTGCACGACCACGTTGGGATCATCACGATCGATCGACCCGCAGCTCGGAACGCGCTCACCTTCACCACCTATGCCGAACTCGCCGACGCGGTCGACACCACCACCGCACGGTGCCTGGTGATCACCGGTCGCGACCCGGCCTTCTGCTCAGGCGACGATGTCAAGCAGGTGATGGTCGCGGCCAGCGCGGACCTCCAACGAACCGACCGCGAGCCACGCCTCACGCCAGCAGCCGGAAGTCTGCTGCGCACCGATGTGCCGATCATTGCCGCGGTCAACGGCGCCGCTGTCGGGTGGGGGATGGAGCTCGCAGTGATGGCGGACATCCGTGTGGCCTCCGAACGCGCCAGGTTCGGCGAGCTGTTCGTGAAGCGCGGCCTGTGCTGCGACGTCGCCGGGCTCGCTCGCTTGGCCCAACTCGTCGGCCGAGAACAGGCTGCCGAGCTGCTGTACACCGGCCGAATCATCGAAGCCGACGAAGCTCGCGACCTTCGGCTCGTGTCCCGCGTCGTCGCCCACGACGACCTGCTCCCCACGGCGCTCGAGCTCGCCGAGACCATCGCCGCCAATCCCCCACTGGCGGTGCAAGCCCTCAAGCGCGGGCTGCGCACGGCGCTCGATCCGGACTGGGACGACCTCGGCCGGTGGGTCAGTTCGTCGCTCGCCGAGTTGTTCCGCACCGACGACCACCGCGAGGGCGTGGCCGCGTTTCTCGAGAAACGCGACCCCGCCTTCACGGGTCGCTGATGTCACCTGCGTTCGGTCAGTAGATCTCGATCAGGCCGGCGGCGCCCTGGCCACCACCGATGCACATCGTGACCACGCCGTACTTGGCGTTGCGACGCTTGCCCTCGAGCAACACATGGCCAGCACAGCGCGTGCCGGTCATGCCGAACGGGTGACCGATGGCGATCGAGCCACCGTTGACGTTGTACTTCTCGGGGTCGATGCCGAGCGTGTCACGTGAATAGAGACACTGGCTGGCGAACGCCTCGTTCAGCTCCCAGATGTCGATGTCGTCGACGGTGAGCCCGTGGCGCTTCAGCAGCTTCGGCACGGCATAGATCGGCCCGATGCCCATCTCGTCGGGCTCGCAGCCGGCGACGGCCCAGCCCTTGAAAGCGCCGAGCGGTTCGATGTTCCGGCGCGACGCTTCCTCGTCGGACATCATCACGACCGCTGCGGCGCCGTCCGAGAGCTGGCTGGCGTTGCCGGCGGTGACGTAGTTGCCCTCGCCGCGAACAGGCTGCAGCTTCTGGAGGCCTTCGAGCGTCGTCTGCGGGCGGTTGCACTCGTCGCCGCTGACCGTGTAGTCGACGATCGACTCCTCCTTGGTCTCCTTGTCGACGAGCTTCATCTTCGTGGCCATCGGCACGATCTCGTCCTCGAACAGACCGTTCTCCTGGGCCGCCGCCATGCGCATCTGCGACTGGTAGGAGTACTCGTCCTGGTACTCGCGCGACACGTTGTACCGCTGGGCGACGATGTCGGCGGTCTCGATCATCGCCATGTAGATCGCCGGGTACATCTCGGTGAGCTTGGGATCCATGTTGACAGCGCCTCCGAAGCCGGGGCTGGGGATCGAGATCGACTCGACACCGGCACCGACAGCGCAGTCGACGCCGTCGACGCGGATGTGGTTGGCGGCGATGGCGATCGAGTTCAGCCCCGACGAGCAGTGCCGCTGGATGGTGTTGCCGCCGGTGGTGACGGGCAGCCCGGCGAGCAACGATGCGAGGCGGCCGAGGTTGGCGGCGCCGTGTGCGCCGTTGCCGAGCGCGACATCCTCGACGAGTTCGGGCTCGACGCCGGCCTTGTCGACGGCGCTGCTGATCGCGTGGGCCGCCATCGTCATTGCCGGCGTGATGTTGAAACCACCACGACCGGCCTTCGCGAGTCCGGTGCGGGCATAGGAGACGAAGACTGCTTCGCGCATGGGGATTCCTGTCTGATCGGGCGACACCGGACGGTCCGGGTCCGGCCGTCCACCCTAGTGATCTCCGGATGCGCCGCCAGAACCCACGCGCCAGTCCCGTTTGCGTCGACGAATCAGTGGGACGGCCCACCCAAAACCTGACGCAAACGAGATGGACTCAAGCGCCAGTCACGTTTGCGTCGACGAATCGGTGGGACGGCCCACCCAAAACATCACGCAAACGGCGTTGGTGCCTCGGGCGTGCCGTCGTCAGGGTCGGTCGCGGTGGTGTCGATGAAGTCGGCCGGGTCGAGCTCGTCGAGGAAGGCCCGGAACTGGTCGACATCGGCGTCGATCGCCGCCTCGAGCGCGAACTGGTCGGGCTCCGCCTCCTCGATCGGGAGTGCGCCGGCCTCGTCGAGCACGGCTTCGCTCACGAACAGCGGAGCCTGCAGGCGCACCGCCAGCGCAATGGCGTCGGATGGACGAGTGTCGATGCGACGTTGACCGGCCGGGCCACTGAGCGTGAGGTTGGCGAGGAATGCGCCCTCGTGGAGTTCGGTGACCTCGACCGAGTCGAGATGACCATCGAGCGCATCGACGACACTCGCCATCAGGTCGTGGGTCATCGGGCGCGGCAGGCGGGTCCCGCTGGCCGCGATGGCAATCGAGCTTGCGTCAGCCTGGCCGACGACGATCGGCAGCAACCGGTTGGGTGCGTCGTGTTCGCGCAACACGAGCGCAGCGGCGCCGCTGATGGGATCGACTTGGATTCCGACGAGTTCGACCGAGATCATGCAAACATGATATCGGCCGACTCAGCTTTCATCAGTTGCCGTTGTCACATGGCGGCGACTGATGCGATCACGCGGCCTTGAGCGCGTTGGCGATCGCCGTGCGGGGATCGCGATTCGGGTCGCCGGGGTTGTCGAGCGACACGTTGAAGGCGTTCAGCGCGTGCGTGCGCTGGTCCTCGCTGAGCTCGGCATTCATGATCCGCTCGACGGAGGGAGCCAGATCGGCTCGTTCGCTCACGAGTTGGTGGGCCAGCTGCTCGTCGACCGGCAGCTCCTCGATCGGGGTGCTGCCATCGTGCCAACGGGTGGCGGGAACCTTCTTCTTGACCATGATGTCTCGTCTCGGTTGCTTCGGTTCCGGTCCACCGTACCGGGCCACCTCCCACCCACACCGTTTGCGGCTGATTTCGGGTGGGCCGCCCCACCGAAACGTCGACGCAAACGTCAGATACCAGCGGTGATGGAGGAAGGCTGCGGCACGCGGGACGCGAGCACGACGCCACCCACCGCCACCGCCACCGGCACGACCCAGGCAATCGCCACTGCGGCACCCGGTGCCCATCCCACGTCGTCTCCGAACGCGACCACGGCGCCGACGACGCCGGTGCCGAGCGCAATCCCGAGATTGTCCGTGAGCTGCAGCGACGAGGTTGCCGACCCGACGTCGCGCTCTTCGACGCTGCGAAAGGTCAACTGCGCGTGAGCCGAGTAGGCGAACCCCATCCCGAGTCCTGCCGCGAGCCCGCCGACGTGGATCAGCCAGACCGGGACGCCGTCGAACAACGTCGCCGCTGCGGCGAGCGCCACCCCGGGTGCGAGCATCAGGTAGCCCGCCCGCACGAACCACGCCTCCCCTGTCCGGGCGATGAAGCGTTGCTGGATCCACGCGCCGATCGTCCAACTGACCGTGGTGACCGTGACCGCGATGCTCGCCACGAGCGTCGAGCGGCCACGGCCACTCGTCACGGCATACGGCACAAACGCGTCGAGCCCGAAGAAGACGAACGTGATCGCACCACGCGATGCGATCACCGCTGGGAGGCCCGGCGCTGCTCGTAGCGTGCCCGGCGGAGTGAGCCGTCGCAAGGAGCCCACACCGATCACGAGACCGGCGACGACCGCCGGCACCAGCAACCGACGGTCGAACGTGAGCCCGGCCACGATCAATGCGGTTCCGACGGCCACCCGAACCGCCTCGACGAGCCGTCGACGCAGCAACGGCGTGGCGACCGACTCACGGTGGGTGACCGGTCCGATTCGCATCATCGCCGGCACCACGACGAGGCCGGCGGCCAGCACCAGCGGCAGCAGCCCCAGGAACACCCAGCGCCACCCGACGCCCTGTGCGATGCGCTCGGCGAGCACCGGGCCGACCAGTCCCGGCACCACCCACGCCGTCGACAGGATCGCGAACATCCTCGGTCGTTCCTGCACCGAGAACGCCCGACTGATCGCTACGTAACCGATCGCCGGAACCACGCCGGCGCCGAAGCCCTGTACGAACCGGCCGACGACCAGCACCGGCATGCTCGGAGCCAGCCCACCGATCACCAGTCCCAACGCGAAGAACAGCAGGCCGATCACGTAGGGGCGCCCAGCGCCTCGACGGTCGGCCTGGTCGCCGGCGAACACGATGCCGATCATCGTGCCGAGGAAGAACGCACTGGTGACCCAGCCGTACCAGGCGACACCGCCCAGGTCGGCCTCGATGTCGGGAAGAATTGTGGTGACCGCAAGTGACTCGAAGGCCACGAGCGTGACGACCGCCACGAGCCCCACCTGCAGGCTCCGACGCCCGCTGCCGGCCCGGGCTTCAGCGTCGGCGTCCAGGCTCACATCGAGTGAGCGTAGGCCCCAGGGCCATCGACCCGTTTTCCGAGTCCGGCCTGCAGGAACCGTTCAGGTTCCCGAAGGCCGGCCTGGGGAAGCGACTCGAGAATCAGTCGGCGAGGAGACCGTAGAAGATGAATTCGGTGCGTCGGTTCAGTGCGAGCGAGGCCTCGGATTCGTCCTCCGACAGCAGATCCTGCTCGCCGACTGCACGGGCCGACAGTCGTGCCGGCGCCACGCCTTGGCTGACGAGATAGCGGACCACCGACACGGCACGAGCCTCGGACAGGACGTAGTTCGAAATCTCGTTGCCCAGCTGGTCGGCATGGCCGACGACCGTGACCGTCAGATTCGGCAGCAGGTTCATCACGCCGGCGACCCGATCGAGCTGTGCTGCATGTTCAGGGGTGACATCGGCGCTTCCGGCCGGGAATCGGGGCGAGTTCATCTCGATGACCCGGGTACCGATGTTGAGCGGCACCAACGGATCGATCGACCAGCTCGACTGGATCTGCGCGTTCGGGTCGGTGCTGTTGGCGAGGGCAAGCGCTTCGAGCTGTTCGGCCTTCGCCTGACTCGGGACCCACCCGGCGACGCGAACGGTCGGACCGTCGTAGATCGCGACGATCGGTTCGGGCGATCCGTCGGGCAGCGTCGGATACATGGGGCCCGCCACAGTGGTCGTGGGTGCGAGCGTGGTCGTCGGCGCCGCGGTCGTGGTCGGCGCAGCGGTCGTGGTCGGCGCCGCGGTCGTGGTCGGCGCAGCGGACGTTTCGGGCGACACCGTCACCGACGGCGCCTGCGTGATGTCTGCCGACGCGATCGGTGCAGCAGCTGCAGCGTCGTCGCCATCACCGGAGTCATCGCCTCCCGTACCGACCAGCACGCCAGCGGCGATGCCACCGACGGCGAGCACTGCAAATGCAGCGAACACCAGCGACCGACGAGGACGCTGGATCGACGGCTCCGCGGAGCTGCCGGCCGACTCGAGGACGGCGTCCGAGGCAGCCTCGGCAGCGACGACGGGCGGCACCGGCGGCGGAGGCGGCGGCGGGGTCGAGCCCGTCGGCGCCGAGTCTCCGAGCGGGGGAAGCGAGTGATTGGAGGGCGTGTGATCAGTCATGAGCGGAACCTGCTGTCTCCTGGACGGTGGACTCCGTCGCGTGAACGCCGGAACCCGATGACATTCCAGATATCGGCAAGCTCTTGACGAACTTGAGAAGTTTCGTCACCCTGGGTGGCGACCCGTGGCGTCGTCTCGACTTCACGATCCATGGCTCGGACCGGAGTGGCACTGCACCCAGACCAGGGGTGGGTGTGAATCCGTTTCCGCGAGCGCGGAGCGGCTTCGAAGGTCCGTGCGTTCACGCGTTCAGCGAGCAGCGATGTCCGACCCTGCGTGGAAGCCGTTCGTCCATGCGTTCTGGAAGTTGAAGCCACCCGTGACGCCGTCGACGTCGATGACTTCGCCAGCGAAGTAGAGGCCGGGCACGAGCTTGCTCTCCATGGTGCGGAAGTCGATCTCGTCGAGAGAGACACCGCCGCAGGTGACGAACTCGTCCTTGTTGGTGCTCTTGCCGGTCACCTCGAACGTCGAGGCGGTGAGTTGTTCGAGTAGTTGTGTCGCTTGGGCCTTGGTGAGCTGAGACCAGGTCGTGTCCGCGGAGACGTCGGCGGACGCAAGCAGGCGCAGCCAGAGGCGCTTCGGGATCGCGTCGAATGGACTGCGGCTCGAGAGTTGGCGCTTCGCTTCGCTGCCTCGTTTCTCGGCGACAACCGCCGCCGGTTCGGCGTCGAGCAGCCAGTTCACGGAGATGTCGAACCGGTAGCCACGCTCGGCCAGTTCCCGAGCGCCCCGTGCCGAGATCTTCAGAATGCCGGGACCGCTGAGGCCCCAATGGGTGATGAGCACGGGCCCGGTGCTGCGGAGCTTGCTCGCCTCGACGCTCACTTCGGCGGCGGTCACCGCGAGGCCCCGCAACCCGTCGATGCGGGGGTCCTGGATCTTGAACGTGAAGAGCGACGGCGTCGCCGGCTGCAGTTCGTGACCAAGGCTCGCGGCGAGTTTGGCCCCTGCGGCGAGCCGGGTTCCCCCGGTCGCGAGGAGGACGTTCGCGGCCGTGTACGACCTTCCGGCGTCGGTGACGACTTCGAAGCGATCGTCGTGCTTGACGACCGAGGTCACGCCCTCGGAAGTGTGGACGTCGACCCCGGCATCGCGTGCGGCGCTCAGCAGGGCGTCGACGATCGTCTGCGAATCGTCGGTGACCGGGAACATGCGGCCGTCGGCCTCGGTCTTCAGTGTGACGCCCCGACCGGTGAACCAGTCGACGGTGTCGGAGGCGCCGAATCGATGAAATGGCCCAATCAGCGACTTCTCACCGCGCGGATAGTTCCGGGTCAGCTCACGCGGGTCGAAACAGTCGTGGGTGACGTTGCAGCGACCGCCGCCCGAGATCTTGACCTTGTGCAGCAGCTGCGATGTCTTCTCGAGGATCAGCACCGACTTCTCGGAGTTCTCGGCGCACGTGATCGCGGCGAAGAAGCCTGCGGCACCACCGCCCACGACGATGAGGTCGACAAACATCCTCAGTCACTGTAGGGACGATTCCGACCGGGCAGACAAGGCCATACCGGTGACGCGGTCGGGCCACCGGCAGTGCCCTTGAGCTGCGAGGAGTCCTCCGGCGGACCTCCTCGAAGTATGTCGAGTACAACTTCGTCCGGCTGATCCGTGACACGACCGTGACACGCGACCAGTGCAGGTCATCCGCACCGGGAGCCGTACGTGCTCGGCGCATGATCCCGCTCGATGAACCTCGGGCGAGTTTCCGAACTCGCGGCTCGGATTCTTCGTCGAAGTGGACGAGGTCGCCGCGTGCTTGGTGGCCGATCGCGTGTTGGAGGTGGATGCTCTGGTCAACGTCCGGGGCGGTTGCCCAGAAAACGACCAAGTCCGGTCTGCGCCACGGATGTGGCGCAGACCGGACTCAGTTGGAACGCATCAGGTCGCGGTCATCAGGCGAGATCGAAGCGATCGGCGTCCATCACCTTGGCGAATGCGGCGGCGAAGTCGTTGGCGAACTTGGCGCCAGCATCATCGGCCGCATAGACGTCGGCGATGGCCCGCAGGACCGAGTTCGAGCCGAACACGAGATCGTTGCGAGTACCGGTCCACTTGAGGTCGCCGCTGGCTCGGTCACGGCCTTCGAACGTGTCTTCGGCGCCCGATGCAGCAGACCACTCCGTGTCCTGATCCATCAGGTTCACGAAGAAGTCGTTGCTCAGGGTGCCGACCTGTTCGGTGAGCACCCCACGGCTGTCGGTGCTGACACCGAGCACACGGAGACCACCGACGAGGGCGGCCATCTCCGGAGCGCTGAGGCCGAGCAGTTGCGCCCGGTCGACGAGCAGGTGCTCGGCGACATGGCTGGTGCCCTTGCCCAGGTAGTTGCGGAAGCCGTCGTTCTTCGGCTCGAGCCACGCGAAGGACTCTTCGTCGGTCTGCTCGGCAGTGGCATCACCGCGACCGGTGCTGACGTTGACGCTCACGTCGTGACCGCCGGCCTTGGCTGCGGCTTCGACTGCAGCTGCGCCACCGAGCACGATCAGGTCAGCCATCGACACGTTGATGCCGACGCTCGACTGCACGCCCTCGAGGGCAGACAGGACACGGCGAAGCTGGTCGGGACGGTTGACTTCCCACTCGGTCTGCGGGGCGAGGCGGAGACGACCGCCGTTGGCGCCGCCACGCCTGTCGCTCTGACGGTAGGTGGACGCGGAAGCCCACGCCGTCTCGACGAGCTCGGTGATCGTGAGACCACTCGCCATGATCGCGGCCTTGACCGTTGCGACGTCGGCATCGCTGAGTGCGGTGCCGGCCGGGATCGGGTCCATCCACAGCAGCTCTTCAGCCGGAACCTCGGGGCCGAGGAAGTTGGCCTTCGGGCCCATGTCGCGGTGGAGCAGTTTGTACCAGGCGCGAGCAAACGCATCGTCGAGCTGTTCGGGGTTGTCGCGGAAGCGCTGCGAGATGGGGCCGTAGATCGGGTCCATCTTCATGGCCATGTCGGCCGTGCTCATCACCGGCGCGTGGAAAACGTCGCTGCGCTGCGCGTCGGGAACGGTGCCGGCGAGTGCCGGGGCGGTCCACTGCTTGTGGCCGGCCGGGCTCTCGGTGAGCACCCAGTCGTTGTCCATCAGCGTCTCGAGGTAGTTGTTGTCCCACTTGGTCGGCGTGGAGTTCCACGCGCCTTCGAAACCACTCGTGGTGGTGTCGTCACCCTTGCCGGCGCCGAAGCTGTTCTTCCAGCCGAGGAGCTGCTGCTCCATCGGTGCGCCCTCGGGCTCGGGGCCCATCGCTGATTCCGGGCCGGCGCCGTGCATCTTGCCGAAGGCGTGACCGCCGACGACCAGTGCCACGGTCTCTTCGTCGTTCATCGCCATGCGGCCGAACGTCTCACGGATGTCGCGACCGGACCCGATGGGGTCGGGGTTGCCGTTCGGGCCCTCGGGGTTCACGTAGATGAGGCCCATCTGCACGGCGCCGAGTGGTGCCTCCAATTGGCGGTCGCCGCTGTAGCGCTGGTCGTCGAGCCACACGTTCTCGGGACCCCAGTAGACGTCCTCTTCGGGAGCCCACACGTCTTCGCGACCGCCGGCGAAACCGAAGGTCTTGAAGCCCATCGATTCGAGCGCAACGTTGCCGGTGAGGAGTATCAGGTCGGCCCAGGAGATCTTGCGGCCGTACTTCTTCTTGATCGGCTCGAGCAGAGCCCGGGCCTTGTCGAGGTTGCCGTTGTCGGGCCAGCTGTTCAGCGGCGCGAAACGCTGCTGACCGGTGCCGCCGCCACCGCGACCGTCGTGGGTGCGGTAGGTGCCGGCCGAGTGCCACGCCATGCGGATGAAGAACGGGCCGTAGTGCCCGTAGTCAGCCGGCCACCACTCCTTGGAGTCGGTCATGAGGGCGGTGAGGTCAGCCTTCAGTGCGGCGTAGTCGAGGGTGGCGAACTCGGCGGAGTAGTCGAAGTCGTCGTCCATCGGGTTCGAGGACGCGGAATTCTGGTCCAGAATGTTCAGGTTGACCTGGTTCGGCCACCAGTGTTGGTTGGCCGAGCTGCCTGTTGCGGTGTGCGGGCTCTGCAGCACTGGGCACTTCGCCTCTGATGCTTCGCTCATGATGTCTCCTTTGATTCCTGACGGGGTTGCTTGGTGAGATTGGTGGGGTGTTCTCGTTGGGCTGCAGCCAGACAGGTCGGGCAGCGGCCCCAGTAGATGACTTCAGCTTCGTCGACTTCGAATCCGTGGTTGTCGTCGGCGGTCAGGCAGGGCACCTCGCCAACTGCGCAGTCGACGTCGAACATCGAGCGGCAGCTCCGACAAATGAGATGGTGATGGTTGTCACCGACACGACTTTCATAGCGAGCTGCTGAGCCGGCCGGTTGGATCCGGCGAATCAGGTTCTTCTCGACCAGGACGCCGAGCGAGTCGTAGACCGCCTGCCGGGAGATCGCGCCGAGTTGTGAGCGCACGACGTCGCCCAGCTCGTCGGCCGTGGCATGTGGGTGTTCCGCGACGACGCGAATGAGTGCGAGTCGTTGAGCGGTGACCTGCACGCCGTGCTCGCGCAAGACGTCTACTGCGGGCTCCGACACGAATTGTATTAGATCACAAATTCTGGACTCAGTCAATAGTGCACTCAGAGGCGCCGCTGCGGGCGCCATTCGGAGTGCCCGGGGCGGGATTTGAACCCGCACTCCACGTGAGTGGAAGGGGGGTTTAAGACTGGGCTTTGGCGTCCGTCCGATCCCCCACCGTCCGGATCTCCCTGTCCTGTGCGGGTGCGCCGTTCGGCTCGTCCGTCCCATGTCGGCAATTCCGGTGGGTGGCGGCGAATCCCGGGACCTTTTCGGGACCTTCGCCCGGCGGGCGCCGTCGGCAGCGTCGGCGCCGCTGTCCGGTGGTTCTTTCGAAGGTCTTTCGGCTGGGCCACCAGAGCTGCTTACCCCTGCCCGTCATCGTGGTTTCCGTCACCAACGACAGCCCGCCGCTCACCCGGCGGAACTCACCCTCAGAAAAGGAACCACCGACATGAACAAGCGAATCACCAAGACCATCCTCGCCGGAATGGTTGCCGGAGCCGGAATCATCAGCGCCGGCAACCTCGTTGCCAACGCCTACGACACCGAGGACCCCGCCCCGGTCGAGACGACCGTCGGCAGCCTCGATCCCGCCGCCGTCGAGCCCCAAGGTCTCGTCGCTCAGGTCGAGACCGACACCGAGACGCCTGCGGACGCGCCGGCCGACACGCCAGAGCAGGATGGCGAGCGTCGGGGCGGACGTGGCGGCTGCGACAACGAGGCGGTGGCCGACGTGCTTGGCCTGACTGCCGACGAA
>Ga0307380_10001595_pt1 | contig 33053 bp, 19 predicted proteins | sample UN3MG_FD_202239 | JGI IMG/M metagenome (GOLD analysis project Ga0307380, IMG submission 202239) | Soil microbial communities from Risofladan, Vaasa, Finland - UN-3 | ecosystem: Environmental > Terrestrial > Soil > Coastal area > Acid sulfate soil | place: Finland: Risofladan, Vaasa | collected...
TGATTTTGTTGTCCATCGTATACCTCCAGTTTTTGGTAACATTCTAATGAGGCAACGACGGAATTTCGGTAACAAAAATTATGAGTCAACGCGAAGGGAAATTATAATTGACGCTGGACACTTCGTTATATCTGAATCACCAAGATTCAGGCTCACTCTTCGGAACAGCCGCCTGTGCTCTTTTATATGTGCCTGTCGCAGTCTGGAATATTTTTTCTTTGCTGCCGAAGCCATTTGCTTTTCGCACAGCATTGTCGGATTGTCGCCGCGGTAGTTGGTTGCTGCGACTATCAGAAGTATTGCCGCGTCGGCATTTTCCAGTTGCAGGCCGTCATCGGTTACAGTTAATTGACCGCCGTCGGGAATAATCCGCAGATGGGTTTCGTAATTGACGCCTTTATGTTCGCCATCCTGTTCCGCCTGCCCTTTCATTACGATACGGTCCGGAGCGATTGTTTCGACAGTAAAATTCTCAGGCCGGGATAGGTTCGCATCGAATGTAATCTTGCTGGGCTTATTGCATGACAGGCGAACTGCAATGCACTGGTCCTTCGGGCTGGAAAAAACCTCACGCTTAAATGTGGCGCCGTCGGTGCGATAGCTGACAGATGCAATAGCGGTGTCCAGGTCAAGCTGACGGCGGTAGTCGGTTACGGGTCCGGCGCTCTTAAATTGAAGTTTCAAATCTCCGAGTGTCTGATAGCTGCGAATAATCCGCGGACCCATAAATTTCCGCTGCATTATCCGCTGTGCCTCGGTGTATTTGCCATTGAATATTAACTTCCTCGCCTCGTCTAAATGTTTGTATGCGCCGACGCGGTCTCTTTCAATCGGATTGCCTGCCCACAGGGTATCTTCATTAAGCTGCAATTGCTCTGTCTCAACTGCACCGAAGACCATCGCTCCGAGCCGGCCGTTCCCGACCGGCAGTGCTTCGGTCCATTTTTGGGCCGGCTGGCGATACCACAGCTTCAGATTCTTCCACTCATCGAGGTCATTAGCGGCGATTTTTCCTGTGGCCGAGATGACATACTTTTGACCGGTTTTTGTATCGAACTCAATAACGCCCTGCTCGATGGTTGTTACTTTTGGCCCGCCAAAAAATCCGGATTTCAGTCCGACTTCTGTGGACGAACGAATCCTGCACTTTCCGCCGAGCTTTGAAAGTATGGTGGCCTTATCGAGCCTGCCGTTTTTCCACTCGATGTCCAGCTCGAATCCGCCGCGGGCGCGCAGCCCTTTGATGTACCCGCTCGGCCATAATGAGGGCAGAGCAGGCAGCAAATGAAGCTCACCAGTGTGGCTTTGCAGCAGCATCTCTGCGATACCTGCTGTGCCGCCGAAATTACCGTCTATCTGGAACGGTGGATGGGCGTCGAACATATTCGGATACATCCGCTGTGGTGTCAATAGAGAGCTGAGCATCTTATAAGCGTGGTCGCCGTCCTCGAACCGTGCCCAGAAGTTGACCTTCCAGCCCATCGACCAACCTGTTCCGCCGTCGCCGCGAAACTGCAGGGACTTGCGTGCCGCTTCGAAAAGTTCGGGTGTGCCGCGGCGGGTAATTTCTTTGCCCGGGTGCAGCCCGAACAGATGCGATACGTGACGGTGCTGGTTTTTCGGGTCGTCCTTGTCTTCGAGCCATTCCTGAAGCTGTCCGTGCCGTCCGATTTGGTTCGGCGCGATTCGGCTTCGCAGCTCTGTCAGCTTTTGTCGGAAGTCCGTGTCCACGCCGAGCGTTTTGGAGGCCTCGATACAGTTGGTGAACAAATCACGGATGATTTGATGGTCCATCGTCGGTCCGGCGACGAGTCCGCCAATTTCCGGCGAGTTGGAAGGCGTGCTTATCAACCAGCCGGTCTTCGGGTCTTCGATGAGGAAATCGACGAAAAACATCGCCGCCTCTTTCATTATGGGATATGCCTGCTCTTCGAGAAACTTTTTATCCCCGCCGAACATATAATGCTCCCACAGGTCCTGGCAAAGCCATGCTCCGCCGGTTAACCATATACCGTGGTTGGAGTGATTGATTGGTGCCGTTCCGCGCCAGATGTCTGTGTTATGGTGCAGTACCCATCCCCGGCAGCCGTAGTGCGCCTGTGCGGTTTTACGTCCTGTCTGAGCCACATCCTTGAGCATATCGAACAGTGGCTGATGACACTCGGACAGGTTGGTTACCTCCGCCGGCCAGTAGTTCATCTCCGTGTTGATGTTGGTTGTCCATTTGCTGTCCCATGGCGGGTCGATTTTGTCGTTCCAGATGCCCTGCAGGTTTGCCGGCTGACTGCCTGGCCGGGAGCTTGCAATCAGCAGGTACCTGCCGAACTGAAAATACAGCTCCACTAATTGCGGGTCATCCTGATTAGCGAAGTTTTTAATACGCTCGTCGGTGGGCTGTCTGCTTGCTTGGGTAGTCCCCAGGTCGAATTCAACCCTGCGGAACAGGCGGCGGTGATCTTCCACGTGCTCTTTGCGCAATACCTCGTAGCTCCGCGCGCGGAGTGATTTTATGGCGTCATAGCAGCGCTGTTTCGGGTCAGCACCGACGTCCTTGAAATTTTTAAAGCTGGTAGCGGCGGCCAGAACCAGCGTCGCCGAATCGGCACCCTTGACATCCAGGCCGTCTTTAGCAACTTCCACTTTGCCGCTCTGGATCTGCCAGCCCAGCTGTGCTTCGAACTTCAACACGCTGGGTCTTTTTATATTTGTTCGATTTTCTATGTATTCATGAAGCTGTCCTCGCAATGCTAATTTGTTTTTGTCAATTATCAGGGTTCGGGTGTCCCCGTGGGGGCTGTCTAATTTAGCGCTGAAAATCAGTTGCCCGGGTTTGTTGCAGCTCAGGCGAACAACAATCACATGGTCCGGAAAACTTGAGAAAACTTCGCGTCTGAAAGTTGTTTGGCCGATGCGATAGCTGACTTTTGCAATACCTGAATCGATGTCCAGCTCCCGGCGATAATCGGTTGGCTCATTGTGACCCGGGAAGTACAAACGCAAATCGCCGAACGGCTGATATTTTTCCTGACGCAGCGGTACGCTCATCAAGTGTTCCATCGCCAGTCGTTCGGCCTCGCGCTGTTTACCTTCGAAAAGCAGCTTGCGGACGGCAGGCAGGTACTCAACGGCTCCTTCATGCTGATATTCGTGCGGCTCACCGGTCCATAACGTGTCGTCATTGAACTGAATTTGTTCGTGACCTGTGCCGCCGAAGACCATGGCCCCGAGTCGTCCGTTTCCAACCGGAAGAGCTTCTGTCCATTTCGATGCTGGTTGCCGATACCACAGTTTAAGGTCGCCCCACTTGTCCGTCCCATCCTGCCCGGCATAGCTAATCGCACTTCCTGCAGTCATAAAAAAGATTAAGAAGTAAAAAATAAGTGACGATTTTTGAGTTGCCCGGATTGTTACTGTTGGTTGTACTTTTTCACCTTTCATACCGGCTCCTTGTCATAATCGGTATTGTTTTTATTGCAGCATTTTATTTGTTCGCATGATGTATTCGAGTCGCTCGGAAAATTTTGTTATAATGTCATCCGCAGCGGTGCTTTCGAGAATAAATCCATTTTCCTGTTGTGCTAATCTTTTGTAGATTTGCTTTCGGTTGTTGAAAAAACCTTTGATGCTTTTGACTTGTGCGATAATTTGAGCGCCACTTACGAGTAACTGATTATCTTCGAAATTCAGATTTTTTACGATTTGTTTGAAGACCCGCTCGGCCATTTCGGGATCGTTCATAATCTGCTTCACTTCGATATCGAGCCGGCGATTTTGAGGCAGCTTTGCGGTGCCGAAAATGAAAATTAGTGAGATTTTCGGATTTACAATAAGTGCCCAGTCAAAAGTGAGTGTATCGTTGTATATCTGCTCCACTTTTACAATCTCACCTTTAACTTCAAGCGCCTTTTGCTCAAAAAGGCTCTGCAGGTCGGTTGTCTCAGTGGCTTTGACATACCGACAGTGGGCCTCGGCGCTGGGATTTCTGGAGCCGAGAGCGAATATGCTTCTTAAAGAAAATCCATTTTCGTAAAACCTCCATTGCTTTTTACTTTTCCAGCCGTTGCCCTCCGGCATTGATACTGATAAACCGGTATCAGTTAATGTTATTGGTTCCGAAAGCAAAATAGCGGATTTTGAAACGACTATAATGCGGGCGATGAGCAGTGAGACAACAAAAAGGCCCAAAAGGGCAATTTTATCGCCGCCTATCTTTCTTATATCGTAAGTTTTGTCCATATACGCGGTAATACTAATTGCCCGCCGCTTTTTTTGCAAGCTTACCCCGTTAGAAATTACAGCGTGATAAATTAATAATATGAAACAAAATGGAAGATTTCCAACGTGGCTTACCCTTGTAAACGCACTACTTTGACCTGAGAAATCGCAGTTATAGGACTTGCGCCTTGTGCATTTCAGATGTTGGCCCAGGCTCAATAAGTGTGGGATTTTTAGTGCAAAATGCCAATTACCCCAAGTTTAATGTAAAACTTTTGTTGTTTATAGCCGATTTATATATATATTTTCTAAGGGAGGTCTTTTAAGGGGGTAATGGATGCTGAAAAAGCCCTTTGAGACACTGAAAAACCTTTGTATATGCGTTAAGCAGGAGAGGTTGGTATGAATAATAAGGTAATGGTGCTGCGCGGTAATGAGCCTGAAAAAATTCTCCGAACCGCGATTAACAAACAAATAGTTGCCATTATGTCGTATTTGTCCAAGGGCAAATGGCACGTCGCAAAAGTGCTGCTGACCGAGCTTGTGGGCGACAGAATAGGTATAGAGAGTGCCGCCCCGAAGAAGAAGCTGCACCCGTTAAATATTCAGGCTAATCAACCTGTTGGCATATCCTTCAAATATGAATACGGCAAGTTTGTTTTTGATACGACGGTGGTTGCTCTTGAAGCGTCGTCCGGCCCGGAGGCGGACCAGGGATGGGGCGGAACGATAATACTTGCAGTGCCCGATCGGATAGAAGTCGTACAGAGGAGAAGCTATTTCCGTGTCGATGTGCCGCAATCGCTGAAGGTAAAAGTTGTGCTGTGGCATCGCGGCAACAGGCGCCAGGCCCAAAAGCAGATACAGAATGCACCGGATGACCAGACACATAATTATTGTCAGGGAAGGCTTATTGATATTTCCGCCGGCGGCGCGCAGGTCATAGTACCATATCAAAATGAACAGGATTCTCCTGCACCTCCCAGACGCGATTCTAAAGGCAATGTATCGAGGAGTTTTTGCGCCGGAGAGCTGGACTTGAGGAAAGGCCAGTTTGTTGGGATGCGATTTACACCTATGCCTTACGAAATGCCGGTGATGATCAGTGCCCAGATTAGAAATATCCTGCCGACTTCAGACGGCAACGGCGCCTCTCTTGGATTGCAGATTGTTGGTCTGGAGGCAAGCCCTGAAGGCCGAGAAGTTCTGGCACGGCTAATAGGTATTGTCGAGCACTATTATCAGGTCAATCAGTCCGGCGCCAGGCAGCAGGATATACAGCCGGCACAGAACATAGTGTAATACGCGCGTCTAAGTGCCCCCGTTACAAATGCACGAGTTACCTGTATTCTTTGGCCCCTATGTCCTTGTGGGCTTTGTTTTTACTCTTCAGTTTTGTACCCGATGTTTTCCCCATCGGCAATTTGATCTTTGTTAGCCGTTGTCAAAGCTGATTGTGCCGCCGTTACGATGTTGTGTTTTTTGCGGATTACTTTGTAATAAAACCATTTCACGAAGCTGCTGGCAGCAAAGCCGCAGAAAATCGGCGCCAAAGCCACCTGTATATATATAACAAACACCAGCAGCAGCAGCCCTCTTATAAGGTATGCAAATGGCTTTTTCCCCCTTAGGTACTGATTGAGAATATGCGGATATCGAATCCTGCTGACCATCAGCGCCGCCGTGCCCAGTGCCGAAAACGGCAGGGCGTAAATAATTACGTTCAGGCTCGGCAGTGTTTCCTGATGGAGTATCACCAGGCTGACTATTACCCCCGCGGCCGCTGGCGTTGGCAGCCCGATAAAACTCATATGGGCGGATTCGTCTTCCTCGTTTTCCACGTTGAACCTGGCTAATCTAATGGCCGCGCAGCTTATATATCCTGCCGCTGACACCCAGATAAAACGCTCCAGAAAAGTCTCAATGATAGGATTAAGTCCGGCATAACCCGACAGTTTGTGTTCCAGAACTTTCAGCATTAAAAATGCCGGTGCCACACCGAAGCTGATTATATCGCAGAGGCTGTCCAACTGGCCTCCAAAGCTGGAAGTGCTCTTGTTCATTCGTGCCAGCCGGCCGTCGAGCATATCGGCTATCATTGCCAGCAGTATCATATAGCTGGACATCGCGAAGTAAGAAAACTCCCCCGGACCGAGCTTTGCGCCTTTGCCGGCAAAGACAATGGCCGCAAAACCGCATATGCCGTTGAGAATAGTAACCAGTGACGGCAGGATGGTAATGTACTTTAACCTTTGCCTTCGCACACGACGCAGAAGGTTCTTTTTGGCAGTGTTGGTTTTTGATCTTGGCATATTTAGTATCTTATATTAAGTTATTCGTATTTTATCAGAGGTGTCAGGCCTGCCTTTACTTTATCGCCTATCTTGACCATGCACTTTGCATTTTCACGCAGCGTTACGTACAATTCTGTTCTTGACCCGAATTTTAACATCCCGAATTTCTCACCGCCGGTCAATTGCTGTCCTTCTATTTTATCACAAACAATTCTCCGGGCAATAGCCCCGCTGATTTGCCGGACAATCAGCCTGTCCTGCGGGCTGTCCGTTCTGGTTAACCACAGCTCATTGGACTCATTGACCCGGGCGGACTCCGGGTTCAGTGCGTTTTTGTATTTGCCTTTTTTATAGGTGATTTTTTCGACTTTTACATTGCACGGGGCGCGATTAATATGCGTATTGAATATACTCAAAAATATCCCGACACGCAGTGCGGCTCCACCGATAAAATCCTTATTTTCTACTTTCTCAATATCGGTAATCCGGCCGTCAGCGGGTGCCAAAAGCAGATTACTGTCTGATGGACAACTTCGCTCAGGGTCGCGGAAAAAGCACAAAATCCATATCAAAATGGCCCCTAAAAGCACTTCTATCGAAATCATGGCCCATAATGGCAGGACGGCCGTTGTGCCCAGCCCAACGGCAATCATTGCCGCAATTACCACCACAGGGAAGATAACAACCTGGGGCCATCCATATTTTGTAAGCGGAATTCTCATGACCACAGATTAACACAGATTCAGGCTGATTAACACTGATAATTCGTTGAAATCTGCTGCTAAAAACCGGAACAAATAGAAAAAGGCCGACCCTGTGGATATCGGCCTTTAAGGAGGAGGGGGGTGAAGTAGGATTTAATTCTTATCATTTTTTGCCCAGGGCTTTTTTCCAAAAGCTGCCCCGCAGAAACGTCCCATAATTACTGTTCCTATATCTATAGACGCAGTCCACTACGAAAAGTTACAGGATTTTTCAAAAATTTATCAAAATTCCGCAAAAACCCCGATTACAGTGCAAAAAAGCAGGGCTTTTTTACCCGGTCTTTATATTGAGCGTTGTGCTTGCTCAGGAAATTTACTTTGGTAAATTATTCGGGTCAAAAATGCCTTCGGGAAACTCCGGGTCGGTTTCAAGATATACCGTCTTTGTCCTACCAGGTTCTTTAATTTTTCTTGGGTACCAGCGACCTGTCTGGAATTGTGAAAATTCCGTCACTTCGATAGTAGAGGAGTATTCATTTGGAATGCTTGTAGGATCAACACCTTCAAGCCAACTATCATCCTCCTGCCAGGGGGCAGGATATACGCTCTCAATTTCAACCCTTTGGCAGATATAATCGCGCTGAGGATTAAGATAATACCGCTTTCTCTGAGGTAACACAATTCCCTGTCTTCGCCACCCTTTTAAAAGTTCTTCAACGCAAATTAAATCGTTTTGTCTTGCATAGTCATCCTTTAACAAATCGGCATAACCCCTAATTTCAGGCCAACCAATATCCGCAATGTGACATGAGTTCCAAAAGTCACTTGCCGTCCATTTTCTGCCTTCGATTATCTGTTTTGTTGTTTTCCAGATTCCGTCATCATCGCGACGAGAATTGTAATAGTAATTCCCGTCATAGATGGAGATTGATATCTGTCCGTGAGCTTTGCATGCTTGTGACCATTTAAGTATCGAATCAAAAGTATTTCCAAATTCCGCTGCTTGCTGTCGCCACTGGACTCCGACATATCCGGGCCTGAACATGTGATGTCGTTCTTCCCTCGAACGTACGCCATCAGCGTAAAAAATATCTACAGATTCAATTGGTTTGCCCAAAATTGAAAGCTCACTAGTCACGATAGCAATATACTTCTCCGGTGCTTTCCGCCGATGAGATTGATAAACCTGTTTGATATCCCACCACGATGGCAGAGGAAGACTGTTTACAGTTGGTATATCTCTCGGTAGTCCAATCGCATAAATATCATCCGGGCCTTGCTCGGGATAATCAAACGTTCCTTTCTCAACGCGCTGCGGTTTGCCGGTTTTTGTATTTATATATTTCCTTTCTTCAGCGATAGGTAAAGATGTCGCCATATCCACATATATCCTGCCGCGAATCGCTGCCATACCGGGTTTAACTGCTGAAACTATCTCATATATCTCAACTTCTTGCCCATCGTATTGTCCTGTCTTTCGTGTAACTTCACCACCGAATGGCATCATTCGCTGAATATTCCTTTCTAACCAGCTCCATGGCGTATTTGCCTCTAACGGCAGTTTGTCACTGGACAAGGCTGTAATGACGATCCTTTTTGAAACGGGATTATAGGTATGAACTTCCTGATTGGCGTAGTCGGAATATGTAATAAGACCGCTGTAATATCTCTGTATTACAATTTGTGACTTGAATGAATACCATATTTCAGTATCCGTTCGGTCCTTTTCGAATTTCTTATTCCCCATCTCATCCAGGATATGCCCTGTATAATTGATATGCATCCAGGGCACATTTTTAACTGCATCTTTAACTTTCGCGTATGCTGCGGTTGTTCCATTGATAGAGCCATTAAATGGATGAATACCGATGAGAACTGCAATAATTATCACTGCCGCTGCGGCTAATTTAATTATTGGGCTTTTCATGATTATGCTCCTTATATTCGGCCCGGCTAAGGCCGATTTTGTTTTTCTTGAATCTTCTTGTGCATTTATAACGTCAGTGAGAATTCTCTCACGCATTTCGGCGCTTGCGGCAAAATTCAACTTTTTCCAAATTGTTTTTTCGATATCATTTGTAAGTTTCATTTTTCCACCTCACCATCTAAAAGTGAACGCAGTTTGTCCAAACCGTACCGGTACCGGCCTTGAATCGTACTGATTGAAGCACTTTGCAGCCTGGCTATTTCCTTGAATTTCATTTCGCCTTTTAATCGCAGGATTATCACTTCTCGCTGCCGGCCTGGAAGCTGAGCTATGGCATCATTCAATTGCTTGGATTCTTCGCTGCATATGACCATTTGGTCCGGTTCATTTTCCTCTGAGCTTTTCAAATCTTTTTTGTCCGGCCTTGTGGACTGCCGCTGATTTTTTCGCATTCGGTCCCGTGCACGATTGATTACGCAGGTTCCCAAATAGCTTTTCAGACTTCCACGCAGTTTGAAGCTTCCTGCCGATTTCGCAAAGGAAACGAAAACATCGTGTACAACGTCCTCAGCCGCGCCGGTATCATTTAAAAGAGCCATTGCTAACGTTAGCAAATTGTTCAGGTACTTTTCATAGATGCGGGACAGTGCCTCTCTGCTGCCGCACTTAAATCTCCATTTAAGCAGTTCGTCTTCTATCATCTTTGACCTGTTTGCTTAATCTCAGGAACGATCGTTCGTCATTAATATCACGATTGCGCTGCTCCTTTTAGTATAAAGAAAATGGATTTTTTTGCTATTTTTTTACGTTTCTGTCTCCGATACGGATTTTCTGGAGAAGCGCACAAAAAAAGGCCGGACAATTTTATCCGGCCGAAAAAACATCTTTGCAATTAGCTCTACTTCCTATTGATGTTTCCGAACAACATAGATAGTAATCGGGCGAATCTCTTCAGTGAAAGTAATTCCAAACTGTTCTTTGAACCACTTTCTAGCAATCTCGATTGATTCATCGCCAGCCCAAAAAGGTGATGCACTGCTAACAGCAATACTTTCACGTGACTGTTCTTCTTTTAGCTCCGAAGGCAGTCCGGTCTGGTCAATAATGATTATTTTATCCGCATTCAGATCATAGTCCTGCCAGTAAGCGAAGCTGTCAAAAAGAGGTTTTATCGAATGAGGATTACTTACTGGATCCATTCCCGGGCGCAAGGGCGAACGAGGTGGGTGATCAACTGGTGCCTTTACCTGTCGCCACGGTTTTAGAGGTCGTCCGTCGTAGTGCGCAATCCACACCTTTCTGTTTTCTGTGATCTCGTTGATTTCAAGGCCCAATTTATCGAGGACAAAGTCAACGCGCTGGCGCTGAGTGAACTTATTGCTGGTTATCAGGTCATGGTTAAGCTCGATTTCACGCAAGTCCTCAGGGATGCGTAAAGAACCAGAGGGCTTAATTCTGGTACGAAGGAAGTCACCCATAGAAGACTGAATCGGCAGTACCCAAAGTCGAGTCTTGTCGGTTATCTCAGGCAGGCGGCCGGGTGAGTATGCTTTGATTTCTTCATCGCTTTGCCGAGGCAAAAGCTCCATTGTTTCAGGTAACGGATGCTGCTGATAGTAAGCAGCGATCTTGCGCAAATGAAGGTGCCACTTCTCAAATCTCGGATCGATGTCCCAACTATATTCTATCTTTGCTGTGTCAGGAGGTACATATGCGCGGATATCCGTGGGGACATTCTGATTATAAGTAAGTACTCCATGCCGCCACTGTCTCCATTGCCCCTCTTCAAAGATATACGCATTATTTTCCAACATTAGACTCGTTTGGGAATCGAGCCATATATCCTCCCGTTTATTACCTCTTTCAACTCTCAAACCTTTGGCCTGTTTGTTATCAATGATGCGAGTACCAAGGTCGATTATTTTAATACCCTTATCTTTAAGCTGATTTAAATGAGTTGTGATGGATTGAAAGTGTTGAATATCTTTGGCGACTCTATGTGTGACCGATTTGCTGATGTATAGCAGGTCTTTGTCTTGATTATATTCGTAGTTTCTTTCACCGTTGTCCCATTCCGTGATGGATCCTTGTCGATCGTATATTCGATACTCACCGTTTTCTGTCATCCACTCCCATATCTCAAGGGGATACTGCTTCAAGGTGGGTGGTGATTCGTCCAGCTCGGTGCTGTATTTTGGTCTAAGGCGGGTAGTCCAGCCGGATATGTGGACTGTGTTGACGTTTTGTAGGGCTTTCATTGCAGCAGCATAAACGGCAGAGGTTCCATCAATCGAGCCACCGAAATAGTTTATTCCAATCATCGCTGCTATAATTATCACCGCTGCTGTGGCGAGTTTTGTTATTGGGCTTTTCATGATTATGCTCCGGATATTTTGTGTTAGGACGACGAAAGGACTCGTAATTGGTAGAGAGTCGATTCTACTCATTACATTCTCTGTAAGCTTGTTATCAGAGCCTATTGTCTGTCCTAGCTTCTCTAATTTTTTTTCTAAATTTTCTTCAGTAGTCATTTTTGCGACCTCTCTAATATCTTTCGCAGGCGAACTCGGGCCCGCGAGAGCTGCTTTGTTACTGTCCCGACGTTTCGGCCGAGTATCTCAGCGACGTCATTGACGCTGTTGTCGCCGAAATAGCGAAGCATCACGACCTGTTTTTCGGCATTGGGCAGTTTTACAACGGCTGCTAAAAGTCTCTGTTTGTCCTCATCAAGCCGGCCGTTCGGGTTTTCTATCGCCCCGGCGATTTTTGTTTCAAGCTGAATCTCTTTCGGCCTTCGCCGCGCCGAATCAAGTGCGAATCTGCGGGTTATTTTCATCAGCCACGGCCCGAAGGATTCAGGCTTTCGCAGCCCGGCTAATCGTTCATAAGCCCTTACGAAAGCATCCTGCGAGACATCTGTGGCTGAGTGATAATCGCCCAGGACCTCCAGTGCAATACCGCGCACCGGCCGTTCGTAACGTCTCACCAACTCGGCAAATAAGTGCTTTTGGCCGTTCAGGACGGCTTTTACTAATTCAGCATCTGTCTGCACTATAGTCTCTCCTATCGAAGCGCTTCTACTATTAAGAGCGGATAAAGACCATAAATGCGACAAGAAAATTATTTTAATCTTCTGCCACAAAATCTACGCTCTTTTTCAATCATAAACTTGACGTAACTGATAAAAGACGGTAACCTCTTGTTTTGGTTTTAAGTTTCAATTTTTTTAGCGATTTTCGTACTTAGAGAAAGGAATATGTAATGTTTACAGCGATAGTTAGCATAACGGCAAGAGAAATACTCGATTCCCGCGGCAACCCTACGGTTGAAGTTGATGTTTTGCTTGAGGATGGTTCATACGGCAGGGCGGCGGTTCCCTCCGGGGCCAGCACCGGCGCCCACGAGGCGGTAGAGCTGCGCGACACAAAGGCAAAACGCTATATGGGCAAAGGCGTTGCCGGCGCTGTTAAGAATGTAAACGAAATCCTGGCCCCCGAGGTGGTGGGTATGGACGCCGCCTGTCAGGAAGATATTGATGCGTTGTTGATTGAGCTGGACGGCACGCCCAACAAAGGTAAGCTCGGCGCAAACGCGATCTTGGGTGTCTCCTTAGCGGCTGCAAAGGCGGCCGCCGATGCAGCGGGCCTGCCACTGTACCGTTATCTGGGCGGCTGTAACGCTAATATACTACCCGTACCGATGATGAATATCCTGAACGGCGGAAAGCATGCCGACAACAACGTCGATTTTCAGGAATTTATGATTATGCCCATCGGCGCAAAGAGCTTCCCCGAAGCCCTGCGGATGGGGGCCGAAACATTCCATACCCTTAAATCAGTCCTGGCGAAGAAAGGCTACTCGACATCGGTCGGCGATGAGGGCGGCTTTGCCCCTTCACTAAAATCCAATGAGGAAGCGCTGGAAGTCGTTATGGATGCCATCAAAAAGGCCGGCTACAAACCGGGCAAGGAAATCTCAATCGCACTCGACCCGGCTGCAACTGAAATGTTCGACGACAAAACAAAGAGCTACAAATTCTTCAAGTCCGCTCCCAAGAAAAAGGTCTCGTCGGATGAGATGGTTAAGCACTGGACCAAATGGGCGGACAAATATCCTATTATTTCAATCGAGGACGGACTGGCCGAGGACGACTGGGACGGCTGGGCAAAATTGAATAAGAAAATCGGCGACCGTGTCCAGTTGGTTGGAGACGACCTGTTCGTAACCAACACCAAGCGTCTCGCTAAAGGTATTAAACTCAACTGTGCAAATTCGATATTGATAAAACTCAACCAGATAGGCACGCTCACCGAAACTTTCGAGGCGATTAATATGGCCCGCAGGGCCGGCTGGACTGCGGTCATAAGCCACAGAAGCGGCGAAACAGAAGATACCACAATCGCCGATTTGGCTGTTGCCTCGGGCGTCGGCCAGATAAAGACCGGCTCGCTGTGTCGAACTGACAGAATCTGCAAGTACAACCAACTGCTCAGGATAAGTGAAGACCTCGGACAGGCCGGGCAATACGCCGGTTTTATGTTTAAATAATCGACGCCGCAGGGCGTAAGGGCATAAGTAAACTGGGAACCGTACAGTTACAGCTTGTGCGCTGATGCCTTGTGTGCTTATGAGTTGTGCACTTACGCACTTAAACACTATGCAAAGGCGAAACTTTATTCGGATGATTTTGTTTGTCGTCTTTATCAGCATCGGTGTGGCGTCGCTTGGTATTTCTATACTCTGTGACGACCTTGTTCAGTACTATCGAAACAAGCGGTTGTTAGCGGTAACTCAACAGTCCCTCAATCGGCTCGAATCTCTGAATGCCGACTACGATGCACTGCTTGAAAAGTTGGAAAAGGACCCCAATCTTGTTAGGCGTCTCGCCCCGGCTGCGCTCGGCACCGAACCTGAGGATGCGAACGCTGTTTACCCAAGAGCTACACCCGAGCAGTTGGCCGCTGCCCGCAAAGCCTTGGCGCAGGATCCGAATGACCAATCTGAAGGGCCCATGCTGCCCAACTGGCTCACACGGTGCAGTGAGCCCCGCAGGCGAATAACGCTTTTTATTGCCGGTTCATTCTTGGTACTTATTTCGTTTACCTGTTTTGCCCCGACAAAACAGCCTCCGGAGAAAGAAAAACAATAAATTGCTGCTCCGGAGTCTCCTTAAGGGGTTTTTAGTTTGACGAAAGGTGCAGATTTTATTACAATCTGGCTCCGCTTTGTTTTTGTCGTCCGGCAGACAAACAGATAAAAAGGCAAATCGACAGGAAGGAGATGCATTATGCAGATCAGTAAAGAAATTACACGTCGAAGTTTTCTTAAAAAGACGACCGGTGCTGCTGTTGGAGCGGTAAGCTTTCCGTATATCGTTTCCTCTTCGGCACTGGGCGCAAACGGCAATATCGCCGCAAGTAACAGGATTACCGTCGGTTGTATCGGCGTTGGGCCTCAGGGAACAGGGGTGATGAACAACTTTCTGGCCCAGAAGGATGCCCGGGTCGTGGCGATCTGTGACGTCAAAAGCAATGTCCGCAAAGCGGGCCAGGAACGGGTGAACAAGCACTACCAAAACAAAGACTGCTTAGCTTATCATGATTTTCGCCAGCTCCTCGGACGCGATGACATTGATGCAGTTCTTGTTGCTACGCCCGACCACTGGCACGTGCTGGTGGCGCTGGCTGCGGTCAGGGCTGGAAAGGATGTCTATCTGGAAAAACCGATGGGATTGAGCCTTGCCCAGGACCAGGCGCTGCGCGCCGCTGTGCATCGTCACGGCAGGATTTTTCAGTTCGGGACCCAGCAGCGCTCGAATCGCAATTTCCGTTTTGCTTGCGAGCTGGCCTTGAACGGTCGGCTCGGAAAACTGCATACAATTAATGTATGGTCTCCCGGCAGCAGCGAGGGCGGCTCCCCCGAACCTGTACCTGTACCCGAGTGGCTTGATTATAATATGTGGCTTGGACCGGCCCCTTATACGCCATACACTAAGGATCGATGCTCTAATAAGCTGTGGTGGTTTATTTCCGACTATGCACTTGGATTCATTGCTGGCTGGGGTGTGCATCCGCTGGACATAGCGCTCTGGGGCGGCGGCGATAAAGTAACCTGCCCGGTGGAAATCGAAGGCAAAGGCGTCTGGCCCAAAAAGGGTGTCTGTGATACCGCTATGAACTGGAATGTTGTCTGCAAATATGACAGCGGTGTAACGATGAACTTTACCGGCGATCCTTTTCCCGAGAAATGGAAGAATCGCTATGGGCGAACGACCTCCCACGGCACGGCCTTCGAGGGTACCGATGGATGGGTGCATGTTGACCGCTCCGGAATTAACGCTTATCCGAAAAATCTGCTGAACACGGAATTCGGGGCAAACGACATTAACCTCTACAAGAGCAGCAACCACGTAAGAAATCTGCTGGACTGTGTCAAGAGCAGGACCGATACGATATGTCCCATTGATGTTGCTGTGCAGGCGGACATAATTTGCCATATCAGTGACATTGCCATAAGGCTCGAGCAAAAACTCAAATGGGACTCGAAACCCGAAAGTTTCGTCAACAATGAAGCCGCCAATCGTCGGCTCTCTCGCCCGCTGCGCAGCCCGTGGACGCTGTAAAATAATATAAGAAAAGCAGTTCGCTTTTGAGACTTTGTTATTAGTGACAAAAAGGTTGTATTTCGTCTGAACTATACAAAACAATTAAAGGAGAAAATCAAATGGCAAAGAAGTTAGGTTTGGCACTGATGATGTGGTGTCTTATTTTATCGAGTGGTCAATTGGCTCTGGGGCAAGAGGGTGGCTGGATAGAGCTTTTCGACGGCAAGACTCTCAACGGCTGGAAAGTCAGCGAGGAAAACAAAGACACTTTCAGTGTCCGCGATGGTATGATAGTAGTCGATGGCCCCCGTGCACATCTATTTTATGATGGCTCTGTCAACAACGCCAACTTTAAAAATTTTGAGCTTAAGGTTGAAGTGATGACTAAACCTCGCGCAAACTCCGGCATTTACTTCCATACCGCTTATCAGGAAACCGGCTGGCCCGCTAAGGGCTATGAAGTACAGGTCAATAACTCACACAGCGACTGGAGGAAAAGCGGTAGTCTCTGGGATATAATGGATGTTCGCGAAGGCCCGAAAGACAACGAGTGGTTCACAGAGCACATCATAGTAAGGGGCAAACACATCGTCATAAAGGTCAACGGCAAGACCACTGTTGACTGGACCGAGCCGGAAGACTGGACACCGCCAAGCGGAAACCCCGGCCGAAAAATCTCCAGAGGAACCTTCGCCCTGCAGGGACACGACCCCAAGAGCGTCATATTCTACAGAAGCGTAAAGGTCAAACCCCTGCCGGATGAGGCGGAGGAGGACGGCTGGATAGAGCTTTTCGACGGCACACTTAATAACTGGAAGGCCAGCGAAAACAAGGGCACTTTCAGTGTCCGTGATGGTATGATAGTTGTCGATGGCCCACGAAGCCATCTCTTTTATGATGGCCCTGTCAACAACGCCAATTTCAAAAATTTCGAGCTTAAAGTCGAAGTCATGACTAAACCCGGCGCAAACTCAGGAATATATTTCCATACGGAATATGAGGAAAAAGGCTGGCCCCCCAAGGGTTTTGAGGTCCAGGTTAACAACACTCATAGTGACTGGCGAAAAAGCGGTAGTCTCTGGGACATAAAGGATGTTCGCGAAGGCCCGAAAGACAACGAGTGGTTCACAGAGCACATCATCGTAAGGGGCAAACACGTTGTCATAAAGGTCAACGGCAAGACCACTGTTGACTGGACCGAACCGGAAGACTGGACACCGCCGAGCGGAAACCCCGGCCGAAAAATCTCCAGCGGCACCTTCGCCCTGCAGGGACACGACCCGAAAAGCGTCATCTATTACAAAAACATAATGGTCAAACCACTGCCGGAAAAGATTAAGGTGGTGGTGCTTACAGGCGGACACGACTTCGAGCGTGAGCAGTTCTTTAAGCTGTTTGAAGGCTATGACGATATCGAGTACACCGAGTTCCAGCTGAAAGACCACAGCGAGATATTTGAAGATGTAAGCGACTGGGATTACGATGTGATAATCCTGTACAATATGACGCAGGAGATTTCAACAAAACGGCGAAGAAATTTCGCAAGACTGCTCAGAAGACAGGGTGTCGGCCTGGTGGCGCTGCACCATATGCTCGGCGCCTACCAGGAGTGGCCGCAATATCACAAAATCACCGGCGCTAAATACTTCTTGAAAGAAACAGACGGGAACCGGGCCAGTACTTATAAACACGATATAGATATGAATGTGCATATCGAGGACGCCTCGCATCCTATTATGAGAGGCATGAGCGATTTTCAGATACACGATGAAGGCTACAAGTACTGCGGTTTTGAGGACGACAATCACGTGCTCTTTACTACGAACCATCAGGATAGTGACCAGACTATCGGCTGGGTCAGAAATGTTGGCAAGGCCAGGGTTTGCGGTATCATGCTCGGCCACGACCACTACGCTTACGAAAACCCGAACTTTCGTAAATTAGTCGCACGCGCTATAAGATGGACCGCCAGCCGGCTCGATTAGAATTGGACAGGGGCTTGTGGAATAGCCGTAGTTTAGGGTTTTTTCGTGGTTTTTAGCTCAAAAACAGGGCAAAAAATATTTTATAAATTTTTATTTTTTCTCTTGACATTATCTATTACCATAGTAATATTACTAATATAATATTACTTTTATAATATTTAAGGAGTTCAGTATGGCAAACGAAATCAATTCTGAGATCCGATTGGGCAGGTTAGAGCTGCAAATTATGAATGTTGTATGGCACAGGGGCAAGGCAACGGTTCATGATGTCAAGAAAGCACTATCCCGCCGAAATCCTGCATATAGCACAATATTGACCATGATGCGTAAGCTCGAAGCAAAAGGTTACCTCGAGCACCAAGTTGATGGTCGTACCTATGTTTATCGTCCTTCGATAAGCCAGCAAGCTGTACGTCAGGGTGTTCTGGGCGATCTTGTCGAACGTCTTTTTGAAGGATCAACTTCATTGTTGTTGACCAGTCTGGTCGGACAAAATCGTATCAGTGAGAAAGAACTTAAGCAGATTCAAAAACTCATTAAAGAAAGAGGCAAAAAATGAGTAATATTCTAAATTTATTTACGAATGGAATTGTGAATTACCTTCTGGTCGGTTCGGTGGTCGCTGCTCTATTGACGCTGCTTACGTGGGGAATTATCAGAATAGCAAAAATCCGCGCTCCGATTTACCGTCATATGATCTGGTTATATTTGCTGATGGGCATCGTGATACTGCCTGCAATCTGGCTGGGCGGGCCGAAGCTGACTCTTGCTGTGCTTCCTGCTCAGGTTGAACCTCTCAAGACCGAAGTGCTTGAGACGGACACCGGCAACGCTGTGAAACTCGTACAAAATACACCTAATGAAACCCACTTGCCGAGTCTTACACATACCAGGATGCCGGTTGAAACTAATCCGGCGGCACGAGCCTTTCCAATAAGAGCAATGTTAGCTGGCGTGTGGCTTGTGGGCGTCGTTTTTGTGCTGGCTCGACTTGCGGTTGGCTGGTACGGACTTCGTAGAATCCGCCTGTCAACAGAACCTGTATCACAAAACGAACGCATCGCAAACCTGGACGGACAAATATTAAGGATATTGGTAACTTCTCGTGTCCGAGGCCCGGTATGTTTTGGGGTACTGAGGCCGGTTATCTTGCTCCCGAAAGAAATGTACGAAAAAAGTACCGAAGAAGACCTTCGAATGGTCTTAAACCATGAGTTGGCACACATCGAACGAAGGGACTGTTTGACGAACATCTTTCAGCGAATTGTTGAAGCAGCGTTTTTCTTCCATCCACTCGTCTTGTATGCCAGTTCTCAGCTTACTCAACAGCGTGAACAAATCTGCGACAATTATGTTCTCAAGAAAGGAGTACCTGTTATGGATTATGTAAAATTACTTTCACGAATTGCCGAGCAAGGGCTCGAAAAGACATGGCTTCATGCAGTTGCCCTGTTCGAAGGCAGGCTCGCACAAAGAGTTCGCTCGCTGCTTGATCCGAAGCACAGCAATCAGACAAAAGCATCTCGCTGGTCGACAGTTGTGTGCGCAATTGCCGTTTTGATATGTTTGGCCTCTAGTACACTTCGTCTTGAGGCTAAGTCTGCATCGATTGATCCCAAAATTAGAGAGCTGGGCGAAGCTGTCGGAAAGAGATTAACTACCTATTCCGATGAGAAAACTTTAACACTCAAAGATGGCCGGACAGGTCGGATGAAAATTAAACAAAACATCACTGGGGTTGCCCGTATACTGATTACACCTCACATTGTGGAGGATGGAACGAAGTTTGACTTAGAGGCTCTCGACGCTACAGGCAAAGCGATTGATGGAACAAAAACAACTTCGACGATCATTCATGATGCTCAGACCATGAGGATGGGTTTGGGAAAACACTTCATCGTGGATGGCAAACAAATTTTGTCCAAGGTCCAGCTGGTTCCCACGCGTCAGGATGATAACAGCGTAGTTGTTGAAGTGAAGGTGCTTTTCGCTCCATTGCCCACTGCAGAGCAAATCGATGCGATGCTTTTAACGCGTGGTAGGGATGGGCAGCTACAATTGAATTATAAGAAAATTAGCGGTTGGATCACGCAATATAAACTGAGAATGGGCCGCTATCCTGAGAATCTCAAAGAGTTGAACAAGCCCCTGCCAAAGGATGTTTATAGCCCGACCGGTGAGGATTATCGCTACGAAGCACAACGAAGTAGATTCATCCTCAGCAGTTGTGGCGAGGACGGAATTTATGGAAACGATGATGATGAAATCTTTATCCTTCACCGCAGTGGAGCAAGATCGGGCCAGCGACATGAGCTTTATCCACTGGAAGAAGATGAAGAAGCGAAGGCACAAACTGAAATGGTGGTGGGGGAGCGACCCAGAGGAAACTGCTCGATTAGCGGCAAAGTTGTATCAGCAGTAACTGGCGAGCCTGTCGATCATGCAAGGATGTACTTGCATTATTCGGGTACCCATGGCTCGATATTTATTAATGTCGCGAGCAATGGAACGTTCATATTTAAGGACATCCCCACGGGCCCATTTTCGTTGCGAACAACACATACTGCCGAATACCAGGACGCCATCTACAATCCCGAAGGCATGTCCGGCTCATACCCGCAGTTTCAGCTTGGAGATGGTGAGCACAGGTCCGGTATCATATTAAAGGCCAAACCAGCTTATCGAATTTCCGGCAGAGTCCTGGACGAAAAGGGGAAGATACCCGAGAACATAGATACTTTGCATGTACTGGCCTGGTCTGAGAAAGACAACGGTCAGGGGTACGAGAACGAGCAAGCACGTCTCAATCGGCAAGATGGTTCATATTTTATTGATGGCCTCAGTGGTAAGCCGGTTTATATTATGGCAATTAACTGGCGAGCAGCGAAAGAAGGTAATGCCCGCCCGCCAATATACTATCCGGGCACTTTTTCCAGAAATGATGCAAAGCTGATTAGATTTGATGAAAAGCAAGAGTGTGAAAACATTGATATTAGGCTACGGAGAAAAGGCGGCCTCATTCTTGAGGGAACCGTAACTGACGATACCGGCAAGCCTGTACCCGAAGCATTTATTGTCGTGCATCGACGTGATATGCTTTTCGACTTCGTTACAGACTACACCGATAAAAAAGGAAGTTATCGAATTCAGGGCTTGGGGGATGGTGAGTTCCTCGTCCATGTAGACGCTGCACATCGAGAACTTGTTAGAACACGAACGCCGATTGTTATTGACAGTGCAAACCGGAGAACTCAGCTTGACTTTGCGTTGAAACGGGGAGTAACGATTTCAGGTAAGTTTGTAGACGAAGATGGCAATGATTGGCAAATTGGTCAAAGCTATGGTTACGCTAATATCAAAGATTGGCAGGGACCATCCTCAAGCTTCAGCCTTACTGATTTTCGTAACAAATACAGGTCTAAAGACGTTGGAATAGGTTCTGGTGGTTCATTCCACCAAGGTCAGGGTGACTATAAGTCTGCTCAAATGCTTTTTCCAGCCAGGAACACATTTGTTGTCGAAGGAATGATGCCGGGTAAGACTATTATCAGTTTTTCTCCCAAGAAAGAGGGATGCAAAGTTTTGGAAATTCTCTATAACGGCCGGAACATTATGGAGACCGGACTCGAAACCAAACCCGGCCAGGAGATAAAAGACATCACTATCGTTATTGAAACACCGTAAAAACCTGTATAGGCGATACATCTTGGCAGGCTTAGGCCGGGTGATTTGCCCGGCCTTTTACCGTCATTATTTCGAGATGAAGAACAATTATGAAAGGTCGAAAGCAGGCAACAGGTTTTCAACAGATTCGGTTCTATGTTAAAAGAGAGACGCCCGGCGGTGTAGCTGGGTAAGGATATTGAAAATTTTTATTCAAAATTGGACCTTGCTTGCACGCATCCAATTACATCTCATGGGTGCACGCTTTACCGAGCTCAAGCAAGGCCCTTTTTATAGGAAAGCAAAGATTCGTATTATACACACTAAACAAGTAGAGCATGTAAAGAAAACTAAAGCACGGAAAGTACTTATGGAAAACACAACGATCAGCAACCGTAAGGCAGGATTTTGGGTACCTCCTGCCGCAATATGGCTCGATATACTGATTATTTGATTTCATAAGCTATATCTCCTTGAATAACGAGGTTGTGTAACAAAACAGGCCGGGTATTTTAGCTCGGTCTTTTTTATTAGGTTCCGAGGACGAAAATCAAGTCCAAAAAAAATATAAAATATCTTTATTTTTTCCTTGCAATCTTTACAAGTGTAGAGTAGTCTCGTCAAAGTTAAAGTTAAAGTTAAAGTTAAAGATATGGAGGTTTCTATGGCGAAGAAAAAATATGAGCTTACCGGCGCCGAGTGGGCGATCATCCAGGCCGTCTGGGAAAATGAGCCGTGTGCCGCCCCGGCCGTTCAGGAGAAGCTCGAAGCCCAAAAGAACTGGACCTACAGCACCGTCAAGACCCTGATGGACCGGATGGTAACAAAAGGCCTGCTGAGAACAAAGAGAATCCGCAATCTCATCCTGTACCGCTCGGTTATAACCAAATTGCAGGCGCAGAAAAGCGAGGTTATGCGCACGGTAAAAAGGGCCTTCGACGGGGCCCTTACTCCGATGATGCAGTTCCTGCTGGACAATAATACTCTCTCGCAAAAGCAGCTCAATGAGCTTGAAGCGCTCATTAAGAAAAAACGCATTAAAGGCCGCTCAGCCAAAAAAAAATAGTTTCGTTGTAACAAAAGTTCGATACGTCCGTCTTATTAGATGGAGAACATATCATGAATGCGATATTGGAGCAGATAAATTCGGCGGGTTTGAAGTTTGTGGAATTCGCCCTGCCGATGTTCGTTCAATCCGTCGTTCTGATTGTAATTTTGCTGCTGGCCGATTTTGCGCTGCGCAAAAAAGTCCGTGCCGTCTTTCGATACTGGATATGGTTGTTGGTACTTCTAAAGCTTGTCCTGCCGACCTCGCTTTCATCGCCTATGAGCCTGGGATACTTCTTTGGAAACCGGTTAACCTATGTGGACACAACCGAAACGCCCCCGGAGCCGCAGACAAATGTTGTGCAACCGGTGCTGGCGAGTGTTCCGCCATTTATCGACCTTACTGATATCGAAGCCGATAGATTCACACCGGCTGCGCCGCCGATTATACCGGAAACAGAGCCGGCAGTGACAAGTCCGGATGATACGCCGGTTATCTCGGTTACACCGTTGTCCTGGCAGGGTGCTGTATTTCTAACCTGGCTGACTGTCGTAATCGCAATGGTATTATTATTGCTGCAGCGAGCTATTTTTGTAAGGGGCCTTGTCGCACAGGCAAAAGAGGCAAACGGCTTTATGGCCGATATGCTTGAATCCTGCCGCAGCGCTATGTCGGTGAAAAGAAAACTCGGCTTAAAAATATCCGCCAACGCTGCCAGCCCTGCGGTCTGCGGATTATTCAGCCCTGTGATTTTGGTTCCGCAAAATCTGGCATCGAGTCTGACTGCCGGCCAGCTAAGAGCTGTCTTGCTCCACGAGCTTGCTCATATCAGACGCGGCGATTTATTTGTGAATCTGGCCCAGACCGTTTTGCAGATTTTCTATTTCTATAATCCTCTGCTCTGGCTCGCCAATTGCATCATCCGCAGAATTCGTGAGCAGGCGGTCGATGAAATGGTGCTGGTGGCGATGGGCGAAAAGGCCACGCAATATCCGCAGACTCTGGTAAGCGTAGCTAAGCTGGCCTTTAAGCGCCCGGTTTTGTCTTTGCGGTTGATAGGCGTCGTCGAATCCAAAAGCGCGCTGTCCGGCCGAATCAAACACATCCTTAATCGTCCGATGCCGAAAAAAGCAAAGCTCGGGATCCTCGGCCTGTTGGTTGTTATCATCATCGGCGCAATCCTGCTGCCGATGGCAAAATCAATGCAGGGATCTCCGGATTTGGTTATCAGAGGGGTGGTCAAGGATGCTTATACAAATGAACCGATAGCGGGGGCAAGAGTTTTTGATGATGGCTACGGCCCCGAGCCTGTCTGGGAACAAATCAAGGCCGATAAGCGGTCCGAATGGGGGGCGATTACAAATTCCGCCGGCCAGTACAGCTTTCTTACCTGGCCTGAACATCATTCCATAAAGATAGAAGCTCCCGGATATAAACCTCAGCGCAGAAACCTCTACAAAAGCCATTTTGTTTTCAAAACAAAAGACGAGGAGGTTTTCAATTTTGCGCTCAAAGGTTTACTCATAAAGTTCAAGGAAATCAATGAAGGAAAAGTGGAAAAAGTTTCTCTTGATGATACAACAGTCTGGTCTAAAAGTTACGAGGTGAAATTTACACCCAATGAAGATATGCTCGCCGCTGCCGAGGTATATGTGGCGGGAGAGCCGATGTGGATACCAGGACGGAAGATTTTCGAAGGTTCAAACAAGTCGGAAAAATTGACCCTGACGTTTGTTCGGAATTATAAGAACAATGAAAGGACAATGATCACTTATAGCATTAAATTTCAGCTCGGCCATGAGATTTTCAGAATTCCCGAATTTCCGGTACATACAACTCGATATTTCAGTGGAGATTTATGTGATTGGTTCCGAGGTGAGACTTCTCGGAGTCTGAAAACACGATCGTACACTGGACTTGAACCTCTTTTCCGCTATTGTGCAACAGGACAAGTCAAGGAAACTGAAGACCAGGCGAAGTTCTGGGTTCCCGGGTCCAACGCGACGCCAATAATGAGCAATCATTGTGTAGTACTGAGAATGATACCTCTTAGCAGATTAAAAAACTTGTATTTGGAACCTATCGGCGGCTATCAGGGTTTGGACGGCAAGATTATGCCATCAACCAATTTTACACTCGAAAAAGCTGATGAGATAGCTGACACTTACAAGAACATGATTGGGGAACATATCTCGCCGCAACAGTTGGAGAATGATTATACAGCGACACTCCCCAACGGCGTAACGGTTGAATTGATTGGCCTTTGTGAGCATCCAAGCCAAGGCAAACAATGGTGGCGACCAGATGGCAGTATTCTTCATCAGAAGCCATACGGAACTATAAAGGGCGACAGGATATTTTTTGATACTGATGAGAAGGCATATGAATTTGTAGTTCGCTTCAGAGGGCCTGATGATGTTGATATTGAATGGAGGAAGATGCCTGATAGCGGAAGTTTAAAAATGACCAGCTTCCCTTATGGCAGCGATGGTAAACTGCTTTCTGATATGAGAGTATTGATCACCAAGTTTCACAAAACAGATCGTCTGGCACATATACGCATTGGAATTGTACAAAAAGTACCAGACGAGAGTGTTGCACAGGATGAAGCATGGGTTGACTTCAAAGACATTTCACTCCAGCCGGGAGTGAAAACCGATGTGCAGGTTGATGTTACAGGAGGATCTTCCGAGATCAGAGTGCCGGTGGCGATGGTCGGCACGTGGTATTTCGAAAATCCCAACGGTGATGATGAACAGATGTCTATCTTTCCTGTTCCTGACGGTCTTGGTCGTGTCGTTGGCTTATACTCTAATGGGCATAGAGACGAAAGCCGCTACACTAACGGTTTTATAGAGTCATCTGAACATAACAATGCCCAATATAAAATGACACTTGAAGCAGACGGTACGCTTGTGCAATACTTCGATTCGGGTGGAAGTTTGCTGATTGGCAAACGGTGGAAACGCATCGACCCTCAACCCAGCACTGATCTTCTAAGAGTGCTGACAGGCCCTAATAGCGGCAAGAAAGCTGTTGATTCGGATGAACTTTCTGGCCGGGTTGTGGATGAAACGGGTAATCCGATAGCCGATGCTCAGGTTGCAATAAGCACAGAAAAAATAGGGGTGAAGATATCTAACAGCAAGTTACTTCCTATGAGAAGGGGCGATATTGAAAGCAAGATTATTCGAACGGATTCACTGGGCAGGTTCAATTTCGGACAAAAACTTTCCGATATTTTCAACTTGATTGTCGCTCACGAAAAGGGTTTTGCACAGGTTAGCTCTGAAGATATCACTGCTCCGTATGAAATTCGGATTCAACCCTGGGGACGAATCAAAGGGCAACTGGCTCAGGGGCGTAAGGCAGCGGGGGATACAATCGCACTTTCGTCGCTTCCGAATTCAACCTGGTTCGTACGCAGAAGCGAATGCCGTTATGAAACAAAGTGCGATACTGCTGGAAATTTTATTTTCGACAAATTGCCGTACGGATGGTTTGAGGTTGGCTATCTTGTCTCGGTAGGAGAAGCTTCAGCTTCTATTACCTGCAGGACACCGGTTGAAGTCGAAGCAGGACGAACGGCCGAGTTAATTCTTGGTGGCTCCGGAAGGCCAATTGTTGGAAAGTTTGTACCCCCTCCTGGTTACAATATGCCCATATATTTCGGCAGCGGATTACGGGCTTTGGATACGGTACGTCCTGAGAGACCCTACCCTGAGAATTACAACCAAATGACAAAACGCCAACAGCAGCAGTGGTATAAACAATGGCGTAAGACAGATGAGTATAAAAAATACCGGGATGCTGTCTGGCTTGATAAGAACAGGCGGCAATACACTTTTAAAATTAACAAGGACGGCTCTTTCCGAATCGAAGATGTAATTGCCGGAGAGTATAATTTAACGGTCTTGATAGAAGAGCGCCTCACTGGTCAGGGTTGGCCCGAAGAAATTGCCGGCTATCACGGAACCATTGAGGTGCAGGATATACCCGGCGGCCGAAGCGAGGAACCGCTCGATTTGGGTGAGCTTGAACTTACGATGCATAATCCGCTGCGCGTCGGTGATATTGCGCCTTTATTCGAGGCTAAAACCCTCAGCGGCGAAAATTTGAAGCTTACTGACTATCGTGGTAAATTCGTTCTGCTCAGCTTTTGGCAGCCCGTATCTCACCCTGAGTTACAGCAGCTCAAAGAGCTTTATGATACTTACAGCAATAAAGGCAGGATTGAAATAATCGGTTTGGGCGGAACCGATACTCTCGATGAGGTAAGAAACTATGTTAAAGAGAACGCCATCCCCTGGCCTCAAATCTATACTGGAGAAGAATATAAATCTGGAATTGCAAAAGATTACGGCGGATATGGCATATTCCTCATTGATCCGGACGGCAGAGTGGTCGCTAAGAATTTACGCGACGAAAAACTAATGTCAACAGTTATTGAAATCCTTAACGCTGCAAATCAAAACAAAACCGACCTGCAGGTTGTGGCTGAAAAGCGCAAAGCGGAAATCTCCGGCTTTGTTGAAGATGAGAACGGCATTCCAATTGCTGGGGCCTCCGTGACATTACTGAACAAGGATTTAGCCTTGTTGCCGAAACCCGAAAGATTTGACCAGACGATGCGTATGGTAGTATTCGATCACTTCTATGATATAACAGATACAAATGGCCGCTTCGAATTCCTGGATTTTAATCCGGGAAAGACGGATATCATCGTCGAATCTCAGGGCTATCGAACAGAAATACTAAGGGATATTACCACAGGCACGAAAAACCTGAAAATCACCCTTGGTAAACCATCGGCTTACACATTGGCAGGTGAGGTTGTTGACGGCAAAGGTAATCCGATTAGCAGTGTGGAAATTACCTTGGCCGAAGAATCATATAAAACCGTAAGAACCGACGAGAAAGGTGGGTTTCAGTTTGCAGAAAAATTAGAACCGACAACAGTTCATCGAGCACGTGCATTGTTCGCCCGCAAAGAGGGATTCGGGATCTGGGGTAAGAAATTGGACACCACAGGCGGTGAGACTTATGTAAAAATAACATTGCTGCCGGAAGAAAAAATCTCCGGCCGTGTGGTTGACAAAATAGGCGAACCGATTACCAATGCGACTATCCTCTTTTGGTCTTGCCTTGGAAGAGATACACGCTTTAGCTTTTCCTCGAAATGGAAGGAAATTGCCCCACTAGTGGAAGCCGATCCTAATGGCCGTTTCACTTTAACAGGCATTCCTACCGAAAGCGACGTGTTCCTGCGTGCATCGGCTCCCGGTTATGCTTCGAGTGGCCTATATAGTGTCAAAACAGGCGAGTTCGGTAGCTATGCCGTAATGAATGAAGAACGAGGAACGATAGAAGTATATGGAAGCAATCATGAACCGGCTGAAACGGTTGAGTTCAAACTTCAAAAGGCGGTGACGCTTATCGGTACCCTGGCTTATGAAGGCTCCGGCCGTCCTGCTCCTGGACTGAGAGTTGCAACTCAGTCTCATAAAACAAGCCATTCGGTCGAAACATGGACGGACCAGGCCGGTCGCTTTAAGCTTGAAGGCGTAAGTCCAAATCCGTGTAATCTTCTGGTGGTTCAAGATGATTCAGAAAAGGATTCGTTGCCGGAATGGACCGCAGCGGCCATTCAGTTTGACGACCTGCAGGAAGGAGAAACTCGTAGTGATATCAGGCTCGTTCTTACGAAGGGTGGAATCATCCGCGGCAAAGTTATTGACGTCGAAGGTAATCCCTTACATGGAATTGACATAGCTTTCTATTCAGCCGCGCGCCCCCGCCCAGGTGCGGCATGTCAGAGTATAAATACTGCAAAGGATGGCTCCTGGGCTTATCGTTTCCCGCCGGGAGACGTCTTTGTATATATCCGCACAAAAGTACCTGAAGGTAGTTGGTCAAGGAAAATATACAACCTGCATCTCAATGATGGACGGGAAGTTGAAGATATAGACTTTGAGCTAAACCGGGTTGTTCCCGAGAATTCTCCCTACAGACGAGAAATAGCCCTGAAAACCGACCTGCAGGTTGAGGGGAAAAAAAAGAAACCACCTGTATGGCTGGCTCTATTACCGAGAAGTCCCATACGTTCCGCGAAAGAGCTTTATCTTTATTTCTGGGGTAGCCCATTAGTATCTGACCAGACGAAAATTGATTCATTTGAATTGGAGATTCGATCCGCCAGGGACAATGTGCGCATGGCAAGAATCAACGGCAAAAGTATGGTAACGGTTAACACCAGCAAAGGTGAGGTTATCCAATGGTCGATGTTCCGTGACGGTTTGCGGGAGAATATGAACCGCCGAATTGGACCGCTTGAAGATGGTGAATACCTAATCGCTATCCATGTTAATGGTATCCGCTGTTCCAATGTTGCCAAATTCACGGTCGATTCGAGCTTTGACAGCAGCAATGAACCGACACTGCAGGTTGTACCGTTAGTACCTGCACCAGGAGAAAAACTGCAATATTTTGGTTTGCGGGCGACAGGACCCACTCCTCAGGATTCGGAGCTTACAAATATGGCTCTACACTTCCCGGATATTATTGTTGATGGTGTACCGCGTAAAATATTAGCACGCGCATGGAGTGGGCCGGTTTATCCACTTAAGCCTGGTCAGCAGCATGAGGAGATATTGTTGTTGAAGTATTATAAGCCGGAAATTGACCTGAGCCGTAAGCATACCGTTAAGGTAATTATTGGCAAGTATGAATCAGCTCCCGTTGAGATTGGTTTTGATCATTCTTTAGAATTGGCTTGGGACGAGGCAACAACTACGATTAAGTCACGACCACCCCGGCCTCCTGTGCTTGAGGGCAGGGTAATTGGGCCGGATGGTAAGCCTGGCATTGGCTATAGAGTTTGTCTTTATGCTGACCCCGGAAGAAACCAATGTATTGAGTACAGCGATAAGGACGGCAAATACGATTTTCCAAATGTGCCCACAGGCAAGTATAAACTTACATGCCAGCCAAGAGGTAATAGTGAGCCGGCACTAACATTTGAACAATTTCAAATCGAGGCCAACAAAACAGTAGTTCAAGAATTGAGTTTGGAGGGAAAGTATGCTTTCTCGGGTAAAGTAACCTATGAAGATGGTAGTCCCGCCGCTGGTGTAAAAATTGTAGGCAGGTGGGAAAGGGGAGGAAACGTGTTTCGTGACCTAAGGGTAACCGATGAGAATGGATACTACGAATTGACTGCACCTTTTGAATTAGCAAGGTATATCTGTCTCAGCATTTTTACCCCTGATGGTACTCCAGCCCAGGGCTCGTATGAGCATGTACGAGTAATGGGACCCCGGACAGATGTTGATTTCGTTGTGAAACGCAGAGAAATACACGCTGCAATTTGGCCTAAGAAATTTGCACGCATGGGTGGAAATCATCCGGACTTTCAGCCGGTATCTGTTCCCGAAGGTTGGGACTACCTGCGCCTTTTGCAGGCTTTGTACAAACATTTGGAGACACAGTGTAAGGCAAAACTTCCTGACTGTAGAGCGACTTTGAAAGACGAGGTCATCAAGTTATCTTTTAACACACGCGAATACAACATTATTAGGCCGAGTAATGCGAAAAGAACCGGGATGCAACGTAACAACGATCTGGGAATTGGTCCCGAACCCGATGGTCTGATCCTGACCGTCCATTTCTCTAAAACCGCAGGCCAGTTCGATCGGCCATATATAATTGATAGATCTCCTTGGACGGGTTTCATTTCACAGGTGTATCTGCCGGATATAAAACTCTACCTGAATGTGGACATTCAGTATGGTACCGGAATTAACGAAAAACTCCTGACCGACCTGTGCGCTCCGAACAGCTGGTTGAAAACAATTTTTAAAAATTTCAACGAAAAAAACCTGGAATAAGAAGCTTGGGGCGACGCGGTTGAGAAAGGCTCGCAGCCCGATGCGCAGGTCAAGGTTGAAGGGCGTTAAGCAGAAGTACGGTCGATTCGGCAATCAGCATTGTTAGAAACCACGGGGGGGGAAAAATTTTCCTCATACTAAAAATCTCACATAGAACGTCTGTATAAACGGAGGGCTTGTTATAACAGCGGCTCTGGAAAAAACAAAGGCGTGTTTATGTTGTGATAGGTGTGCAGAGTGTCTAAGCTTGCAAAATTGAAGGGAGCAGAAAATGAATACTCAAAAAACAAAAGATAAAATAGACAGACGTAGTTTTTTGCATTCGGCGGCAGGCGTGGGAGCGGGCCTGGTATTTTCGCCCATCGCTGCCGGACAAAAAAGGAGCGGTAAAAAACCGGATGATATAAACGTGGCCCTGCTCGGCGCCGGCGAACAGGGCAGAGTTCTTCTGAATATTTGTCTGAAAATTCCGGGTATTCGCTTCAAGGCCGTCTGTGATATCTGGACGGCATACAATCAAAGACGTGCCTCCGGCCTGCTGAAGAAATATCGCCACGAGAACAATGCTTATGTGGATTATAAGGAAATGCTCGATAAGGAAAAGGACCTCGATGCCGTCATTATCGCCACGCCCGACTTCTGGCACGCCGACCATACTGTTGACTGCCTCAAAGCCGGCCTTCACGTCTATTGTGAAAAAGAAATGTCCAATACACTCGAAGGCGCCCGAAGAATGGTTCAGACAGCCAGGCAAACCGGCAAACTCCTCCAGATTGGCCACCAGCGCCGCAGCAATCCTCGGTATATATTCTGCTATGAAAAACTTCTCAAAGAGGCAAAGCTCCTGGGACAGATTACAGCCGTCAACGGCCAGTGGAACCGAGCGGTTGCGCCGCCCAGAATTGTGCCAAGAGGAAAAGAAATTGATACACAAACACTAACCAGGTATGGTTATAAGTCAATGCAGCAGCTAAGGAACTGGCGGTGGTACAAAGGACTCGGAGGCGGCCCGATTGTGGATCTCGGCTCGCACCAGATAGATATTTACAACTGGTTCCTCAATGCATATCCACAGTCGGTCATGGCCAGCGGCCGCACGAACTATTACGACAAAAAGACCCACGAATGGTACGATACCGTGATGGCCGTTTACGAATATCAAACCCCACAGGGGCCGGTCACCGCCTTCTACCAGACAATAAGCACAAACAGCGGCAACGGATATTTCGAAACCTTTATGGGTACCGAGGGAACCCTTGTAATTTCAGAACCCCAATACCGTTGTGGTGTTTACCGGGAAGATTGGGTGGTGGAGGCCAAATGGGACAAATGGGTTAAGAAAGGTTACCTGAGGAAAGTAGAAGGCCTGGACCAGCCCGAAAGTGAAGATGCCGTTGCCGATATCACACCGTCGCGGAAGCCGGCCAGGTATGATATGCTCGTGAAAATGAACAAGCCTTTTCATCAGCCGCATCTGGAAAATTTCTTTGATGCTATCCGCGGCAAAGCTAAGCTTAACTGCCCTGCCGAAATCGGATATGAAACGGCTGTGGCGGTACTGAAAGTAAACGCCGCCGCCGAAGCCGGACGAAAGCTCAACTTCGAACCTGCTGAATTTAAACCCTGGCAAAACCCCGCGTGAAACGCCGAGCTATTTGTTTTTAGCCGAAGTTGTAGTGTTTTTTTACGGCCTTGGCGACCTGCCACGTGCATTCGAGGTCAACGGGGAAAACCACAAGGTCGCCCACACTGAAGCTAACCGAATCTTTGCCGTCTGTAACCGTTACTTCGCCTTCGAGCAAAAGGCACGTTTCTTTTTCCGTGTATGCCCAGTCGAAAGTGCTGGGCTGGCAATTCCATATAGGCCAGTTCTTGCAGGCCGCGGCCTCTTCTTCGGAGGGCTTTTTAACAATCACATCTTTTACGGTTGGCATATTATTTACTCCTTTTGACTATTGTTCATCCAGACGGTATTATACCTCACGCAGACTATTTTGGAATACGCAGCAGGAATTTTTATTAAAAGTCGGGACGTTTTGGAGCAGGCACAGTTAGACAAGTTCAGAATCTGGTTCGATGATTATGTTACGGGCTTTTATGGCGATGATGAAACCGTCAATGCTAATATAAAACTCAAAGACGACCACAGCCACCGGACCTGTAAGGAGATGCTGTATTTGGCCGGCGAGTTGGGCCTTGATGAAAATCAAAAGCTCATAAGCGAAACCATAGCCCTTTTGCACGACGTTGGACGGTTCGAGCAGTTTGTTAAATACCGCATGTACAGCGACGCCAAAAGTGTGGACCACTGCCTGCTGGGCCTGGAAGTTTTGGAAAAGAATCGGGTGCTTGATGAGATTGACCTCCAGGAAAAGCTGTTAATTCAAAAAGCGATTGAATACCACGGTCGCAAAGAATTGCCGCCCGGTTTAGACGGCCAATGCCTGCTCTTTTCGAAATTGATACGCGATGCTGATAAGCTGGATGCCTACTATGTGGTAATGAAATACTACAAACAATACCAGGAAAATCCACAGAACTTCAAGCTTGGTATGGAGCTTCCGGATGAGTCCGGGTACTCGGCACCTGTTATTAATGATCTGCTGAGCGGTCGGTGTCTGGATAACAGACAAGTAAGGAAATTGAACGACCTGAAGCTTTCTCTGCTCGGCTGGGTCTATGACGTGAATTTCATATCCACGCTGAAACGAATAAAACGGTGCGGAT
>Ga0307380_10001596_pt1 | contig 33052 bp, 24 predicted proteins | sample UN3MG_FD_202239 | JGI IMG/M metagenome (GOLD analysis project Ga0307380, IMG submission 202239) | Soil microbial communities from Risofladan, Vaasa, Finland - UN-3 | ecosystem: Environmental > Terrestrial > Soil > Coastal area > Acid sulfate soil | place: Finland: Risofladan, Vaasa | collected...
TCTTCGGAGCGGTCATGGATCCGGAGATGGAAGATGGCGAGATCCGGATAACGGTCATCGCCACGGGCTTTGATGGCGTCAAGAAGCGGCTGGCGGCTCCAAAGAGTTCAAAGATCAGAGAGTTCCCGATACCGGCCTTCGACAACGATAATCTTGACATCCCGGCCTTTCTGCGCCGTCGGTAGTCTAGAGGCGCACAGCTGCGTGCCGAGACAAGGCTCTCGGCCACAGCATCATAAACTCGGTCCTCCTCCCTTTCGGGGCTGAAAGGCCCATTTCTGAGCAAGTCGAGTCGAGACTCGCTTGCCAGAATGATCCTTTCCATGGGGGGGAAGGTTACTGCGCCACCTTCCCCCTCGCCCCCATTTCCTTCACAGGCTCCGTGCCATCCCTCAAACTTTAAGGTTTCGAAGCCCTTCGGACCTTGCCTTGCCCATCGCTTTGTGCTAACTTTAGTGCGCGTTCTGCCACAACATCTTGTAGCAACGCCCATTTTGTGTACGACATCTAGTACATGACGACTTTTTCCGCGCACCCCTCTCCGTCTCGTCGAAGGAGGAGAGAGCATGAAGTGCCCCTACTGCGGAAGGAACGACACCAGGGTTATCGATACCAGAGAAGTCGGTGAGGGTATCCGCCGCCGAAGAGAGTGCAAGATTTGCCAGCAACGCTTCACCACGTACGAACGAGTCGCCAAAATCAGTCTGCTGGTGGCCAAACGAGACGGTCGGCGGGAACCCTTCGACGGTGACAAGCTTCTCAATGGCATCCTCCAGGCCTGTGCCAAACGCCCCATTCCCGTGGAGACCCTCCAACAGATGGTCAAGGACATGGAGAGAGAACTGTACGAACTGGGCCAGGCCGAGGTCGAGAGCGAGCACATTGGCAAGATGGTCATGAGCCGACTCAGGGAACTGGACGATGTCGCCTACGTGCGTTTCGCCTCCGTCTATCGCCGCTTCCAGGATGTGGACACCCTAGCCGAAGAGATCGAGGGGTTCAAGGAGTGGAAGAGGCGCCAGGCGGAGCTGGAAGCGCAGCTTCCTCTCGAGCTGTAGAATTGCTCACAGGGCCCACCCAATTTCTGTACTCACAGGGGAACCGGTATGTCCCAAGGCGCAGTTGCTCTTGAGCTATCGCCGAATGCGATGACGGTGCTGGAACGGCGATATCTGAAGAGGGACGAGACGGGCAAGGTCACAGAGACTTCAGGCGAGCTTTTCTGGAGAGTCTCGAAACACGTGGCTCAGGTGGACGCCGTTCACGATCCATCGGTCCAGGTCTCCGCAGTAGCTGAGCGATACTACGAGGCGATGGCCAACCTCGAGTTCCTGCCCAACTCCCCTACCCTGATGAATGCCGGGCGCAGTCTCGGGCAGCTTTCCGCCTGCTTCGTGCTACCTATCGAAGACTCAATGGAGAGCATCTTCGAGACAGTGAAGAACGCCGCCCTGATCCACCAGAGTGGAGGCGGAACGGGGTTTTCCTTCTCCAGATTGAGGCCTAGAGGAGATGTGGTCAAGTCTACGGGAGGCATCGCATCCGGCCCCATATCCTTCATGGAGGTCTTTGATGCGGCCACCGAGGCCATCAAACAGGGAGGCGCCAGACGCGGCGCCAACATGGCCATCCTCAGGGTGGATCACCCTGATGTCATGGATTTCATCACTGCCAAGTCCGATGGCTACAAGCTCAACAACTTCAACATCTCCGTGGGCCTGACCAGGAAGTACATGGAGGCCCACAAGCGGGATTCCACCTACGCGCTGGTCAATCCCCGGTCGGGCGAAGTGGTGAAGCGTTTGCGGGCCCGTGCAGTCATGCACAAGATGGCGGAAATGGCCTGGAAGAACGGAGACCCTGGAGTCATCTTCCTGGACAGACTGAACGACGCCAATCCCACTCCTCATGTGGGAGAGATAGAGAGCACCAATCCCTGTGGAGAACAGCCGCTGCTGCCCTTCGAAAGCTGCAACTTGGGATCGATCAACCTGTCCAAGATGGTGGTGGACGGCGAGATTCAGTACGAGCGACTGGGAGAGGTCGTTGATTGTGCGGCTCGCTTCCTCGATAACATCATAGACTGCAACGAGTACCCGCTTCCCCAAATAAGCGACATGACCCTGGGGAACCGCAAGATCGGTCTGGGGGTGATGGGCTTCGCAGACATGCTCATCAGTCTCGGCATTCCCTACGACTCGGACGAGGCGGTGGGCACGGCAGAGGAAGTGATGAGTTTCATTCAGACGAGAGCCAAGGATGCCTCAGCGCTCCTGGCAGAGCAAAGAGGGGTCTTTCCAAACTTCCGCGGTAGCACCTTTGAGGCAAACGGCGGAAGAAATATGAGAAACGCCACGGTCACCACCATCGCGCCCACGGGGAGTATCAGTATCATCGCCGGGGCTTCCAGTGGCATCGAGCCCATCTTCGCACTGGTTTACAGGCGTCACGTACTCGACGGTGACAGGCTGCTGGAGGTCAACCCCGTCTTCGAAGAAGTGGCCCAGCGCGAGGGTTTCCACGGCCAGGGATTGATGGATAGAGTCGCGGAAGCTGGAAGCGTGCAAGAGATGGAAGAGGTGCCACCGGCGTGGAGAAGGGTGTTCGTCACCGCCCACGACATCGCACCGGAGTGGCACATCCGTATCCAGGCCGCGTTCCAGAGACACACCGACAACGCCGTTTCCAAGACCATCAACTTCCCTCACAACGCGACGAGACAGGATGTAGAGGATGCCTATCTGCTGGCCTACGAGCTCGGGTGCAAGGGCCTCACTATCTACCGGGATGGCAGCCGAGCAGCACAGGTCCTCACCAAAGGCATAGCTCGCACGGAACGAGCCAAGGGGATAAGGACCCCGCGCCTACGCCCCACGGTAACGCTGGGCGTCACCGAAAAGATCACCGTCGGTTGCGGGCAGAGCATCTACGTGACCATAAACGAGGATCAGAACGGCCTCTTCGAGGTCTTCGCCACGATGGGCAAGAGTGGAGGATGTATGGCCTCGCAATCCGAGGCCATCGGGCGTTTGATTTCCCTGGCCCTCCGCTCCGGGATCGAGACCGACGCCATAATCAGGCAACTGGAAGGCATTCGATGCCCTGCTCCTGCCTGGCAGGAAGGCAACATCATCCTCTCCTGCGCCGATGCCATGGGCAAGGCGATGCAGCGGTACGTCAGCGACAACGACGTGGCCAGAGCTGCCTCCTCGATGGGCGCCCAGGTCGCCAGGAACGTCCTGGGCATGTGCCCTGAATGCCCAGATTGCGGAACAATGGTCGAGTTCGTTGAAGGTTGCCTGCGGTGCCCTTCGTGCGGATATTCTCAGTGCGGCTGAAGCGCTGGCGTCCCGGTTGCCCATGCCAGCCAGATCGGTTTGACAACGCGGACTACATCTGCTAGAATCCTCGCCGAGGAATTTGAGAGGACAAGGCTTCTTCGGCCTCGTATCCTTCGAACGTTCGCATCAGCAAAGAGTCCATGTTCAATCCCTCTCTCGGCGACGAGCATAAAGCCCTGCGACGGCTAGCGCGGCAGTTTGCTAGGAATGAGATAGCACCCGTAGCGGCGGAGGCCGATCGTACTGAGGAATACCCTTGGGAGCTCGTGGAGAAGGCTCACGCCATTGGCCTGATCAACATCACGGTTCCTGAGGAATACGGTGGCGGGGGCTTGGGATACTTCGAGGACTGCCTCGTCGCTGAGGAACTTGCAGCCGCCTGCGCGGGGGTCTACAGCTCTTTCGTAGCCAGCACCCTCGGTCTGACTCCACTGAACATCGCAGCCACCCCGGACCAGATGGAACGCCTCATGAAGCCCTTCTGCGCCGAGCCAGCGCTGGCGGCGTTCTGTCTCACGGAGCCAGGTGCCGGTTCGGACGTAGCTTGCGTGCGCACCAGAGCGAGGCGTGACGGAGACGTCTACGTTCTGAACGGCACAAAACGCTTCATCACCAACGGTGGCCTGGCCAAGATGTACACCGTGACGGCCACGCTGGACCCCGAACTCCGGCACAAAGGTCTCATACTCCTCGTCGTTCCCTCTGATCTGCCGGGTCTCTCCATCGGGAAGAAAGAAGAGAAGATGGGGCAGCGGGCTGCCGATACCCGCGAGGTGATCTTCGAGGATGTACGCGTGCCGGTGGAGAATCGCCTGGGCGAGGAAGGCGAAGGCTTCCGTCTAGTCATGGAGACCCTGGACCGGATTCGGGCGGAGGTGGCAGCTGCTGCTGTCGGCACCGGTCGAGCCGCCATGGAAGCAGCCCTGCAGTACGCCAAGGACCGAGAGCAGTTCGGACGACCTATCGCCTCGTTTCAAGCCATCCAGTTCAAACTGGCGGACATGGCCATCAAAGTGGAGGCGGCACGCCTCCTGGTCTGGCAGGCCGCCTGGTTGGCGGATCACGGCCAGCGGAACAGCTACGAATCGGCCATCGCCAAGTGTTTCGCCGCGGACAGCGCCATGCAGATCACGACCGAGGCGGTGCAGGTCTTCGGTGGCTATGGGTACATCCGAGAGTACCCCGTCGAGAAGTATATGCGCGATGCCAAGCTGTTCCAGATCTACGAGGGTACGAGCGAGATACAGCGTTTGGTGATCTCTCGATGGCTGTTGAAGTGAGAAGCACGGCACGCACAGAGGACCAAGGAGGTTGAGTTCTCATGCACGTTGTCATTTGCGTCAAGCAGGTACCTGATACGGAGACCAAGATTCGGGTCAAAGACGGGCAAGTAGATCACTCCGAGACCAAGTATGTGGTCAATCCCTACGACGAGTATGCCGTTGAAGAAGGCCTGCGCATAAAGGAGAGGTTGGGCGAGGGCAAGATCACTCTGGCAAGTACGGGGCCCGAGCGAGCAAAGGATGCCCTCAAGAGTGGTCTGGCAGTCGGTGCCGACGAAGCGATCCATCTCGTGGACGAGGCCTTCGAGGGTTCTGATCCATATGCCACGGCACTGATACTGTCCAAGGCTCTGCAGAAGATCGACTACGATATCGTGTTCTGTGGCAAGCAGGGGGTGGACGAGGATCACGCTCAAGTTGGCATCATCCTCGCAGAGTTGCTGGACATACCCCACGTGTCCGTGGTGACATTGCTGGAGATCTCGGACGACCAGAAGTCCATCCTGGCCCATCGGGAGGTAGAGGGAGGACACGAGGTGATCGAAGCGCCTCTACCTGCCGTCATCACTGCTCAGAAGGGGCTCAACGAACCTCGCTACGCGTCCATCAAGGGCATCATGGCCGTGAAGAAGAAGGTCATCCCCGAGTGGAATGCCGAGGAGATCGGAGTCGACGCAGAGGCCGTTGGAACTAGGGCCGCCAAGATTGCCTTCGCGGAAGTGACGCTTCCGCCGGAAAGGGCCGGGGGCAGAGTATTCGACGAAGACCCCGTCCAGGATGCCATAAAGGTGGCTCACCTGCTCAGAGACGAGGCCAAGATCCTGTAAGTTGGGCTGAGGGCCAATCCGCAGCCGACACTTCACTGCAACCCGGAGGAGCGAATGTCAAACGACGTTCTCGTATTAGCAGAGATCAGAGATGGTGCCCCCAAGAAGATCAGCTTCGAGATGCTGGGAGAGGGGCAGAGGATCGCGGACCAACTCGGCGGCCGCGCTCACGCCGTCGCCCTGGGCCATGGCATTGGTGACGTCGCCGCCACTCTGGCGCAGTACGGCGCCCAGAAGGTATTCCTGGCCGATGATCCCAGCTTGGAAGACTACACGGCAGAAGGTTACACCAACGTCCTGGCGAACCTGATCAAACAGACAGAGCCCGCCCTGGTCCTGCTGGGCGCCACGACCACTGGAAAGGACCTGGCACCTAGACTAGCGGCAAGGCTCGCGGTAGGCCTGGCCTCGGACTGCACCGGCTTCACATTGCAGGATGGGGAGTTGCTCGTGACCAGGCCGATTTATGCAGGCAAGGCCATAGCCACGGTCAAGGAAGAGGTCAGACCGTACATGGCCACCATACGGCCAAACATCTTCTCCGCCCCCGAACCTGATACGTCCCGAGAGGCGACCGTGGAGAACATCCCCGCCGATGCGGGACAAATCCGGGCGAAGGTCGTGGAGATGATCAAAGAGGCCGGAGACCGGATAGAGCTGACGGAAGCTGACATCGTGGTGTCAGGCGGACGTGGCTTGAAGGCTCCGGAGAACTTCGCGCTCGTCGAGGAACTGGCGGGCGTGCTGGGAGCCGCCGTGGGGGCTTCACGAGCCGTGGTCGATGCTGGGTGGAAGGACCACAGCTACCAGGTGGGCCAGACGGGGAAGGTAGTAACCCCAACACTCTACATCGCGTGCGGCATCTCAGGGGCTATTCAACATCTGGCCGGCATGAAGACCTCCAGGTACATTGTCGCCGTCAACAAGGACCCAGAGGCCCCGATATTCAAGGTCGCGGACTACGGCATAGTCGGTGACCTCTTCAAAGTGGTCCCGGTACTGGTGGAGGAATTCGGGAAAATGAAGGCTGAGGCCTGAGGAGCTTCAGCCCCCGTTCGTGCGCGCACCCTGCTCTTCATTCAGATAAGCGCCTCATCCTTCCCGAGTAGAACCTGCTGCGACGTGCTGTGTCCGAGACCCAGGGCAGAGCCCTTTCGCTCAAGGCTGCTCCCCTCTCTGGTGTGAGTGGGCTGCGAGCGTAGCGACGGCATGCCTGCGTCTCCGGGTATCTGCCGCCCCCAAGCACCGACCCTCGTTGTGCTGCAACCTCGCGGCTCTCCGTTCGGCTTGCCATCGTCAGCCGCGCTTTCCCGTCCCTGGGGCTCCTGGCCACCTGACGACTCTCTTTTGGTTGCTTTGCCCCATTCGCTGTGATAGACTTGACTCCTGGAGACAGACTTTGGACTGGAACACCATCTCGCGAGCCAGAAAGAGACTTGCCCGTGAGAACGGCACGATAGTGAAGGACTGGGGCGGACGCCTGCCGGTCGCCCTTGTGTACCCCAGTTCCTACCACGTTGGCATGTCCAATCTAGGTGTTCACGTCATCTACCGTCTGTTCAACCAGTACTCTGATGTCGTTTGCGAGAGAGTGTTCTTCGATGAAAACGATGACGTTCCCGTGTCAGTGGAGTCACAGAGACCGCTGGCCGACTTCGCCGTCTTGGCCTTCTCGCTGTCCTTCGAGCTGGACTACCTCAATCTCGTCTCCATGCTGCGTCGATCTCGGATCCCACTGTCGAATGAGGTGCGAGATCAGCGGCATCCGCTGCTCATCGCGGGCGGTCCTTGTGTTATCTCCAACCCCGAACCCCTGGCTCTCATCATGGACGCCTTTGCCATAGGTGAAGGTGAACCCATCGTCCCAGGACTCGTGGAAACACTCAGGAGAGGCCCGGATCTCGAACGCGCCGACCTCCTCGGGCATCTGGCGCTGCTCCCTGGTCTCTATGTGCCGCGTGTTCATGCTCCAGAGCGGGACAACCGGAACGCAGAGGGGAGTGGACCGACGCCTGCCGCGCCACATTCCATTCAGCGCCAGTGGCTGCCGGATCTGGACGATCAACCAGCAAGCTCAGTCGTTCTCACGAAGGATACTGAGTTTGGGGACATGTACCTCATGGAGGTGACCAGAGGCTGCGGCCGAGGATGCCACTTCTGTCTGGCCGCCGTTGCATATTCGCCAGTCCGTGAACGCAGCCCAGAGGTCCTGTTAAGCACGGCCAAGACGGGCCTCACGCACCGCCCAACCCTTGGCCTGATCGGTGCGTCTTTGTCGGACTACACTCGCATGGAGAGCTTGGTGAGAGATCTGCGGCAACTTGGCGCCAGGCTGTCTGTGGCGTCTCTCCGAGTTGACCCGCTGCCCGCCGTGTTGCTTGAAGCTCTTGCCGAGAGCGGGGCACAGACTGTCACCATCGCTCCAGAGGCCGGGTCCGAGCGCCTGCGGAAGAGGATCAGGAAAGGCATCTCCACAGAGGACATCATGCGCGCCGTCGAACTCGTGGCACACTACGATTTCGCCCAGTTGAAGCTGTACTTCATGATTGGCCTTCCCGGTGAAGATGACAGTGACGTAGAGGAAATCGTCGGACTATTGCGCGCCGTGAGAAAGCGCTTCCATCGCCGCATCACGGTCAATGTCACCCCTTTCGTGCCCAAAGCCCAAACACCTTTCGAGCGGGCGGCCATGGCACCTCGCAAGGTGCTGGAAGGCCGCTTCGCCTACCTGAAGAATGGCCTGCGGTCTCTCAGCGTGGGGACGACGGGAGAGAGCCCCCGACGATCAGAAGTGCAAGGGGTTCTGGCTCGCGGCGACAGGCTAGTGGGCGAAACCTTGATGGCCCTGGAAGGCACCCGTCTGGCTGACTGGCGAAGAGCGCTCGAAGCAACAGGCCTCAGCGCCGAACGCTACCTGGCGGAGCGACGCAGAGAGGAGGTCCTCCCCTGGTTCAATATCGCGGGGCAGGCATGCCCCGGCACATCGGCTGTGGAGACGGTCGGCCAGAGGGCATCATGATCCGTCATGTTGTGAAAGGCATCCCGTACTATGCGTTCCCGTCGCTCGAGCAACATGCGGAGATGCTCCATGCGGTCTTCACGCGGCTTGGCGGTGTCAGCCGCCCTCCCTATCGGGCATTGAACGTGGGCCACTCGCTTGGTGACGATCCCAAGGCCGTGGAAGAGAACCACGGTCTCGTCTGGCACGCGCTAGCCGTCCAGAGCGCGGGGGTGGTCACTGCGCGGCAGGTGCACGGCAACCGTGTCGCCATCGTAGGCACCAAGGATGGAGGCAGCATCGTACCGCAGACTGATGCCTTGATCACCAGTGAAGAAGGCGTGACCTTGATGCTACGCTTCGCTGACTGCCTGCCGATTCTGCTCTATGATACGCGGAGGCGGGTCGTAGGTCTCGGCCACGCTGGCTGGCGCGGAACTGCCGCTACCGTAGCCTCCAGAATGGTCTCAGCGATGATCGACTCCTTCGGCAGCGATCCAGCCGACGTACTTGCGGGGTTGGGACCCGCTATTGGGCCATGCTGCTACGAGGTCGGAGATGAGGTAGTGCAAGCCATCAAGCCCACTCTGCACAGGTGGCAGGAAGCGATCCGGCCCTACAGAGACGGCCACTTTTCCCTGGACCTCTGGGAGGCAAATCGACAGCAATTGAGGGATCGAGGCGTCACCCAGATCGAGACTGGCAATGTTTGCACGGCCTGTCACGCCGGCGAGTTCTTCTCTCACCGCGCGGACAGAGGCGAGACGGGCCGATTCGCGACCCTTATGGGCCTCAGGAAGTCGGCATGACAGACGTCAGGAGCAACGTAGCAGTCCTCAACGAACGCATCGCCGCGGCGGCCATCAGAGCGGGGCGGCAACCAGAGGAGATCACTCTGGTAGCAGTCACAAAGACCTTTCCCCCGGAGAAGATTCGAGAGGCATGGGAGGCCGGACTGCGGGTGTTCGGTGAAAATCGGATACAGGAGGCGGAGCCAAAGATACTCTGGTCGCGAGAGGAGGGCCTCGGCTTCGACTGGCACATGGTGGGGCATCTCCAGCGCAACAAGGTGAAGAAGGCTATCCAGCTGTTCAACACCATTCAGTCAGTCGACAGTCTGCGGCTAGCGCGGGAGATCGAGCAGAGGTGCCGGGCCGCGTCCCTAGGAATGCCCCTACTGCTGGAAGTGAATGTAACTGGAGAGGCAAGCAAGCATGGCTTCGCAGTGTATGAGGAAGATGGAAAGCAGGTGGACGAGTTCCTCGGCGCGGTGCAACAGATCGTAGCCATGCCCAACCTCAAGCCGCAGGGCCTGATGACGGTAGCCCCGTTCGGCCCTCCCGAGGAGCAGCTGCGGTCTTGCTTCCGCCGCGTCAGGCTACTTCTGGACAGACTACGGGAGCAATTCCCAAGCCACCACTGGCAGCACTTGTCAATGGGCATGACCGATGATTTCGAGGTGGCTATTGAAGAGGGTGCTACCATCATCAGAATCGGTCGCGCCATCTTCGGCAAGAGGAGCGACCACTAGGAGGACAATCAATGACCGTACAGGCTCTAGCCATCCAGACTGTCGACTTGATCTTCACCTTCTTATACCTGGCCATTATGGCGAGGATAATCCTGTCCTGGTTCAGATTCGATCCCTATCATCCGGTGTCCGTTTTCCTGTACCGGGTGACCGAACCGATCCTCAGCTTCTTCCGCGGCATTATCCCCCCCGTGGGCATGCTCGACCTGAGCCCCATCGTCGCGATAGTTGTGTTGGGCATAGTGCAGCAGCTGGTCTTCTTCGTATTGCAGGGGTTATAGATCTGACCCCACGGTGAGACAGCGTGACCCAAAACAGAGTCAGTCGCGATCACCCTCACCCCACTGATACCCCAGTGGTCATTCCCATCCGCGTGGTACCGAGCGCCAGCAGGAGCGAGATCGTGGGCTTGGAGGGGGACACCCTGAAGGTCCGCGTCGCCGCACCGCCGGTCAAGGGCAAAGCGAACAGAGCGCTCGTCAAACTGCTGGCCAAGGCGCTTGGAGTCAGTAGCAGCCAGGTGGAGATAGTCAGGGGGCACAAAGCCCGCCGCAAGACGGTGCAAGTGCGCGGCATAGATGCCGACGCGGTCTCAGACCTCATACGAAGGGCCAAAGACCCCACGGCTAAACTCTAGGGGTACTAAGAGCTCCAGTATGGCTCCTGCTCCAGGGCAGGGCTATTCGTCAGATTCCTGGCATCCCCGCCCTGAGTGTTCATCATGAACAAATCCCAGTTGCCATCCCTGTTCGAGTAGAACAGTATTGCTAAGCCATCATCGGACCACGAGGGCCCGTGATCGTCGGCTTGCGGGTAGTTCGTCAGATTCCTCTGCTCAGTGCCATCGGCGTTCATCACGAGTATCTCCATGTTGCCGCCCCGATAGGACTCGAAGGCGATCAAGGAGCCATCGGGGGACCAGGCCGGAGATAGATCGAGATCGTCATTGAAAGTCAGGCGCGATTCCTGCGACCCGTCAGCATTCATCACGTAGATCTCCAGATTGCCATCCCTCTCCGACACGAATGCGATCCTGGAACCGTCGGGAGACCAGGCCGGAGAGTAGTCCGGTTCTCGATTGAAAGTCATCCTCGCTGGCTGCGAGCCATCAGCGTCCATCATGTACAGTTCCCAGTTGCCGTCCCGCAGGGAGGAGAAGACTACCTTCGCCCCATCTGGTGATATCGAGGGGGTCCAGTCCGCTGCCGAGTTGTTCGTCAGGTTCACCGGCTCGGAACCATCCATGTTGGCGCGATAGATCTCCAGGTTGCCGTCCCGCCTGGACACAAAGGTCAGCCAGCTGTGGTCTGGCGCCCAGACCGGAGAGTTATCGTCGACATCGTTCTCCGTCAGCCGCTCCACCAAAGATCCATCCCGAGACATCGCATAGATGTCCCAGCTGTCCGAGCCCTCATCCCACTGGACATACGCGATGTCAAGCGTGGGCGGTCTCGGCGTAGGAACAGGTGTCGCAGTCAAGCGCAGGTCGGGCGTAGGCGTGATGAGGGCATACGACAGAGCCGAAGACTCGCTGGTCTCAACCGGCGTGGCGTTGGCCTCGCCACCACCCCTGAGAGGCGGCCAGGAAATCAGACACAACAGCGCTATGGCTGTCAGCGCCAGCATACCTATCAGGGGCCACAGGAATCTACCTATCCAGTCCCCTGCCTTGGCCGCCACCCTACTCGTCCCCCTCATTTCCACTTGGGGTTCCAGGCCTCGTCGGGCAGTCAGCCACATCTTCGCCAGTTCCACTCTGAACTGGTAGCTCATCGCGCCCAACTCCTCTAGCACGTCCTTTTCAACAAGCTCTCCGCATGCCTGGCGGATCTCCGAAGCAGACAAAGCGGCACCCGTACGTCTCAACACATACCTCAAATCTTGCTCAAGGAAGATCCCGCGAACGCCACGCAGAGAAGCGAGTGCGATCACCACGGTTCTCGCCCCAACGGAGACCTTGCTCCACAAATGTTCCATGTAGGGCGACGCCACATCCAAGACACCCTCGACGATGGCTTCCACATCCTTCTGTGCTACCCGACCGTCGATCACACAGCGCTCAAAGACGGCGTGACAGAGCAGCTGAACGAAGTACGGGTGGCTGGAAGAAAGGTCCAGGATTCGTCTCACTGCTCGATAGTCGAACTCCAGGATCCCCTGGCTGGGCTGGAGGACCAGGTCGGTCGCCGAGGCGTCATCGAGGGGCCCCAACCGGAGACACTGTGCATCTCCGAATAACTCAGCAACCTGTTCTGGCCACTCTTCAACGCTCAGGAGTAGACTAAGATTCAAGCCGCTATCCATCAGGCTGCTCAGGTAGGCGAAGAAACCCTCTCGCAGCCCGCGCTCTCCAGTATCCAGGGCATCAAGTCCATCAAAGGCCAGCATCAGGCGTCTCCGCTTGAGCGCCGCGTACACCCGCGGGAGGAAGTGCTGGTGGAAAAAGCCGGCATCTGTGAGGAAATCATTGATCTCTGGATCCGGGAAGGATCGCCCCGTCTCCTGGCGCACGTCCGCTGCGATCATGGTGGCGGCACGCCAGAGAAGGTGCCCGGGCTTGGCCTCCTGCTCCGTCGAGAGATCAACCACCAGAACCTTCTGAGGCAGTCGCCGTCGCAACTGATGCACGAATGAGGTCTTGCCTATGCGGTAGCTACCCTGGACTACGGCTACTCGCCGAGTGCCTCGTGCTCCCAGGACCTCTGTGGCCCACTGCAACTCTTTCTCTCGGCCGAAGAACTCTGTCTCCTCAACCACTGGCTCATCGACGACGTAGGGGTTAGCAGACTCCCGTGTGTTCTCCACACCTTCTCCTCGAATAACAAACCTGGAGGGGATGCCGAACTAGTGTGCCGAGTAGAGGATGCGCTGGCAACTCCCGCAGTATACTGCCTCGTCGCCACGTCGCACGCGCTGGACTACACTGGTCGGCAAGGCAACGCGGCAGCCTTGGCAGATACCGTTCTCCAGAAGCGCCACCGCTTGTCCACTCCTCTGGCGGCGAAGGCTCGTGTATGCCACCAGGCTTTTCTCAGGGATCCTCTTGGTGATCTCAGCGCGCTCCGCATCGAGGACGACCAAACGCGACCGTAGCTCCTCGTCATCCTTGCGGAGTTCTCCTCGGAGCGCCTCCCATTCCTGCTCGGTGCTGGACATCCGCTCCTGAGCAGTCTTCAGGGATTCCTCCTGCTCCTCCACCACCGCCATGACGAGCAACGCGTCATCCTCCACGATTGCCTGCCGGCGTCGCAAGTAGTCTAATTCTTGCTCCATGCCAGCCAGTTCCTTGGGGTTCGTGACTTCCCCCCCGTAGAGCGCACCTTCGGCAGCCGATATCTTCGTTGATATCTCCTCCAAGTCCATCTCCAAACCACGCAGTTCTCTTCGTTGCTCGCTCAGGGCCTCTTCCTGGTCGCGCACTGCCCTACGGGCTGCCAGCACTTCATGGCTGTCCTCCAACTGGCTCTCGATGGAACGCAGAGTATCCCTCTTCTCATCAAGTTCTCCGTCTATCAACTGCAGCCTGTAGATGTCCTCAACCCCGCCAGCCATCGTGCCGCCTCTTCGCACACTCGTAGGTTCAGAGAGCTGACTGCGCATTGTCGGCAATTGTACTACAAGCACCCAGGACACACAAGGAGATTCCTGCCCAAGGCCGCCAGCCGGCTCGGTCAGGTATTGGCGGGAGTGGCAAGGCCTTGCAGCATGCCAACAACGAAGCTACAATTGCAGTCAAATGAAAAGATCCCTTCTTGCTCTGGCCTTCGTGGCCGCAGTATACGCTGGTTTCGCCTTCCTTGTCCTCCCAGAGGCCTCCTTCTTCAGCAGCGACGAGGGGCTGAAGCTGATCCAAGTTCAGAACTTCGTGCGCAAGGGGTGGTTGGACTTCACCCTCGACTATCCAGGCCGGTGGCTCGACCCCGATCTCAGATATGTCCCCATCAACAACCCGCCTCCGTTGCTACAAGAAGGCGATATCTTCGCTGTCTATCCCGTCTTCTTTCCGCTTCTAGCCACGCCTCTCTTCATGCTGCTGGACTATGCGGGTCTCTACGTCATACCTGTTGTATCGGGGCTGCTCACTCTGCTGGTGACCTATCGGCTTGCGCGATTGATGCGTGTCAGCGGCACGTCTTTACTTCTCGTCCTTGGCCTCTGCACCCCGCTACTGTTCTACAGCCTCCTGTTCTGGGACCACACTCTGGGTACTCTGCTAGCCACCGCAGCTCTGCTCCTGGCGACCAGAAACCTGCGTCAGCCCGGCTGGCCATCACTGCTGGGCAGCGGTCTCGTATTGGGATTGTCCGTCTGGGCGCGTACCGAACTGTACGCCATGGTCGCGATCCTGCCGGCGGCCTACTTCTTGTTTGGCGGCCGACGAACACGCCATACCCTGCTTCTATGCCTGGGCATCGCGGCAACGCTGGTCCCGCTCTGGCTCTTTCAATTCGCGACGTATGGAAACCCCATCGGGCCGCACGTGATGCACTTTGCCTCGCTTGGCGAGGAACTCCCCGTAACTACCAACCGTCTGGCTATCCTCTACTACACGCTGCTGGAGGCCAACTCCAAGCCGCTGCTGACGTTTCTGTTCGCCATGGCTTTCATCGCCGCGACCATACTGCTCTGGAGTCCGCGACTCAGGCAAAACCGTATCCTGATCGGCACAGTGTTCGGGGCTGTGCTGCTATGTAGCATACCCAACCTGCTTGAGGCCTGGTCGGGGAGGCCTCTCGGTGGATTGATTGCCACCACCCCGTTTCTCGTCTTCAGTTTCGGGGCCACGTCCCAGCGGGAGGCGCCAGAGAGTCACCGTCTGTTGCTCAGCGTGTGCGTCGGCTACATCGCCCTGGTGTGCCTCGCCACCCCCGTGGATCCAGGGCTCCAGTGGGGTCCGCGCTTCCTGCTGCCCGTCTTTCCCCCTGCCGCTGTCCTGGCCCTCAGCAATCACCGTGCCCTCATCAAACAATCCGCACGATCATCCACCGGCACGCTCCTCACTGCTTGTCTGGTCGCCACACTCGGAATCAGCCTGCTCTTCCAGGCTTGCGGAGTCCGCGTGATGCACATGGTCAAGAGCAGAGACAGGCAACTCATCGAGAGCACAGCCAACCTTGACTCCACGTGGATAGTTAGTGACGAATACGGATTGGCACAGTACCTGGCCCCCCTCTTCTACCAAAAGGAGTTCTTCTACGTCCGTAGCCAGGAAGAGTATCAGAGACTCACAGAGAGTTTCATCAGCAACGGCATTCGCAGATACGCGGTCGTCAGCTATCCCGTGCCCCACCGGCGGCTCGTTGATCCAGCAATCGGCCCCGAAGGGTACTCAGTGCGCCAAGTGGGACAGCAACTCTTCGAGATAGAGGAAGCTGGCTCGCCCAGATGACGGCGTCCGGGGCACAGAAAGGGTTCGCTCAACTCCGCTCCACCATCGTCTCAAGACCAGACGGGTTGTGAGGAGCAACGGCAAGATGAGGATGAAGCAAACGCTCTCGGCACTGAGTACTCAGCGATTGATGACCTTAGTATTGTTCCTGTGTGTGTTCGTCATGGCCACCCAGCCCATCACAGACCCAGACTTCTGGTGGCATTTGCGCACCGGGCAATACATCTGGGAGACGGGAAGTATTCCCCGCCACGATGTCTTCTCGCACACGCTGCCCCACCAGCCCTGGATCACTCACGAGTGGCTCACCGAGGTCATCCTCTACGCCATCTATGCTGTCTCGGGCCAGGGAGCGCTGATCCTGGTCTTCGCCGGGATCATCACTGCCGCTTTCGCCTTGCTCTACCTCCAGTGCCCCGGTCGTCCCTACCTCGCTTCGTTTGTTGTCGTGTGGGGCGCCATCACTTCTGCGGTCACCTGGGGAGTGCGCCCCCAGATGATCTCACTCTTACTATCTGCCATCTTCCTGTACATTCTCCATCTCTACCGTCAAGGCAAGACGCAGTACGTATGGCTCCTGCCCCCTCTGATGGTCCTTTGGGCCAACATGCACGGGAGCTTCTTTCTAGGGCTGGTCTTCCCAGCGGTGTACGTCGTCGGGGCGGCGATTGACAATCTTGTCGACCGAGTCGAGGAAGCACGCCTCGGCTGGCAGGATGTGCGTCGATTGGCGACGGTCACCGTGATCACAGCGGCAGCGCCCGTACTCAACCCCAACGGTGTCCAGCTCCTGATCTATCCATTCGGCACGCTGGGGAGCCCCGCCATGCAGCGGTACATCATGGAGTGGTTCTCGCCGGACTTCCATCTCGCCCAGTTCCAGCCCTTCGCGCTGTTCATCCTTGTCCTCCTGGCCGGACTTGCCCTGTCTCGGCGCCCCCCTCGTCCGACAGAGTTCCTCTTCATGATCGGGTTCGGATACGCCTCCCTTCTCTCGGCGCGACACATACCCTTTTTCGTGCTCACAACAACGCCTCTGCTTGCCCACCAGCTGCTGCACATCTGGCGACGGACGGAGTGGTCCAAGAGATACGGGGCACCAAGGCGCCGCGTGGGCGCCGTGAGCACCGTCGTGAACTGGGCGCTGCTCGGTGTGCTGCTATTGGGCGGCGCTGCAAAAGCGAGCTACACCCTGGCGGGGAACGCGGCTGCCCAACGAGATGCTTTCCCCGTGGCCGCCGCGGACTTCCTGGATCAGAGCCAAATTGCAGGCAAGATGTACAACCTGTACCACTGGGGTGGCTACCTCCTGTGGAGAATGTACCCTGAGCGCCAGGTGTTCATAGATGGACGAGCCGACGTGTATGGAGAGAAGCTCATCGATGAGTACCTCCAGGTCTACCAATTGAGAGAGACTTGGCAGGATCCACTGAATAGATACAACGTCACCGTGGCCTTCATAGACAACGGGAGCCCACTGAGCACCATGCTGAGCGAGAGAAGCGACTGGCGACGGGTATACGCGGACGATCAGGCCTCGATCTTCGCCCGAGTGGAGGGTATCTGATGGCGGAGAGCAGCAGCTGGCCTTCTCACTATCGCTGGATGATACCCATACTCCTACTCGCTTTCCTTCTCCGCATAGCGTTTCTGGATGCGCAAGGGTTATGGTGGGACGAGGCCTTCTCCTTCTCCATAAGCATCGCGGACCTCCCATCTCTTATGGAGAACACCGTCCACGACAGAGTGCACCCACCCCTGTATTACACCCTCATGCACTTCTGGCTCATCCTGGGGCACGAGGAGTATCTGCTCCGGTTCTTCTCCGTACTCTGGGGCATGATCTCGGTGAGCATCATGTACATCGCGGCCAGCGTCGTCGGTGGGAAGCGACTGGGCGTGCTGTCAGCTCTACTGTTGGCCGTGTCTCCGCTCAATGTCTGGTATTCCCAGGAGGTCAGGATGTACTCCCTGACCACCATGCTCGTGCTGGCAGCGTCGGTCGCATTCCTGCGGCTCCTGCGTGATGACGCGCTTGTCAACTGGGTAGCTTTTGGCTTGCTGAGCTTGCTGTCTCTCTACAGCAACTACCTTCACCTCTTCATCGCTCTGGGCCAGGCCGTGTTCCTGGTCAGCCTCCGCAGACGGTACCCCGCCAAACTGACGAAGTGGTTCTGCTGCATGGTGGTCGTGGGCGTCCTCTTCCTGCCCTGGATACTGGCCGTCCTCACCACGGGTGGCTTCTACTCAGCTTCAATATCCTGGATCTCTCCTGCCCGCATGTCAGACCTGTTCTGGACCCTCTACACTCTGGGCGTGGGACTCACCACCGACCCGCGCAATCCTCTCTATCTGACCGCCGCTCTGATCGCACTCTCACTCATCGGGTATGGATTGACCTCGCTGAGGCAAAGGCCGAGGGATGAGCAAGAGCGGATCGCTGCCGTCTCGATCTGGCTCGTGCTCCCGCTGCTCCTCACCTTTCTGATCTCTCTGGACTGGCCTCTTCCGCAGAAGAGATCGATCTACATAGACCGTTTCTTCAATCCGCTTCTTCCTGCTTTCCTCATCTTGGTGGGCGTTGGCATCCAGCGGGCCGTCTCGGCGAGGAGGGCGATCAGTTCGCTGGCCCTGACGGTCTTGGTGATCGCCATCGGTAGCTCGATGCGCAACCTCTACTACGATAACTCCTATGTGCGCGACCAGTGGCGAGAGGCTGTCGCGCACGTCAACGCCAGCGGCCAACCGGGCGATCTCATGCTCGTGCGCCCCCACGACTACGCACCCCTGTACTACTACAAGCTCGAGGGAGTAGACTGGCTCACGGTTCCCTACCTGGGATCGACCTCGGAGTACGATGACTTTCTCAGCAACGAGGTGGCCCGGGTGATGAGCGATGGCGGGACCCTGTGGACCATGATCGTCTCCGAAAACGCCAACGCCCACCGGTTCGTGCAGGGCGACGAGCAGAGACTGATGGAGAGAGTGCGCAAGGATGAGCTGAGACAGTCGCTGCTTGCACACTACCAGTTGCAGGACGAGAGAGTGTACAAACGCGTTTACCTGGCCTCCTATGGCAGTCGCCGTTGAGGTTTGCCCATCTGAGCGAGTCATGGGAGTTAGGTACTATTGACTGGCGAGCCTCGCCACCCTATAATGAGGAATGGCACGCATGCGGCTTGAGACATTCAGGCTAGCCCTCGCAAGCGCGGGGCGACGATGGGGACTCAGCTGGCGGGCGATAGCCATCCTTCTGATACTGGTCTACTTCACCACAATCGGTGGTACTCGGGCAGGCACCTACCATTTTCCACTGATCGTCGTCTCCCAGATCATGGTCCTCGCTGTGCTGGGCTCCTATGTTGCACGTAGGCTGGCACAGCAGCAATGGTTGCCGCAGACACCCCTGGATCTGCCACTGCTCGCATTCTACCTGCTCAACGTGGTGTCAACGGCGCTCTCGGCTGATCTCCGCGTCAGTGTGGAGAACCTGTCCTATCTCACCATATTCATCCTGGTCTACTACGTCCTCGTCGATTCGCTACTGAGCGGGTGGGAGCTGTCAGATTTCGTCAAGCCCATGCTGCTGGTTGTCGGCATCGTCGTGCTTGCGGAGATCCTGGAGCTTGTGGTCTGGCTGAGTATCTGGGCCATCGGTACCGGGGAATTGTCACCGCTTCTCACTCTGGGAGAGTATCGAAGACGGCTGGTCATGGGACCAGCGAACGTCCTGGCCTGGTACATAGTGCTCCTGCTGCCTCTCGTACTGGCGGAATGGTTGACCTCGCACCGCCTGAGAACCAGGGCGAACCTTGGCGCTATGGCAGTCGGCGCATTGCTGGTACTGGCCTCGACCCTCTCCAGAAGTGGGCTCATAGGCATCGCTGTGGCTTTGACCGCGTTCGCCCTGCTGACCCTGGTGCCTGTGCTGGAGCGCGGCCGTACGTCCCTCCGCGCGTACGTGCGTAGACCGGGAGTCGCTGCCGCCATCTTGCTCGCCATGACGCTGAGTGTCGCTTTCACTGCCGCTGCCGTCAAACTCATGCCGACCAGGCTCTACAGCGTCTCCGTCAGGTTCGAGCTCTGGCGGGCTGCGGCCGAGATCATCGGCCAACGGCCGTTCTTTGGAGGAGGACCCGGTACATTCGGATACCTCTTCCACCAGGTCCCTGATCCCAATCCGTATGCCACCGACATGTACTACAACACTGCTCACAATGGCTTCATCAACATCGCCGTCGAGAGTGGGCTTCCGAGCCTCATCGCAGGCTTCTGGCTGCTGGCGGTCCTGACGAGAACAGGCTGGAGGTATCTTACCGCCACGGCCGGGGACGAACGCCGTTCCCGCGCCGTCGTCGCTGCCTGCGTCGCTGGCATCGGGGGCCTCATGGCCTCGATGCTGTTTGACGTCCCCTGGGTCTTTCCGCTGACCACTCTGTACGTGGTGCTGCTCGCAGGCATCGTCGTAGCGCCCTTCTCGTCTCGGCGCAGGGTGCCCGCGCCCGCCGTGCGATGGACCACGGCACTGGTGCTCATCCTGGTCGCGGCGGTGCTGGCCTGGGGAAACATTGCTCACTGGTTCCAGTACCGCGCCGTCGGCGCCTGGCAGGACGGCAGGCTCGATGCTTCCGTTGCTGACATGCAGAGAGCGGTGACACTGGACCCCCTGGTGACGATGTACAGTTTCCAACTCGGAACGGTGACAGCATATCGTGGCCTTGAGAGCGACGATGAATCTGCCCTGCTCCGAGCCATACAAGAATACGAGCGGGAGATCTCCGGAGGCGGAGATACCGCACTAAACAACGGGAATCTCGCCTGGCTGGAATGGAACCTTGGGCACATCGACCGCGCTATCGCCTACATGGAGCGGGCCTCTGCCCAGGCACCCCGGGACGGCTACTACAAGATGGGCTGGGGCTTCTTGCTGGAGACAGCTGGCAACCACCGAGCCGCCGGAGATGCCTACTCCGCGGCAATTGCCGCCACCCCTCCCATCATCGACAGTGCCTTCTGGCAGACCAGCGAGTTCAGAAGGGCATTCAAGGCTGATCTCCAAAAAGACGACTCTCTGCCAGGCCTAGCCCGGGCTTGGGTGGCCTACCTGGCGCACGATTATGCAGAAGCGGCGCGGATACTGGGGGATCTGCCACCCTCCGGGTCGGCCCTGGTGCTCAGAGGCCGGGTGGAAGCAGCCCAACGGCAGTACTCCACGGCTCGGCAGACGCTTGATCAGGCGCTCGCTATGAGCCCCACAAGCAAAACGGCCTACCTGGCGCGAGGAGAGCTGTATCTTGGAATGGGAGAGGAGGGTAGCGCTCTTCATGACCTCAGAATCGCTGGCCTGCTAGGAGAGAAGGAAGCCGACGTCCTGTTGGGCGAGATCGCCTACCAGGCCGGGGATCTCGAGAAGGCTATCGCCCTGTACCAACCCAGCGCGCCAGACTGCGTCACGCTGACCTCCTCGTACGACTATGCGTCCCAGGTCTATCACCGATCCAACCTGAATGCCGATTTCTGGCCGGAAACCATCACCTGCGCACCGTACGATGACTTGGTGCCCTATTATCTGCATCTGGCCCGAGCGTATCGCTCAGTCGGCCGGTTCGGCGACGCAGAAGAAGTGTGCCACTGGCTGAGTGAGTTCTACGAAGCCACCTACCTGGATAGCCTGGACGTGAACGATGACCGGCCAGACGCTTGCCCGGAGGCCACCGCGTTGGGGGGAACAGAACACGCGCCCGGCTTCCCCCTGACGCCCGCAACGTGGGCTCAGCGAGGCAGCCCCACATGAGCAATCAGGCACTGCGAGATTCATCGGGGGGTAGAGGAGGAGCGATTTTGGTCTTCGCTGCCATTGTCGTGGTATACCTCCTGCTGGTCTATGGCGCCTACCAGACGTTCACGTCTCAGGTACCTGGAGGTAACGATTTCTACCCCCGGTGGCGGGGAACGAGAGCCCTATTCCTGGACGGCCAGGATCCATACTCAGCAGAAGTGACTCTGCAGATACAGATGGACATGTATGGACGCCCTGCCAGGGACGAAGAGGATCAGGTCGCCTTTGCCTACCCACTGTACGTGGCCTTCCTGGTCCTTCCTTTCGCCCTGCTGCCCTACCCACTGGCCCAGGCTTCGTGGCTCAGTGCTCTCGTCCTCGCCGCACTAGGCACTCTGATAGTCATCTTGCGAACCTTGGATTGGAATCCACGTCCGGTAGTACTTATCGGTCTGGCACTGTGGTCTGTGCTGTTCTATCCCACAGCACGCAGCATCATCCTTGGCCAGATCAGTATAGTCGTTCTTGCGGCCGTCGCCCTGGCCCTCTGGGCCCTCGAGAGTGGGCACGATGCGCTGGCGGGATGCCTGCTGGCTCTGGCCACGGTCAAACCCCAGATGGTATTCCTGATAGTGCCCTTTCTACTTCTCGTCTCACTGAGACGAGGGGCCTACAGAACGGTCGCGGCGTTTCTGTTCGCTATGGCGGTCCTCGCACTTCTCAGCTTCATCGTGCTTCCCACGTGGATCCAGTCTTTTGTGGCTGGTCTTGGCTCGTATCAGTCGTACACAAGCATCTACAGGGAAGGGAAATCTCCATTGGGGGTCATCGCCGGCTATCTGCTTCCCTCCGAGTTTGCCGCACCCGTCACGGTTCTGATCTCAGTCGCTTTGGTAGGATACATGGTATACGTCTGGATCGTATCCACCAAAGCGCGGGCCAATCCTTGCCAGGCACTCTTCTTCACCATGGTCGTGACCCTTCTCATCCCTGCACAAACGGGTACGACGAACCAGGTATTGCTGCTGCTGCCCATCGTCTATGGGCTGGCTTTGTTCCCTGGGAGCCGCGTGATGCGCATGGGGATGCCCTCATTGCTGCTCGTTGGGCCATGGATCCTCTTCCTGCTGGCTTTCTCCGCGATAAACGGCGAGCACGCCATCATGTCTGTCCCATTGCCAATACTGACTCTGGTCGTGCTGCCGTGGACGGCGAAGCGAGCACACATTGATGTAGAATCATCGTGACACTAGTCAGGGCTCGGCTGCTCTGGATTTGGTAGAGCCACCGGCCATCGCCACCCGAGACAATGGAAGGTAAACACAGGAACAAGGGAGCGAAGTCACTACTGCGGTCCCCTGCCAAGTGGGCAGTGGTGGCTGCGTTGTCCGTGTTGTGGGTCTTCGTGGTCTACCTGGCTTACTACACCGTCCACAAGCCATTCACGCTATCGATCGCCCTTGCCCTCATCGACCGCGGCACCGACCTGGCGGTCTGGGTTCTCCTCGTTTTGCTGGCCACAGCCATCGGCAAACGCGTTCTGGGGAGTGGCCTGGAAGCACAGCCCCTCGAGGCCCTTCTATTCGGTGCAGGTCTGGGTCTGGGACTCTTGTCATTGGGCACCCTCGCGCTGGGTATGCTTGGTCTGCTGAGTCGGTGGGCGTTCTGGTTGGGGCTGGCACTGCTGCTGGCTGTGAACCTGCGCGGGATGAGAGACATCGTACGCAGCCTCACTCCTCGATGGAGAACAGTGAGGCCGTCCCGACTCTCTCTTCTCGCATTCGCCTTTCTTGGCGTCACCTTCTCGCTGTCCCTGCTACTCGCCCTTACTCCTCCTGCCGAATGGGACGCTTTGGTCTACCACCTTGCGGGTCCAAAGACATACATCGACGCCGGGCGTGTGCTCTGGGTGCCGGGCAACTTCCACCTCAGTTTCCCGGCTCTGACGGAGATGCTCTTCCTCTGTGCCATGCTGCTGAAAGGTGATATTCTGGCACACCTCATCCACCTAGCCTATGGAGTACTCACGGTTGCAGCCATCTATGTTTTTGCTCGCAAGCACTTCACCGGCCACGTACCGGTGATGGCAGCGGTCTTTTTTGCGTCCATTCCCACAGCAGTGGCCATTGCCGCCTGGGCGTATGTCGACCTGACTTTGGCGTTCTACGAGTTCATGGCCTTCGCTGCCTTTGTCAACTGGCTCGACACTCGGCGCAACTTCAAGTGGCTACTCGTGGCCGGCATCCTTTGTGGAATGGCTATGTCCGTCAAATACACCGGAGTCGCTGTCCTGGTGGTCATGCCCCTACTCGCCCTCGCCTCAGCACTGAAGTCTAGAACCGGCTATCGTCGATATGTGACGGGCCTTCTGGTCCTGATACTTGTCGCTGTGGCGGTGGCGAGTCCCTGGTACATCAAGAATCTTGTCCACACGGGCAATCCGATCTACCCGTATATCTTCGGGGGACACGACTGGAATGAGCTGCGCAGTGCGTGGCTGAGTTCCATCGGCGTCAGGATGTCGCCAATTCAACTGCTACTTCTGCCATGGGATGTCACAGTCCTGGGAACTCAGGGCACGGAGGCCTACGACGCTACCATCTCTCCGTACTTCCTCGCCCTTCTGCCGCTCCTGCTCTTCGTGAGGAAAGACCACAGCGTGCTTCTTCCACTCGCCATCTTCTCGATGACCACGTATGTCCTGTGGATAGCGGCTGGGGCAGCCACCTTCTCATACTTCGTCCTTCGCACCAGGATCCTGTTTCCCTGCTTTGCCCCTCTCAGCGTCCTGGCTGCATACGCTGTTGAAGGCCTGAGACAGCTCGATCGGCCCCAGTTCTCCCTGCATCGCTTCGTCCTGTTAGCCCTGGGCGTGGGCTTGATTCTGAATGTCGTCTCTCTGGGGCTCTCAGTTGTCGGCCGCGGCCCGTGGCCCTTCATCGTTGGCGCAGAATCAAGAGAGCAGTTCCTCACGAGACAGCTACCCGATGGCCACTATGACGCGCTCGAATACGTGAACACCAATCTGCCCTCGTCCGCGCAAGTACTTTTCTTCTGGGAGCCACGGAGCTACTACTGCCAGGGCCACTGCCTGCCCGACGTGGTGTTTGACCACTTCGCTCAATTGGCCCTGGAACACGGCGATGCAGCCGGAATAGCCCAGGCCCTGCGTGGACAGAACATAACCCACATCTTGGTCAACGAGCGGTGGCTGGCCATGGGTACGCACGAGGCACTGTTCACGGAAGAGCACCGTCAGCTGCTCCGCGAGCTTGAAAGCCAGTATCTCCAACCGGTGTACTTCGACGAGGGATTCTATACGCTGTACGAGATAGAGCCCCCCAGGGGTAGCGCTGCCGCGCTGGAGGCTGTTGGAATGCCGCAACAAGGAATCGCTGATCCAGGGGGGACCGGATTCCTGCTCTGCAACATAGGGGTCAGAGCCGCCCCTGTGTGCTGCCTGTCTGTGACTGGCGCAGTACATGGCTTGCTCGGCGCCACTGACTTCTCGGAGGGGGGACTCTTGCACACCATGGCTACTGGTTCCCGCAGCACAGCGATTGTGCATCGACAGACCAAACATGGGTAGTCCAAGGCTTGCTGGCAACTGGCAGCGAAATCGCAGACTGTCTCAACTCGCAGCCGCGTTCCTGTTTGCGTTCCTGGCCAGCGCGGTTGTGGGCTTCGACGCATGGATCGTCACTTCGATTCAGCAGGCCAGGAACAGCGACTTCTTTCAGTTCTGGGCGGCCGGGAGGACCATTCTCCAGGGAAACGACCCGTACGAACCGCTTGATTGGCGCCAGATCTATGAACAGGAAGGCCACTGGCGATGGCAGACGGATCAGCCCGTATTCCTATACCCCTTGCGGACTGCCTTCCCCTTTGTTCCGCTGGCGCTTCTCCCTGTCTCCGCCGCTTTTCTGGTTTGGACTTTGGTAAGCGAGGCGCTTCTATTCGCGTCGGTTGTCTTCTTGACAAGAGCTCTGAGCTGGACAACCAACAACTCGTGGCTACTAGTGACGCTGGCGACGGCGATGGCTTTCGAGCCAGTCTCGCTGACCATTCTATTCGGACAGATGGGGATAGTGCTGCTATGCTTCGTTGCGGGGAGCCTCTACCTGACGAGTCGCGGCCGCTACGCCCAGGCCGGAGTGCTGCTGGCGTTGACCCTCATCAAGCCTCAACTGTTTCTGCTCGTGTATCCTGTGCTCATAGTGACCATGATCTTGCGGAGAAGATGGTCCTTCCTGGCAGGCTTTGCGACTACCGTAGTAGCACTCTTCGTGAGTTCCTGGCTGCTCGTGCCCCACTTACTAGGGGCTTGGCAGGCATACGTGGGCCGTTCTGCCACTGTGCGATTCTCCTTGTCACCCACTATTTGGGGCGCGTCGCACTCCGTGGCCGTGGCGCTCCACAGGGAAGATCTCTGGCCCATCGTGGGCGCCAGCGCCTTGGCCGCATTGCTCGGTATCCTCACGTTCGCCCTCTTCGCCCGCAGAAGAGTCATGGCTGAACCCGGCAATCTGCAAACGGGCCTATCCCTGAGCATGCTGGCTTCTCTGCTCATCGCGCCCTACGTACTGAGTTATGACTTCGCACTGCTCCTCCTGCCCATCAGCACATGTCTTTGGATGGCGCACCGTCTCGCCCAGCCGATCCGGACGATCCTCGTGACATCAGTACTAGGCTGCGCCGTCATCCTGCCGTGGGCACTGCTCGCAGTCTCGCTGATGACAGGTCAGGAGACCGCCTCGGTCGTGATCCCGTTGTCGCTGTTCGTGATCCTGCTCGCGACCGCATACGGTCGCAACCGAACGCATGGCCTACCCCCGCTGCCAGATCAAATGAGACCTCAGCATCTAGACGGAACATCAGGAGGCACAGTATGTCCCCTGTAAGCATCATCGTCCCGGCTTACAACGAGGAAGAAGGAATCTCTACAACTCTGTCCGACGTCAGGCTGGCTATGAGTCGCCAATCGATGGAGCACGAGATCATCGTGGTGGATGACGGCTCGACCGATGGGACTGTCGACGCGGTCCAGAGGCAAGAAGGTGTTCGCCTGGTCCAGCATCATACGAACAGGGGCTACGGTGCCGCGATCAAGACCGGCATCCGCCAGGCAAGATATGATTGGATAGCCATCATCGATGCCGATGGCACCTATCCACCCGAAGCTATGCCAGGTCTCCTTGAGAAGATCGACCAGTGTGACATGGTAGTGGGTGCCCGGCCCTCAGGAGACATCCCCGCTGCCAGAAGGCCAGCGAAGTGGTTGCTGGCCAGGCTGGCGGAGTACCTGGCCGAGACGCGGATACCCGACCTGAACTCCGGCATGCGCGTCTTCCGCAAGGACTTGGCCCTCAGCTACTTCAACATCCTTCCTTCCGCGTTCTCCTTCACCATCACCATCACTATCGCCTTTCTGAGCGACCACTACCTGGTCAAGTTCGTGCCCATCCCCTACCAAAGACGAGAGGGAAGATCGAAGATCAAGCCCGTGCAGGACACCCTCAACTTCATGCAGCTGATACTGCGCACGATCATGTACTTCAATCCCCTCAAAGTCCTGATTCCTCTGAGTTTCCTGCTGTTCCTGGCGGCAGTCGTCATAGGCGCGTACAGTCTGGTGGCAGAGGGTCGCGTCATGGACATCACCGTGCTAACTCTCACCGTGGCCGCTCTGCAGATCGCTGTTGTAGCCATGATCGCCGACATGATTCAGAAGAAAAGCAAGCTATAGAAGCAACTCCTGTGATCAAGGAGAACCAGCACGGTTTCAACGACATAGACGGACGTGTTTGCACCCGCTGTGGAGCTTGCGTCAGCATATGCCCTGTCGGCGTCCTCACAGCGACCGGGTCAGACGTGCAGCTGCAAAGCGGCTGCATAGACTGTGGTCTCTGCTACCGATTCTGCCCCGGCAGAGAAATGGACTTCGACGCTCTGAGCAAAGTCCATCTGGATTCCGCACCCCGTGATCCGCTGCTCGGCCACTACGACCAGCTATCGGTCTCCCAGGCCCGGTCTGAAGAGATACGGGAACGTGCGGCCTCCGGCGGTGTGGTCACCGCGCTCCTGGTGCATCTGCTGGAGACGAAGCAAGTCAGGGGCGCCTTGGGAGTCACCATGGACCCCGACAGACCCTGGGAATGCCAGGCAACCATACTCAAGACGATCGAGGAGGTGCACGACGCAGCTCAGTCCAAGTACAGCCTGGTGGCTCTCGACGCCTTGCTGCGCTCGGCTCGCCAGGACCCTGGGCCGTTCGCCTTTGTCGGGCTGCCCTGCCACGTGCATGGCCTTCGCCGCCTCCAGCGGCTCGGCTCCTATCGAGCCAAGTTCCCCATCGTCATCGGATTGTTCTGTGGCTTCAACCTCGAGCCTGCCGCAACCGACCATCTGATCCGTAAGACAGGCCTGGCCCCAGAGCAGGTCGCTCAACTCCAGTATAGAGGCGGTCCCTGGCCTGGAGGTCTGGTCATCGACAGCCGTGACGGTCAGCAACACGTCATACCAAAGGATGAATATGGTTATGTTAACCTCATGCACGTGCCGCGCCGCTGCCTGGTCTGTCCAGACCTGACGAACGAACTCGCTGATCTCGCAGTCGGAGACACTTGGTTGGACGAGTACGCTGGGGGGTGGTCTACTGTGATCTCTCGCAGTGCGAAGGGCGAACGGCTGATGCAAGAAGCTATGCAAGCCGGTGTGCTCAGGGTGGAGGAGATCAACCGAGATGCACTCCTGCGATCTCACGGCCACCTCATCGCCTACAAGAAGGAAGGCTACGTCGTACGCCGGCGATGGCTGCGCGTGCCGCTGGACTACACGCTGCTTCAGCCACCCGTCGGCGTGAGGCGCTGGATCCAGCAGTCACTGCTGCTGGCAGCGATACTCACACTGAGCAGACCAACTGTGCGGCGTATGGTCCAGCGCTTGCCCCGCTCCTGGCTGGCCCACATGTCTCGCTGGGGGAGAACGGCGGCCAGAGGTACCGGTCGTGAGTAGATCCATAGGGCTGGCCAAGAGGCTCGTCCGCCTGGCAGGACCTGTGTTGTTCTTGGTCATCCTCTCCAGGATCGATCTCGGTCGCACGGCAGAGATGCTTCGTACAGTCCGTCTCCAGTTCCTGCTGGCGGCAGTCGCCCTCTATCCATGCCTGATCCTGTTGAAGGCCTGGAGGTGGCGAATGCTGCTCCAGCAGCAAGGTATCGCCTACGGCCTTCTTCCGGCGTTCGCAGCGTACAACAGCGCCCTTGCCGCCGGATATGTCACGCCAGGACGGCTGGGCGAGTTCATCAAGGCACTGTACCTGACCAAGGACAAGGGCATCGCTCTCGGACAGGCGTTCTCCAGTGTTCTGCTGGATCGGCTTCTCGACCTGTACCTCCTCTTGGCGACAGCTGTCGCGGGCGCCGCGCTGTTCGCGGTGCCTCAGCACTTTGTGGGCATGTCTCTCGCGATCCTCATGACAGCGACATTGGGTCCGCTTCTCATTCTGATTCCTGGTGTTAGGCGACCAATGGTGGCGCTGATCACCAAGGGCGCGTCCCACCTCTCCGACGCCAGTTACAAACAGACCCTCGCCCAGGGCTTGGGTGGTTTCCAGCATGGCATGGAGGAACTGCTGAACGTCAAGCTCATGGTGCCCTTGATCTGCACAGTGCTGGCGTACGTCGTGTTCTACTTCCAATGCTATCTCATCGCTCTCGCCCTTGGCTTGCCCTTGTCGTATCCATACTCTGCGTACTCCGTGTCGCTGGCCAGCCTTCTGGCCCTGTTGCCAGTGTCCATCTCCGGGCTCGGAGTGCGGGATGCGGCGTTCATCGCCCTCTTTCGGCCCATAGGCCTCACAGCAGAGGTGGCGATCAGCTATTCGCTCCTCATCCTGCTGGTATTCAATGCTTTCGGGGGATTGATCGGGGCCCTGGCCTGGTTCATGAAGCCTCTAAGATGAAGAAGCGTCTGGCTCACCCCACAGCGTTGGCCCTGGTTATCATCACGCTTGGTTTCAGCCTGCGTCTCTATCGCCTGGACGCACAGAGCTTCTGGTATGATGAGGCCTACAGCGCCGAGGTGGCCGAGAAACCTCCGTCCCGGATCTTCGCTGGGGATTTCGGCGACAATCATCCCCCCTTCCATTCCCTGGCACTACACTATTGGGGCTACATAGGGAGGAGCGACCTCCTGCTGCGCCTCTTCTCGACGATGATGGGTACGCTGGGCATCACTGTCATCTATAGCCTGGGCAGACTGGTTTGGGACGCCAGAGTCGGACTACTGGCAGCGGTTATGACGGCCATCCTGCCCTACCAGGTCTACTACTCCCAGGAGGCGCGCCTGTACAGCTCTCTATTCCTGGCTACGGCGCTGCTGCTCATTACCTACCGACAGACAGTAGCCACCGCCTCCCGCCGATGGTGGCTGGCCTACACATGCTGCGCGATCTGGGGAGTATACGTGCAGTATTGGATCGCCTTCGTACTGTTGGCCGTGCACGTACACCTCGCGCTGCATCCGGAGAGGAGACAACTCTGGAAGAGAATGGTGTTGGCAGATCTTGTCGTCGGTGCTGCGTTCCTGCCGTGGCTGGCCACCTTCGTCAGTCGAGCTCTTGCCGTCGCCAGGAGCGGATTCTGGGCCGCGAGACCGGGCCTGGCCCGCCTTCTCTCCGCCCCTTATGGCTTTACCCTGAGTACACTAACCAGTGAGAAACTCGTGCCCGCCGCCTTTGCCGTAGTGCTCTTCCTCTTCCTGATGACGCACCTTCAGGCGGCGCGTCAGTTGGCACGCCAGCCAAGGGACAGGGACGGGCTGGTTCTAATTCTGAGCGCCTTCTGGTGCCCGGTGGTGCTGACATTCCTGCTCTCGCAGTGGCGCTCCGTGTATCTGGAGCGATCTCTGATCGTGGCGACGCCTGCCCTCTACGTGCTCCTGGCCTGGGGAGCAGTAAGGACCAGGGAGCGCTACGCCAATCTCGTCCTGTTGCTCCTCATCTCCATCTTCGCGGCTGGCGGGCTTGTCAACTGGTACTTCGACCCTGCCTATGGCAAGCCACCGTTTCGCTCCGTCGGCGAGGTGCTGGAAGCAGAAGCCTGCGGAGAGACTCCCATCATCCACACCAGCGATGGGGCGCTGTTGATCATGATGCGCTACGCCCCGCATTGCGAACACTTTCTCCTGGAGGGCGATCCAGCGCCACAGCTTCCCCTCGAGACCTATCAGGCCCTCGGCGGTGGCGTCACGACCAAGGAGGAGTTGCCCGGCGAGACCTTCTGGCTGGTCGTTGCCCTTGACAATAGCATCGAATTCCAGCGGGGAATGGTGGATTGGATCGATGAGCGGTACCGATTGGCCGAAGAACACGATGTCGAAGGTGTCTACCTTCGGCGCTACGATGGCACGAAGCCCCATGAGCTATCGAACTAGTGAGGGCTGCCCGAGGTCTGCAGAGTCTGTGCAGAGTCGAGTTCGCCCACAAGGCACTTCTTCACAGATCAAACCCCCACTACTCCGGGCGCCTTCGCTCAACGCCGAGCCGCGAACGGTAGCTGCGCAAGCGGCCAAGCATGCTGTGCCGATCCTGGTAGACTAGGTACGCGAGGGTGATCACCGTTAGCCATACAAAGACATCCCCTCCCCTGCCCCACAAGGCCGCGTAGCCCAGCAGTACGTAGGACGCACCTACGAGCATCAGCAGGAGCTTCCACCCTGGTCTCGCCAGGGCCGGTACGAGTAGAAGGACGAGATCGTACGGCTTCATGTAGACGGGAAGCAAGAGCCCCACAGTGAGCGCGTACGTGAACTCGGTGTTGAGCAACAGCGTAGCCAGCAGGACACCCAGCAACACCACGCCCAGCCAGTACTGCGAGGTCAAGAACCATGACAGGCCCCACACCGTGGGCACAGCCCTGCCCGCTTCCCGCGTCAGCCAGCTGGCACTGCTCCACCACTGGATCGGCCAGTCTGGCATCAGACCAAAGGCGAGGGCCAGCATGGCAGCCATGGTGACAGCGAAGGCCACGAGGCCCTTCCTGCGCAGGCGTGGGAGCGTGACTATCAACACCAGGACCATCGTCTGTGGCTTGATCAGGCTCAGGGCCAGTGCCGCACCGGATAGCACGTGCCGGTCCTTCTGCAACCCATAGTAGATCAGCAACAGCAAGAAAAGGGCAAACATCGAAGTCTGCTGATCGAAGAAGGCGATCAGCGTGGGCACAAAGGCCGCGCATGCGACAGTGGAGAGAGCAAAGCCTCTGGTTCTATGCACCCCCCTGCCAGCGAGATAGAGGGATGCGAAAAAAAGCACTTCCGACACGGTGAGCCAGATGTTCTTGGCGGTCTCGAGGTCAAAGAGCCCCAAGGGTACCACCAGAACAGCGATGTAGAGAGGATAGTTGAAGTTGGCGGTGGCTCTGGGCGCCAGGATGTCCAGGATCACCGCATAGTCGTAGGGGTTCTCACCCTGGAGCAGTGCCCTTCCGGCCCCCCAGAATGAGTTGAAATCATAGTGCGGTTCGAAGAACGAATTCAAGACGAAGAGACAGGCTACCGCCGCCGCAAGAACGAGCGCTCTCGCCAGGGTCCTTCTCACTCGGTATCCCTCCGCTACACGACCTTGAGGCTGTTGAGCAACCGCGCTCACTATTCTAACATCCTTGACCGGCAAACCCAAGCCCGATCTCTCCAAACCGCCGGCACGGTCATGCAGATCCCTCGGCACGCCCCTCTCTGCCGAAGTCAAGGTTGATTTCTCCAAACCTGTATGCTAGACTAGTGCTGGGCATGGTGAGACCAGCTGTACATCGACGACATAGGCACAGTAGATGAAGCCATTGGCCATGGACACACTGATCTTCCTCGCACTCGGCGCGGCCTGCATCTCGCGGCTTGACCAGACCAGCGGGGTGCTCCTCGTGGCCACGCTCGGGGCCTATGCCGCCCTCGAATTGGCCTCCTCCCCCATCGGTTTCAGCACGGCCACGCCCAGGATTCTACGTTCAAAACTGGTCCTCGGTCTCCTGGCCATATCCCTGGTGGTGGTAGTGCCCACGATCTCTGCCATGGTGCTAAGGCGCACCACAGAGCCTTGGCTGTACATACACGATGGAAGCATACAGATAGAAGAGTCGATACGGTTTCTGCTGCAGGGAAAGAACCCATACGCAGAGGACTATGTCGATACGCCTCTCAGCCAGTGGGAATACGGCTTCCCGCCTCCCGAGGTGAACCCGGCATTGTACCACAACGCTTATTTGCCTTTCATCTTCCTCTTCTCCGCGCCTTTCTATGTGGTCTCCACATGGCTGACAGGTTGGTACGACCAGCGACTTGTGTTCTTGCTGCTCTTCGTTGCCACTTGCTGGCTGTACATGGCACACGCCAGATCAGCCACGAGGAGATTGAGCCTGCTAGCTGTCTTCGGGCTGAACTTCTTCGGGGTGTCCTATGTGATCTGGGGAGGAACAGACGTTTTCGTGTTCTTTTGGCTCGTCGCCTGCACGTATCTGTTGAGCAAGGAAAGGACGACCGCAGCCGCGGTGTGCCTTGGGTTAGCCTGTGCCAGCAAACAGACCGCATGGCTCTTCGTCCCCTTCTTCTTGGTCCATGTGTGGAGCAAGGCACGACCCTCAGACGCACTGACACCGTTGAGAGAAGCCTTTCCCGCTATCTTGGTGCCCCTGCTTATCATTTTACCGTTCGTATTCTGGGACCTGGCGTCCTTCGTCGACGACACGTACCTGTACCTCTCGGGACAGTCAGCATCAAGCTACCCGATCGTGGGTCTCGGCTTTGGCGGACTGCTGCTTGACCTCGGCGTCGTGAGAGACAAGAGTGACTACTTCCCCTTCCTTGTGTTCCAGGTTGCGTCTTGCCTACCACTCCTGGCCTTTCTCG